>OHMF01001036.1_pt1 | contig 11157 bp, 6 predicted proteins | sample 1569181 | NCBI WGS metagenome assembly OHMF01 (sample SAMEA3879559, study PRJEB24766) | human gut metagenome | biome: human-associated habitat; feature: feces | place: USA | collected 1985/1987
AGAACCCGCTGTGGTAGTAGTATTTCACCGTCATCTGTTCCGTCAAGAATGAGCACCCCCGTCAACGCCCTTCGGCTTTTCACCGCGGACAAAATGAATTTTACTTGCCGCCGCCGGAGCGCTCCCACGCGCCTGCGGATTGATTTCGCTCATCCTCTTTATTATGCCACGATAAACCCTTTTTGTCAAATTTTTTGGCGTTTTGAGTGCTGAAAACCCATTATTTCTTTGATTTCGGCAAAAATTCAGCGTAATTTCCCCACTTTGCAACCACTTTTCGCACGAAAAAGCCTCCTGTTTTCCCCAACCTCATATCTTCCAATATATCGCCTTGCGCCCCTCAAAACTGACCTGATACTTTCCCCCAAGCGCCCGCACCATCTCCTTCGCCCGTTCCACATCCGCATAATCCCGTGCCGTATCATGGCTATCGCTGCCAAACGTGAAATTCTCACCGCCCAGCTCAATATACCTGCGAATCAGCGACGAATGCGCAAACGTATCCCCCGTCGTCGCGTACCCTGATGTATTCACCTCAATACACTTCCCCAGTGCAATCACATGGCGGAAAATCGCATCAAACGCATCCGGCGCATCCTCGTACACCAGCGCGCGTTCCTTCCCTGTGTATATGGAGAACTTCGCCACATACCCGATGTGCGCCACGCTGTCAAAGTCCTCCCAGTCCAGTATCGACTCCGCCTTCGCCTCGGCGTATTCCCGATACGCCTGCGCACGCGTTTTGCCTGTGAAATACTTTTCCGAATCGTAGCAGTCCACGCCGTTCACCAAGTGCAGCGACAGCAGGCGGAAATCCAGCGGCAACGTGTCCAGCAGCGCCTTCGTCTCCGCCCGGCACAGCGGATTGTCCCCAATCTCGATGCCGCTGCGGATGACCAGCGCCGGATACGCCGCCCGGCAGCGCGCAATCTCTGCGAACCAATCCGCCCACACCGGCGGCACGTCCATCTCTTCTTCAGGATGACCGGGTTCGATATGCTCCGTCAGGGCGATTTCCTGCACGCCGCGCGCCATCATCGTTTCGCAAAGCTCAGGCATTGTCTGCCGCCCGTCCATCGAGTGATTCGTGTGCAAATGGTAGTCCATTCGACGATGTTCCACGTGAAACATTCCTTTCTCGCCTTATTTCGCGTCTATCTCCGGCACGGCAATCGCCTTCCCCACACGCAGCGCATACAGGTATCGCTCCTTGACCGGCTTCCCCGTGATTTCTGTCAGTGCCCGCGCATACCATGCCAGCTGCTCCGCGTACCGGTTCACCAGCGTCTGCTCGTCGTCCACGCGATCGGTCTTGTAGTCCACCAGCACCCACGCGCCGTTTTCCTCGAACGCGCAGTCAATCACGCCTTGCAGCAGCAGCGCCTGCTGACCCTTCAAGCGCAGGTTGAACGCCCACTCGCGCCGGACATTCCCGCTTTGCAGCATCCGCCGCCCAATTTTGCTCGTGAAGTACCCGCTGATAGCGCCCACGCTGATGATGTGCAGCTCCTCCTCCGTGAACAGCCCGCGCTTCTGCATCGCCTCCAGTGCCTCGCGGATGAACGACGGGATATCGTCCGCCGTCCGCAGCGCATCCAGCGGCATCAGCGATAGCGCCCGGTGCGTCAGCGTGCCGCGCTCCGCCGCCGTCATCCGCTTTTCCTCCATGAAGGCCGGACGGCGCGGCAGTTCCGACAGCAGCAGCGGCGTACCGTTCTCATCCACTGCGTGCTTCGTCTCAGCGTCCTCCTCCGCATCCGAAAGCGGCAGTTCGTCCGCCTGCTTTTTCACCAGCGCGGATACCGACGTTTTCAGCGGCAGAATGTCCGCCTGAATCGTTTTTTCCGGGAAAACGCCCTCTGGCGGTGCCGTTTGCAAAAGCGAAAGCACCTTTGATGCATCCGCCTCCGTCTCCCCTACTTTATCCACAGTTTTCTGAGGCAGTTCGTCCCAATCTCGGCAATCCCATGGGGTTGAGGCCTGTGGATAATTTGTGGATTTCGTGTGTGCATCGGTGGATATCGCCTGCATCACCCATGTAATCATGCTCCCAGCCTCTCGCACACGACTGTCGCTCGGCGGCAAATCCAAATCCCACTTCGTGCGCTCAATGCCCGCCACAGTTGCCACCAGTTCCAGATGCAGCTTCGCCCGCGTCATGGCCACATACAGCAGGCGCGCCCGTTCCGCCAGCTCGTCCAGCCGCCGCTGTTCTTCGAAAGCCTCCTGCATCAGCGTTCTTCGGCAGATGTTCAGTTCCCGGTTAATGTACGGCATCGCCACGCCCAGTTTCGGGTGCAGCATCAGCTCACTGGTCTGCGTCCACAGAAGCCTGCGCTCCATGTTCATCAGGAACACCACGGGGAACTCCAGCCCCTTTGATTTGTGCATCGTCATCACGCGCACCAAATCTTCGTTTTCGGCGGATATGCTGTCCCCGCCCCGCTCCTGCTCGTCCATCCGCGTGATGAACGCCGCCAGCGTGACGCCGCCTTCCGCCTCGAATGCCTGCGCCCGCTCGTACAGCATCCGCAGATTCCCCTGGCGAACTTCCCCTTTTGGGAGCGCCCCGACCGCCGCGTAGTACCCCGAATCGGTCATCAGGTGCCAAATGAAGTCCGATAACCGCATGACTTCCGCCTGAAACCGCCATGTTTCAAGTTTTTCGCTGATTTTTCGGCACTTTTGGGCGAATTCATCCTCCCCGCCGCACGCTTTGGCGAACGCCTGATAGAACGGCACGTTCTGCCCCGTCTGCATCAGGCGAATTTGCGCCAATTCCTCGTCCGTCAGCGAGAACGGCACCATTTTCAGCACCGTCAGCAGCGGAAAATCCTGCTGCGCATTGTCCAGCAGGCTCAGCAGCGCTTTCATATCCATGATTTCCGGCAGGTTGAAATAGCTTTCCGCGCCGTCGTAAAAGGTCGGAATCCCCTCTTCCGTCAGCGCATCGACAATTGTCTGCGCCAAATTCGTCGTCTGCGCAAGCAGAATCACCATGTCGCGGTACGAAATCGTCTTTCCATCCGGCATCGTCGTTCCCAAAAGCTCCTTGATGCGCCGCGCCACCACGCGCGCCTCTGTCTGCAGCACTTCCTCGTGGCCAGCCGCCTCGCTCGCACTCCCCTCCAGCGCATCCCTGATGTCCGGCCCACGCAGCAGGTGCACCATCACGGGCGGATCGTCCTCCCGCGCACCCAGCCCGCAAATCAGCTCATCCTCCGGCGCATAGGTCAGCTCCGTCACCGCGGGGCGCATCGTCTGCCGGAACACGCGGTTCGTCGCATCCAGCACCGAGAAGCTGCTTCGGAAGTTCTGCTGGAGCACGATTTTCCGCTCCCTCGCCCCCTCGTCTTCCGAAAACGTCTGCATCCGCCCCAAAAAGAGTGTCGGGTCGGCCTTGCGGAAGCGGTAAATCGACTGCTTCACATCACCGACCATGAACAGGCAGTTCTGTTCCCCGTGGATGGCCTGCAGAATCGCGTCCTGCACCTGACTCACGTCTTGGCACTCATCCACGAAAATGTGGTCAAACTCCCCCTGCATCTGCGCCCGCACTTCCGGCTGCTCCAAAATGTCGAGCGTGTACTGCTCCATGTCCCCAAAGTCCATGCAGTTCCGGGCGTTTTTCTCCTCGCGGAAATGCTGATGCGTCCGTTTGACCAGTGCCGCCAGCCCACGCAGCTGCGCCTGAATCGCCGGAAGTTCCCGTTCCAGCTGCGCAAAATCGGGATTCAGCAGCTCGTTCGCCCTTTCTGCGCGCTTTTTGATTGCCGTCCGCCCATCGCTGAAGCGCTTCCCCCATTCCTTTTCTTCCGCCGACAGGCCGCGTTTCGGGGACAATCGTGGCAAGGAAAAGTTCGCAACCGCCGTCCGAAGCGCCTCCCCCTCCAAACCTTGCAGTGGCGAAATCAACTGCGCGTCCGCATTCAGCGCTTCCATGCGATCAATCACTGCATTCGGCAGGTCAAATAGGCTACGAATCGCTATTAGCGCATCATCCATCGCTCCCACCTGCAATTTCGCCGCATTTTCGAGCGTTTCCACCCACGGCTGCTGCATAAGCGGCTGCGAAAGCTGTTCCACATGCTCATCCAGCCACGCAAACGGCTTCGGCAGTGCCATCAAAAAGTCGTACAGCTGCTCCGTCAGCGACAAAAGTTTGTCCTGCTTCCACGCATCCGCCAGCAGAAGGAAGTTTTCATCCGTTCGCTCGTCTAACAGCTCGTCCATTGCCTTCGTGAACGCGGCTTCAAAGAGCAGTTTCTGCTGCTGTTCGTCGCACACGCGGACAAGCGGGTCTACGCCCACCTGCTCGAAGTGGCTGCGAATGACGCGCTGGCAGAATGCGTGAATCGTCGAAATCTGCGTCGTTTCCAATTCATCAAGTGCCTTCACCATTGCCGGGTCACGGCTGATAGCCTCTCGGCTGATTCGCTTTGCCAAGCGCTGGCGCATTTCCGCTGCCGCCGCCTTCGTGAACGTGACGATGAGCATCCGATTCATCGACGCGCCTTCGCGGACAAGCGAGACAATCCGCTCCACTAGCACGGCGGTTTTGCCCGACCCTGCGGCGGCACTGACGAGAATGGTGTGGTTGCGCGCGCGAATCGCCTGCTCCTGCTGCTTCGTCCAATTCGGCATCATGATTCCTCCTGCGTTTTTGCTGTCTCCATTGTACCACAAAGGCGGATGTGATTCAATGTTTCACGTGAAACATTCCTTTTTGCGCTGCTTTCATTGACGTTCTTTGTATGGTGATGATAATATAATTATTTTATTCTTGAAGTGCTTGATTTTCCTGCATTCTATCGGAATTTTGATCACATTCTCATTCTAATTTACCTTGATGATCATCCCTTTGTCCGTCGCATCATTCGCTCTGTCTCAGCGCATTATACAAAAACAGCCGGCAGGCACTTTTTTGCCCGCCAGCCGAATGTTTCACGTGGAACAATTTCATTTTCCGGATGGTTCATCGAGTTCCGGGTCATCCAGCAAATCCGGCTTCATCACTTCATCGCCCGCCGACTCTTCCTGAACATGCCCTTCCCCGTCGCTGTCCATCCACACGCGGTAACTCCGTTTTTCTCGGCAGCCGTCGAGGTCGCTTTCGTCCGTGCAGGTGATGAATGTCTGCACCCCCTCGATTTCGCGAAGCAGCCGCGTGCGCCGCGTCATGTCGAGTTCGCTCATCACGTCGTCGAGCAGCAGAATCGGCGTCTCCCCTGTCTCTGCGCGGAACGTTTCCAGCTGTGCCAGCTTAATCGCTAACGCTGCCGTGCGGATTTGCCCCTGCGACGCGAACACCTTCATGCTTCGCCCCATCAGCGACAGCCCGATGTCCTCGCGGTGAATGCCGCAGCCCGCACCGCCGACGCGAATATCCTCCTGCCTGCTTTTTTTCAATTCCGCCCGAATCGCCGGCACGGGATTGCTCGTTTCCAAGACGCACGGCTGATAGGTCATTCTGAACATTTCATTCGGCCGTCCGCTGATTCGCTCATACTTCTCCGCCGCGATTTTCGCCAGCTGCTTCACCAATTTGTCCCGCAAGGGCATGATGATGCCGCATGGTGTCGCCATTGCATCTTCAAACGTATCCAGCAGCACCGGATCAGGCGTTATCCCGCGTTTTGCCTCGCGAAGCAGTGCTGTCCGCTGCTCCAGCGCCTTTTGATACTGCTGAAGCGCGCTGAAATACGCCGTTGACAGCTGTGAAAGCATCATATCGAGCATTCTGCGGCGGATTGCAGGCCCTTCTTTGACCAGCATCAAGTCTTCCGGCGAGAAAATCACGCACTGAACATGCCCCATCAGCGCTGAAATGCGTTCTGCGCGCTTGCAGTCAATAAAAACCGTTTTTTTTCGCGCTTCTGATGGCGTTAATTTTACCGCAATTTCTGTTTTTCCGCTTTTTTTGCGCAGCGTCACGCCAGATGCAGCCATCATTGCGCCTTTCCGCACCACTTCGCGGTCTAATCCTGTGCGGTGTGAGCGTCCAAGGGCGCAATAATGAACGGCTTCCAGCAGGTTTGTTTTGCCGGAGCCGTTTTGTCCGAGGAGAATATTCACGCCCGGATGAGGGGTCAATATTAGCGAATGGTAGTTGCGGAAGTCCCGCAGCCGAATGGTTTCTATCTGCATTTTCGTTATGAATCCATATCGGATTGGTCGCGAAATGGGCGCACAGCTTTTCCCCGTGCGCCCGGTTTTCTTCCAGCTTTATCCTCTTATTAGGTGAACACGCGCACCGGAAGAATCAGGTAAAGGTAATCCTCCCCTTCCTGCGGCGCAATCACACACGGGCTGACATTGCTGTTGAAGCGCATGCACAATTTTTCATCCGTGATGTTGCGAATCACGTCGGTGATGTACTTCGCATTGAAGGCAATTTCAATCGGGTCGCCCGTCAGTTCCGTCTCCAGCTCTTCCAGCACGTCGCCCAACTCCGCGTTCGACGAGATGGCAAGCGTATCCCCCGAAAAAGACATGCGAATCAGGTTATTCTTGCCTTCCCGAGCCATCAAGCTCGCGCGGTCAATGGCGTTCTGCACGCCCACGCGATCCGCCAGCGCCGTCGTGCGGAAGGAAGCAGGCAAAATTTTCCGATAGTCGATGTACTCGCCCGTCAGCAGCACCGTTGAAAGCGTCGTCGTCCCGAACGATGCCGTCATGCGCGACTGATCAAACACCAGCGTGCAGTATTCATCCGTGTCGCCGAGCACCTTGCTCATTTCGTTCAGCACGCGCCCCGGAATGACTACACGCACATTTTCTTTTCCGCCGGGCAGTTCAAAGGGCATAACCGCCTTCTGAATCGCCAGCCGGAAGCCGTCCAGCGCCACCAGGCGCGCTTCGGTGGGCTCAACCTCCAGCAGACATCCTGTTAAAATCTGGCGGTTATCTTCCGTTGCAATCGCGAACACAACACGGGAAATCATTTCCTTCAATTTATCCTGCGGAATGCGGACGGTCGTGCCCTCCGCCACACGCGCCATTTCTGGATAATCAGTCGGATTCATGCCCGCCAGATTCGACTTCGAGGACAAGCAGCGAATCGATGCCGCATGATTTTCGCCCACGCGGATGGTCACTTCCCCGCCGGGCAGTTTGCGGCTCAGTTCCGTAAACAGGCGACCCGGCAGAACGGCTGTGCCTTCCTCTTTCACGTCCGCCAGAATCGACATTTCAATAGAAAGGTTGCCGTCAGAGCAGGTCAGTTTCACATGCTCGCCCGCGGCGGAAAGGTGCACGCCCTCTAAAATCTGTTTTGTCGGACGAGCCGACAGGGCGCGGGTAACGGTATTCAAGCCGTCCAGCAGCAGCTGAACATTGGTAGTAAATTGCATGGCGCGAAGCCCTCCCATGAGAGAATGCAGGGAATTATATTTCCGCAGTCGTAGTAGGGGATGTGGATGCTGTGGATAACCCCTTTCCCGCTTGATTTTGCAAGGGTTTGTCCACAAGGATAACGCTGTGGATATCCATCCTGTTTCTCCACAGCGCTGTGGACACGGCGGTTGCGCTCCAGCCAGGGAATCCCCTCTGCCTCTGTATATTCGAGTTCCTGAAGGGGGATTCCTGCCTGTTTTTCAAGAAAATCTCGATTTTTTTCGCAATGAAGTTGCAAGAAATCCTGCAAAACGCGGTATTTCCGGCTTATCCACCGTATCCACAGGCTGCACATTCCACCGTTTGTGGATATTTCCAGCGGGTGATTACGGGAACTTTCGGCAAAACCTGCGGAGATTCCACAGCTTTTCCACAAGTTCGGCTGTGGATAATTTCCCTGCCCTCTCTGCCCTTGAAAATGGCGAATAACCCGCTGGTTAATCACTTTTTTCGGACATCTGCGAAAGGAAAAATGCCATGTAACCTTTTCGCAGGCACATGAAAGCGCCGCAGAAGTCCCTGCAAAATTTTGAAGGATACATGGCAAGCAGGTTGCAAATTTTCCGCGCGCGTGATAAAATTAGAATGGAAAAACGTCTGCGGACGAAATGGAGGAAAAGAAACAATGAAAATTGCGCTGATTAACGAGAACAGCCAGGCCGCCAAAAACGCGATGATTGAAGGTGTGCTGCGCAAGGTGGTTGAACCGATGGGCCACGAAGTGGTGAACTACGGCATGTACACGGCGGAGGACGAATGCCAGCTGACGTATGTGAAGGCAGGGCTTTTGGCGTCGCTGCTTTTGGAAACGGGTGCGGCGGATTATGTCGTGACAGGCTGCGGAACGGGCGAAGGCGCGATGCTGTCGTGCAACTCCTTCCCCGGCGTGCTGTGCGGGCATGTGGTGGATCCGTCGGACGGCTACATGTTTGCGCAGATCAACGACGGCAACTGTGTGGCGCTGCCGTTCGCCAAAGACTTCGGCTGGGGTGCGGAGCTGAAATTGGAGATGATTTTCCAGCAGCTGTTTGGTTTCGGGCATGGCAATGGCTATCCGAAGGAGCGTGTTGTGCCGGAGCAGCGGAATAAGAAGATTCTGGACGGAGTGAAGAAGGTAACGTATCGTCCGCTGCTGGATATTTTGAAGGATTTGGATCAGGATTTTGTGAAGGAAACGATTTCTGGAAAGCATTTCGCGGAATACTTCTATCGCGACAGCAAGGACGAAGCGATTAAAGCGTACTTGAAGGAACTGCACTAATACGATTGCTGCATATATCTGCGAATCTGCTTTACAGTATACAAGGATAAGCCCCCTGCGACCGCGTCATGGCAAGGAGGAATTATGAACATGAAGACAAAACATCACCCGCTTCGAACGATTCTGCTGTCCCTGCTGATTCTTTTGCTGCTGGTCCTTGTCGTTTTTGTCGGCTTTTACTTTACCCGCTTGCAGACGATTCAGAGCATTGAGCAAATAACAGACTATGATGATGGTTACAACCTATACCGCATGAATGTGCAGTACGATTATAGTCTGGATCGTGTAATTGCATATGGCATTACGGATAATCAGACGATGCTGGATGCAATTTTGAAGGAGGCATTGCCGCTTCTGCCCGTCAACATGAAGGTGCCGAATTACGGCTGTACGGCGTTTACGCTGACGGATACGGATGGCAGCGTGCATATGGGGCGCAACTATGATTTCAAGCGAGATACGTCCGCGATGCTGGTATACTGTGCGCCAAAGGATGGCTATCGGTCTGTCGCCTTTGCTGCGCTGGATAATGTGAGCGCGAATATACCGGATGAAAGCCTGAAAAAGAAGTTAGCAACCCTTACTGCGCCGTTTATCTGTCTGGATGGCATGAATGAAAAGGGCGTTTCGATTGCGGTGCTGACGCTGGACAGTGAGCCGGTTCATCAGAATACAGGAAAGCCGATGATTGCGACCACGCTGGCGATTCGTCTTGTGCTGGATCGTGCAGCAACGACAGAAGAGGCTGTGCAGCTGCTCAGCAGCTATGATATGTTTGCTTCGTCGGGGCGCGATTATCATTTCTACATTACAGACGCCAGCGGCGATGGGCGTGTCGTGGAATACGACTGCGAGAAGGAGACTCGTCCGCTTGTTGCAACGCCAATGGAAGCCATCACGAATTTCTACGGTCTGTACCGAGACAAGGTGCTTCCGAACCAGCGTAATGGCATTTACGGTCATGGCAGGGAACGCTATGATGCGGTTATGAAAGTGCTGGAAGAACAGGCGGAAGGGTATACCAATGACACCGTATGGGATGCGCTGAAAGCATCGTCGCAAGAACCGAACCCCGTGGACATCACGAGCAATACCCAGTGGTCGATTGCGTATAACAATACCGGCTTGACGGCAGAAATCGTGATTCGCCGCCATTGGGACGAAATAATTTCGTATTCCCTGTCGCAGAATGATGTGACGCGATAAGCAATGATTTGGAGGAATCTGCCCTATGACAGAAGCATCTTCCCCGACGCCGCGCTTCCCGGTTTTCCTGCACGGCGGCGACTATAACCCTGACCAGTGGCTGGATCATCCGGAGATTCTGGAACAGGACATCGAGCTGATGCATAAGGCACATGTGAACTGTGTGTCGATCGCGATTTTCGCGTGGGCGCGGCTGGAACCGGAGGACGGCGTGTACGACTTTGCGTGGCTGGACGAAGTCATCGACCGGCTGTGGCGCGGCGGCATCCACATCATTCTGGCAACGCCGTCGGGGGCGCGTCCGGCGTGGATGGCGCAGAAGTACCCCGAAGTCCTGCGCGTGAATCAGCACTACGAGCGCTACCATTTTGGCGGACGGCACAATCACTGCCTGACCAGCCCGGTTTACCGCCGCAAGGTACGGGAGATGGACACGGCGCTGGCGCAGCGGTATGCGCATCATCCGGCGGTCATCCTCTGGCATCTGTCCAACGAGTTTTCCGGCGACTGCTACTGCCCGCTGTGTCAGGAAAAATTCCGCCAGTGGCTGAAAAAGCGCTACGGAACGCTGGAAAATCTCAATCAGGCGTGGTGGACATCGTTCTGGAGCCACCGCTACACCGACTGGTCGCAGGTGGAAGCGCCAGGTGAAATGGCGGAAACCAGCACCAACGGCATGTTTATCGACTGGCGGCGCTTCTCTACCCATCAGTGCAAGACGTTCATGATGGCGGAGCGCGACGCGGTGCAGGCGGTGGATTCTTCGCTGAAGTGCACGGCGAACCTGATGGAACGTTTCTGGGATTACGACTATTTCTCCCTTGCGGAGGGCATGGACGTTGTCTCGTGGGACAGCTATCCCGCGTGGCATTCAGGGGATGATGTGGCGAAAGCAGCGGAGTTTGCCATGAACCACGACATCATGCGTTCTCTGAAAAATCAGCCGTTCCTGCTCATGGAATCGACGCCCTCGCAGGTCAACTGGAAGCCCGTCAACAAGCTCAAACGCCCCGGAATGCACCTCTTGTCCTCCTTGCAGGCAGTGGCGCATGGCAGCCAAAGCGTCTGCTACTTCCAGTGGCGCAAGGGGCGCGGTGCGGCGGAGCAGTTCCACGGCGCGGTCGTTGACCACGACGGGCGCGGTGATACGCGTGTTTTCCGGGACGTGACGCAGGTCGGTCAGGCGCTGGAGACGCTGCAGCCCCTGTACAGCAAGCCAAACGCCCCCGCGAAGGCGTGTATCCTCTTTGACTGGAGCAACTGGTGGGCGATTGACTACGCGCAGACGGGGCAGA
>OHMF01001039.1_pt1 | contig 11138 bp, 10 predicted proteins | sample 1569181 | NCBI WGS metagenome assembly OHMF01 (sample SAMEA3879559, study PRJEB24766) | human gut metagenome | biome: human-associated habitat; feature: feces | place: USA | collected 1985/1987
GAGCAGGATGCGACAGTACATGACCTTATAGATAAAGCCAAGAGACTTGAAGGTCTTCCAAGACATGCATCAGTCCATGCATCAGGTGTTCTTATCAGCCAGAAGGATGTTGGTGAGTATGTTCCTGTTGCAGTAGGCACTGATAATGTCAAGGTAACACAGTTTGAAGGCCCTACATTGGAGCATTTAGGACTGTTAAAGTTCGACTTCTTAGGGCTTAGAAACTTAACTGTAATCCAACAGACAGAGAAGTGCGAACAGCAGATAGATCCTGCGTTCTCAGTGGATAAGATACCATATAATGATAAGGCAGTGTTCGATTGCATAAGTCAGGGCAAATGTGCAGGTATATTCCAGTTAGAGAGTGGTGGAATGAAGAATTTCATGAAGGAATTAAAGCCGGACTGTCTGGAGGATCTGATAGCCGGAATATCACTTTACAGACCGGGACCTATGGATTTCATTCCACAATATATTAAGGGAAAAGAGAATGCTGGTAACATAACATATGAGTGCCCTCAGTTAGAGCCAATATTAGAGCCTACTTACGGCTGTATGGTGTATCAGGAACAGGTTATGCAGATTGTGCGGGACCTTGCCGGATATTCATGGGGCGGAAGTGATAATGTGCGAAGAGCCATGGCTAAGAAGAAGCTTGATGTGATGGAACAGGAACGCCAGAATTTCGTATATGGTAATGAAGCTAACGGAGTGCCTGGATGTATTAAGAACGGCATAAGCGAGCAGACAGCCAATAAGATATATGATGAGATGATGGACTTTGCAAAATACGCATTTAACAAGTCACATGCGGCTTGCTATGCGGTTGTTGCATATCAGACAGCTTATCTAAAAGTACATTTTCCTGTACAGTATATGGCGTGGCTTATATCGAGTGTTACGGATAAGACAAGCAAGGTTGCAGAATATATTCTTGCGGCAAGGGAGATGGGAATTAAGATACTTCCTGTTGATGTCAACAATTCAGTGGCTGATTTCAGCGTTGAGGGTAAAGATATAAGATTCGGATTTAATGCGGTAAAGAGCATGGGAAGGCCTACAATCAGCGCAATTATTGAAGAGAGAACCAATAACGGAGAGTTCCATTCAATGCAGGATTTCATAACGAGAATGGCTGGCGTAATTAATAAAAGAACTGTGGAACATTTGATATTTGCAGGTGCATTTGACACATTTGGACATACAAGAAGAGGCATGCTCAACGTATATGAAAGAATGATAGATTCGGCTGTTAAGCAGAATAAAGACGCTATCTCAGGGCAGATGTCGCTCTTTGACCTTGTAAGTGAAGAGGATAAACAGAGCCTTGAGATGAAGATTCCTGATATTTCTGAATTCGAGAAGGAGGATCTTCTTGAAAGAGAGAAAGAAGTTCTTGGTGTATATGTAACAGGACATCCTCTTGATGAATATACTGGTATGTGGGAGAAGCATGTATCTGCGAGAAGCACAGATTTCCTTATTGATGAGGAAACAGGAGAAACTAAGGCAGCAGACAGCACTAAGCAGACAATAGGCGGACTTGTAAGGAATATCAAGGTTAATACGACTAAGACAGGGCAGCAGATGGCTTACCTTACAATTGAAGATTTCGTTGGAAGTGTGGAAGTCATACTGTTTCCTAAGGCATATGAGAAGAACAGAAGAGTTCTTGATATGACCAATAAAGTGTTCATTACAGGACGTGTGCAGGCTAACGTAGGTGCAGAGGCAAAGCTTATTGCAGACAGCCTTGTAAGCTTTGACAGTGTACCAAGAAGACTTTGGTTAAGATTTGACAGTCTGGCACAGTATGAAGCGTGCAGAGATGATTTATTTGACATACTGAATGAATCAGATGGTAAAGATACAGTCACAATATATTGTGTGGCAGAGAAGCAAAGAATCGCACTTCCGCCAAGTCAGTGTGTGAAGGTTTCATCGGAGCTGCTTTACATTCTTAAGAATAAATATGGTGAAAAAAATGTTGCTACAACATAAAATTTAATTAAGATTGGTAAAAATTTGTCAAAAAATGAAGATTTTTCTTCTATTATGTGGTAACATAAAACAGAAAATATTATGAAGAGATAAGAAAGGGGAAGTTATGGCAAAGGAAATTAAAACAATCGGCGTATTAACAAGTGGTGGAGATGCTCCAGGCATGAACGCAGCTATCCGTGCAGTTGTCAGAACTGCTTTGAATAAGGGACTTAAGGTCAAAGGTATTCAGAAGGGCTATAACGGACTACTTAATGATGAGATAATCGATATGGACAAGCGAAGCGTTGCTGATATTATCCAGCGTGGTGGAACAGTCCTCTATACAGCACGATGCATGGAATTCATGACTGAAGAAGGTCAGAAGAGAGGTGCTGAAGTATGCAGAAAGCATGGAATTGACGGAATTGTTGTAATCGGTGGAGACGGTTCATTCAGAGGTGCACAGAAGCTTGCTGCACAGGGAATCAACACAATAGGAATTCCTGGAACTATTGATCTTGATATTGCATGTACAGATTACACAATAGGATTTGATACAGCAGTTAATACAGCAATGGAAGCTATTGATAAAATCAGAGATACATCTACATCGCATGAAAGATGCAGTATTATTGAAGTTATGGGTCGTAATGCAGGATATATTGCATTATGGTGTGGTATTGCCAATGGTGCAGAGGATATCCTTCTTCCAGAAAGATATGACAATGATGAGCAGGCACTTATCAACCATATAATTGAGGGAAGAAAGAAAGGTAAGAAGCACCATCTTATCATTAATGCAGAAGGTATAGGACATTCTACAGGAATGGCAAGAAGAATTGAGGCAGCAACAGGTGTTGAGACAAGAGCTACAATATTAGGATATATGCAGCGTGGTGGTTCTCCAACATGTAAGGACAGAATGTATGCATCTATTATGGGTGCTTATGCGGTTGATCTTCTTGCTGAAGGAAAGAGTAACAGACTTGTAGCATACAAGGATGGTAAGTTTGTTGATTATGATATTGATGAAGCACTTGCCATGACTAAGGATATTAATGATTATGAATTTAATATAAGTGCATTACTTTCTAAGTAATGCATGGCAGAAAGGTAACCTCATAATGATAACCAGTACGAGCAGTTCACAGGTAAAGCATGTTATATCATTGCTTTCTAAGGCCAGGGAAAGAAAGAAGAATAAAGAATATGTTGTAGAGGGAGTCCGCATGGTATCTGAGGTGCCGGCAGATTTACTTGTAAAGATATATATGTCTGAAAGATTTCATAGTAACAATCCTGAGTATGTGCATGAGCTGGTTAAGAAGCAGGGGATTTCTTCTGACAGTATTGAGATTGTCGCCGATAATGTATTTGACAGAATGTCACAGACACAGACACCACAGGGGATTATGGCGGTTGTAAGAATGAATGACAGCAGTATTTCAGATATGCTTACCGACAATCCGTTGTTGATTCTTGTTGAGAATCTTCAGGATCCGGGTAATCTGGGAACTATATTAAGGATGGGTGAAGGTGCAGGCGTTACCGGAGTTATTATGAGCTCTAATACTGTGGATATATATAATCCTAAGACAATAAGATCAACAATGGGTTCTATATTCAGAATGCCATTTGTATATGTGCAGGATTTTAGCGATGCAGTTTCACAGTGTCAGAATGCTGGAATTAAGGTATATGCTGCACATCTTGACGGAAAGAATACATATCTTGGTGAAGATTACAGGGAAGGAACCGCATTTCTAATAGGCAATGAGGGGAATGGACTTACAGATGATATCACTAAGCAGGCAGATACACTTATAAGAATTCCGATGCAGGGAGAGGTTGAATCTCTTAACGCGGCAATAGCATGTACAATTCTTACATACGAAGCTGTCAGACAGAGAAGTGTGTAGATAACCAACTATATATATGGTCATATACTATATTTTGTAAAATGAATTTAATAAACAAACCCGCAAACCCGCTCATAGAGCGGGTTTTAACATATTTGACAAATTACTGTAACTTTGCTATTATATTTCCGTAATAAATTGTAACATTTCTGTAACAATTTACAGGCGAAGCTAAATAAGCCGCCGGAAAGGGAAGTATAATATGAGACTTAGAAGTAGCAAAGCTGCTTGCTATATTGGAGCTGCAATCGTGTTATTCATTACACCAGTTCTTCCAGCAGTAGCGACTACCTATGAGAAAACACAGAATACTGACACGGGAATTAAGGTTGCATCTTATTCAGCTAATACAGAAGAGGTTCTTGTGACTGGGTATGAAGAAACAGGAACATACAAGAACAAGGCAGTAGCAATTACTGATCCTTATCTTGATGTTTATGACACTTCTGACGAAGAAACAGCACAGGTTGTTGGAAGATTATATACTAACACACTTGTGGATGTTGATATGGTCGGAAAGGAATGGACTAAAGTTAGTTCAGGAAACTGCGAAGGTTATGTACAGACACAGTGCTTATGTTTTGGAGAAGAAGCAGAGGCTATAGCAGAACAGATTGGAACAGATAATCTTCTTGCAGGATATACAATAGCAGAGATTGAAGCTATTGAAGCAGAAGAAGAGGCTGAAAGACTTGCAGAAGAAGCAAGACTTGAGGCAGAGGCAGAAGTTGAAAGAGCGGCTGCTGCAGCAGAGGAAGCAAGACGACAGAAGATAATTGCTAATACAATATCAGGAACAGATATAACATATAACCCAACTATGAGCGTATCAGATGATGATATATGGCTTATGGCATGTATCATAGACTGGGAGGCTGCATATCAGCCATATGCAGGAAAGCTCGCTGTTGCAAATGTTATTCTTAACAGAGTGCGAAGCGGACATTATCCGGGGACAGTTTCGGGTGTTGTTTATCAGAGATCACAGTTCTCTGGTGTATCAGATGGCGCTGGTAATCCATCAGACAGATTTGCAGCAAGACTAGCAAATGGTCCAAGAAACACAGAATGCATGCAGGCAGCACTTGAAGCATTATCAGGCGTTAATAATATAGGTGGTTATACATCATTCAGGGCATTATATACTGTAGATGTTAACAACTATTCAGATTTTGTAATAATTGGAGATCATATATTCCATTAATATGGATATGCAATGTGGTGTGGTTATCAGGAAACTGGTGACTGCACCACATTTTTTGTAAGAAAAGAAGACACATTTGACGAAGAACTATAATTGCGATAGAATGGACAAAGTTATTAATTATTCAATGTAGGCGAATTTGCCATACAGACAGGAGGATGTCATGGATTTAAAGGGACGCGACTTTTTAACACTCAAGGATTACACACCTGAGGAGATTTTATATTTGATAGACTTAGCAGCAGAGCTTAAGGATAAGAAGAAAAAGGGCATTGTAGAACAGCCACTTATCGGAAAGAATGTTGCACTTATATTCGAGAAGACAAGTACAAGAACACGTTGCTCATTTGAGGTGGCAGCACATGACCTTGGTATGGGTGTTACATATCTTGACCCTACAGGTTCACAGATTGGAAAGAAGGAGAGCATTGCTGATACAGCAAGAGTTCTCTGCACAATGTTTGAAGGAATCGAATACAGAGGATTCGGTCAGGAGATAGTTGAAGATCTTGCAAAATATTCAAGCGTGCCGGTATGGAACGGACTTACTAACGAATACCATCCAACACAGATGCTCGCAGATATGCTTACAATCAAGGAAAAGCTTGGCAGATTAAAGGGCGTTAAGTTCGTATACATGGGTGATGCAAGATACAACATGGGTAATTCACTTATGATTGTCTGCGCTAAGTTAGGACTTCATTATACAGCCTGCACAGCTAAGGAATATTTCCCAGACAAGGAACTTGTTGCACAGTGTGAGGAATGGGCAAAGATAAGCGGTGGTTCTGTAACACTTACAGAAGATATTAAGGCAGGAACTAAGGACGCAGATGTATTATACACAGATGTATGGGTATCAATGGGCGAGCCTGATGAAGTATGGGCTGAAAGAATCAAGGCACTTCTTCCATATCAGGTTAACAAGGCAGTTATGGACAATGCTTCTAAGGACGCAATATTTATGCACTGTCTTCCTGCATTCCATGACCTTAAGACTAAGATTGGTAAAGAGATTCATGACAAATTCGGTCTTGACGAGATGGAAGTTACTGATGAAGTATTTGAGTCAGAGCAGTCAGTTGTATTCGATGAGGCTGAGAACAGAATGCATACAATAAAGGCTGTAATGGCAGCTACACTTGGAGCTTATAAGTAAAAATGTAATTCGCAACGGTTAATTCGTAAGGTATGGAGGCGTTATGTATTATACAACGAGTGGCGCGTACAGAAAGAGCAAGATGCTCATAGACTATGCCAATATAGCACTCACATTTGCAATAGGAGTGGTATTCATAATTATACTTTTCCTGCGCAGTGGAAGCGGAATATTATTCGCTGTGGAATTCATGCTTGGAGCATTAGTTAACGGACTTACAGCAGCTAAGAATTTCATGAGCGACAGAACGGTGTCAGGTGTTATTCTTACAGTTGTTACGTTAGGACTTCTGCTTATGGCAGTAATAGCATGGCGGGTAATGGTATGAAGACTAAGATTTTAAATGTTTTGAGAAAATCAGATGGATATGTGTCAGGGCAGGCACTGTGCAATATGCTGGGGGTTTCAAGAACGGCTGTCTGGAAGGTGATAAACCAGTTAAAAGAAGAAGGCTATGTTATAGAGGCAGTCCAGAATAAGGGATATCATATAACACAGTATCCTGATATTCTTACATCAAGCGAGATAATGAGTCAGCTTACATGTGTGGATACAGGCAGTACAACCGGGATTATCCGCGAAGTAGTGTATTATGACGAGACAGATTCTACCAACAACGAAGCTAAGAGAGCGGCAGAAAGAGATAATGCAGCAGATGGGACACTTTATATAACAGAGAGCCAGACAGGTGGCCGTGGCAGACGAGGCAGGAATTGGGTGTCTCCTGCAGGAAGTGGGATATGGATGTCACTTCTTTTAAGACCGGATATTGCACCAGTTAATGCGTCAATGCTTACAATAGTGGCAGCCATGGCTGTTCAGGAGGCAATCCACAAGGTTCTTACAGAGGACGGACATGTCGCAGAGTGCCGTATAAAGTGGCCTAATGATATAGTTCTTAATAAGAAGAAGGTATGTGGAATATTAACAGAGATGAGTGCTGAGATGGATTACATACATTATGTAGTTATCGGTATGGGAATTAATGTTAATACGACAGAATTTGATGATTCAATCAAGGCGACAGCTTCTTCTTTGTATCTTGAGACTGGCGACCATCTGAAAAGAAGCCGTATAGTAGCCGCATTTTCAGAGAGCTTTGCAAAGTACTATGATACATTTGTTAAGACACAGAATCTGGCTGGGCTTAAAGAAGACTATAATTCAATGCTTGTCAATAAGGGCGGCGACGTCAAGGCAATATATGCTGACAAGGAAATTGTTGGAAAAGCACTTGGAATCAATGATGAGGGCGAGCTTATCATTAAGACAGACGAGGGCGAGAAGATTATCAGAACCGGAGAGGTTTCTGTGAGAGGATTATATGGATATGTTTGATGAAAATGTAGTTTTATGTGTATCTAATTCTTATGAGAAGAAATACTATTTTAACCCTGATTTCGATAAGCTTCCGGATGATGTAAAGAACGAGTTAAAGATTATGTGCGTTCTTTTCACAGAGGAAGTAGGCGGGATACTTGATATGGAATTCGATGAGGAGGGCAATCTTTTGTTCAAATCATCAGCAGACGAGGGCGATTTACTGTATGACGAGATAGCATGCGGTATGCTCGTCAAGAAGTATCAGTATGAGAAGAGAGAGCTTCTTGAATCACTTGAGATGTTCTTCAAGGTATTCTTCTTAGGCATGGAGTAATTATGAGAATTGGAAATGTTGAGATAAAGAACAATATTGCATTGGCACCGATGGCAGGAGTAACAGACCTGCCATTTCGACTTTTATGCAAGGAGCAGGGTTGTGGGCTTATGTGTACAGAGATGGTCAGTGCCAAAGCAGTTCTGTATAACAATAAGAATACAGAAGACCTGATGAAGACGGTGCCAGGGGAGCGTCCGCTTGCATTGCAGCTTTTCGGTTCAGACCCTGATATCATGGCAGATATAGCGAAGAGACTTTCTGAAAGAGAGTTTGATATAATTGATGTCAATATGGGATGTCCTGTTCCAAAGGTAGTCAATAATGGCGAAGGTTCGGCACTTATGAAGGACCCTGTGCTTGTCGGAAGAATAGTCGAGAAGATGGCTGATGCACTTGATAAGCCGCTTACAATCAAGATAAGGGCAGGATTTGATGAGAATAGTATAAATGCGCCTGAGATAGCACATGTTATTGAGGAGTCAGGCGGGGCTGCCGTTGCAGTCCATGCAAGAACAAGGCAGCAGTATTATTCAGGACATGCAGACTGGGATATAATAAGACAGGTAAAAGAAGCAGTATCAATTCCTGTTATTGGTAATGGCGATATTAAAAGCGGCGAAGATGCTGTTAATATGATGAAGCAGACAGGCTGTGACGGAATAATGATTGGAAGGGCCGCAAGGGGAAATCCATGGATATTCAGACAGGTTTCTGAATATATGAATAATGGTACAATAATTGCACCTCCGTCTGTTGAAGAAGTATGCCAGATGATTAAGAGGCATGCCAAAGGACTGTGTGAGATAAAAGGAGAGTTTACAGGAATCCGCGAGATGAGAAAACATTTTGCATGGTATACAGCAGGAATCAAGCATGCAGCAGCATTAAGAAATGAAGCTAACCAGGTTACTAATCTGGAACAGTTTGATGGGCTTGTGGATAGGATACTGGAAGGGCTGCATTGACAGACAGGAACTGATAGTTTATAATATTGTGACGCTTGTGGGGTTTTATTCTCTAGTAGAGCAGAAGCATATTAGTGTAGCATATATATAGAAAGGTGATAAGAACATGGCAGAGAAACAGTTTCTTACTAAAAAGGGGTATGACGAAAGAGTAGCAAGACTTGAGGAGCTTAAGGTTGTCAGAAGAAAGGAAGTTGCCCAGAAGTTAAAGGAAGCAAGAGAGCAGGGCGATTTATCAGAGAACGCTGAGTACGATGCAGCTAAGGACGAGCAGAGAGATATCGAAACAGAAATTGCAGAACTTGAAGCAATTCTTGCTAACTGTGAGGTTATTCAGGATAACGATAAGAATAAAGATGTAGTTAAGATGGAGAGCGTTGTTGTACTTCACGATGTAGAATTCGATGAGGATATCGAGTATACAATCGTTGGTTCATCAGAGGCAGACAGCCTTAATAACAAGATTTCTAATGAGTCACCACTTGGTGCAGCTCTTATTGGAAAGAAGAAGGGTGATACTGTTAAGGTAGAAGCACCTGTTGGAGAGATTGAATATACAGTTGTATCTGTAAAGAACGACTAATTTTCAGTAACATATAGAAAAGGAGATACTCATTCATGGGAGATAATAAATCTGCACAGCAGCCTGACGTTAACGAGCAGATTAAGGTTCGTATGGAAAAGTTAAAGAACCTTCAGGACGCAGGTAAGGATCCATTCCAGATAACAAAGTATGATGTAACACATCACACAGACGAAATAAGAACTATCTATGAAGCACATGAGAAGGAACTTCTTGGTGACAGACCAGCAGTTAATACTGAAGGTTTAGATGAGCAGCAGGCAAGAGAAGCAGTTACTGCTGATTACAATGAGAGAAGAGCTATTATGGATGCTTCTCCAATCAATGTAAGCTTTGCTGGACGTATGATGTTCAAGAGAGTAATGGGAAAGGCATCTTTCTGTAACATTGCTGATCTTAAGGGCAGAATGCAGGCATATATTTCAAGAGATGCAATTGGCGAAGAAGCATATGCAGACTTCAAGAAGTCTGATATCGGTGATATCTTCGGTATCAAGGGATTTATCTTCAGAACTAAGACAGGAGAGATATCAGTTCATGCTGAGGAGATTACTCTTCTTTCTAAGAGCTTACAGGTACTTCCAGAAAAGTTCCACGGAATCACAGATACTGATATGAGATACCGTCAGAGATATGTTGATTTAATAATGAATCCTGAGGTTAAGGAAACATTTGTAAAGAGATCAAAGATTATCAAGGAAATCAGAAAGTTCCTTGATGGCAGAGACTTCATGGAAGTTGAGACACCAACACTTGTATCTAATGCTGGTGGTGCTGCTGCAAGACCATTTGAGACTCATTACAACGCACTTGACGAGGATGTTAAGCTTCGTATTTCATTAGAGCTTTATCTTAAGAGACTTATCGTTGGTGGTCTTGAGAGAGTTTACGAAATCGGACGAGTATACCGTAACGAGGGTGTTGATACAAGACACAATCCTGAGTTCACACTTATGGAGCTTTATCAGGCATACACAGATTACGAAGGTATGATGGAACTTACAGAGAGCATGTTCAGACACCTTGCCGAGACTGTATGCGGTACAACTAAGATTACTTACAACGGCACTGAGATTGACCTTGGAAAGCCATTCAGAAGACTTACTATGAATGACGCAATTAAGGAATATGCCGGTGTTGATTTTGATACAATTAAGACTGACGAAGAAGCTAAGGCTCTTGCTAAGGAGAGAGGAATTGAGTTCGAGGAGCGTCACACTAAGGGCGACATCATCAACCTCTTCTTTGAGGAGTACTGCGAGGAGAATTTAATCCAGCCTACATTCATTATGGATCATCCTCTTGCAATATCTCCACTTACTAAGAAGAAGCCATCTGATCCAGAGAAGGTTGAGCGTTTCGAGCTTTTCATTAACACATGGGAAATGTGTAATGCATACTCAGAGCTTAACGACCCAATCGACCAGAGAGAGCGTTTCGCACAGCAGGATAAGAACGCAGAAAACGGCGACGAGGAAGCACAGCACACAGATGAGGACTTCCTTAACGCACTTGCAGTAGGTATGCCACCAACAGGCGGTATCGGTTATGGTATCGACAGACTTGTTATGTTGCTTACAGATTCACCTGCGATTAGGGATGTGCTGCTCTTCCCGACAATGAAGTCTATTGATAAGTAAGAATGCAGGAAAATCAAGGGTTTCA
>OHMF01001047.1_pt1 | contig 11101 bp, 8 predicted proteins | sample 1569181 | NCBI WGS metagenome assembly OHMF01 (sample SAMEA3879559, study PRJEB24766) | human gut metagenome | biome: human-associated habitat; feature: feces | place: USA | collected 1985/1987
GAAAAAGCGAAGTGTTCAAAACTCTTGAAAATCAAGCCTATCGAGTGAGGGCGCAGGTTGACGTATTTATGCCGGGCGCACCTAATTTCGGTAGATATAAGGGCAAAAGTGACGGGACGATTTTGAAATCGCTAAAAGGTAAGGACGGAATTACGCTTGCGGAATTACAGCGAAGCGCAAAAAACGTGCTGAAACTCTGTATTAAGTATTCGGCAAAATAAAAACGGTATTAACGGACTGATCAACCGTTCGTACATAAAAAACTAATTTGTAGGGAATTATGACCAAGAAGAAAAACTTTGCCATATTGGTACTTGCAGCTTTGATGATGCTTGTTGTCGGATTATTTACAGCTTGTAACAATACATCCGAACCGCCCGAAGGTGGTTCATGGATATCTTGAACGTATCGACGAGCAAATCAAAAGTACGAAAGCGGAATTGACGAAAAACCTTTGAAATCTTCCGCCATTTTGAGACTCGACGGACGCTTATTTACCCGGAACTCCATCCTGGAGTTCTTCTCATAATCCTTAATTGCGGGTTGGTTGACAGCTCCAAGATATCAGGAATCGCCATATACAACCTCATCATCTTCTCTGATGAGTTTTGCCGTTCCTGTGACATCATGCATCATAAGACCTGATTTATCGAGACGGCTGTTGACATCAGCAAAAAGTTTCTCGCCAAGCTTGTTTGATTCAAGCATATGTCTGAACTTAAGCAGGGTAGTCGTATCCGGTACCTGTTGTTCATGGAAATCTATATGCATAAAGGAACGCATAGCATAACTGTCATAGATAGAATCCTCGATTCCTTCATCAGACAGATTAAACCATATCTGCATGAGATACATGCGAAGCATGATTTCGATACCAATAGGTTTGAGACCACGTTTGTTAGCAAAATAATATGGGCGGATCATTTCTACCCAGTACGACCATGGGATGATTTCTTCCATGGCATCAAGAAATTCTTCACGTTTGGTTTTTTCTTGCGGTTGGAGTATTCTATATCGGAAAATGTTAGCTGATTCATAAGTATACGACCTTTCATTTGATACCTATATTATATCAAAAATCATACGGAAATGCACGAATTAATCAGCGTTTCCCTAGCTAAATCAGAGAATGCAAGGCAGCCTAAGTGTACACCAGAAAAGGAAGATGCAATTATGCAGGCGTTTAGGCATTTTGGAATCATATAGGTTGTGGATAAACAGCATCATGTGTTAAAAATATAGTGAAGTATGGGGAAAAAGGACATTCCAGAACTGTAGATTTTACAGGTCAGGGGATGTCCTTTTTGCTTATATGGAAGTGTTCAATGGACAAGGTAATGATACTGAGAGATATTAAGACTGATAGGAATGATATCTATCTTATCTATTGTTACTTGTTCTGATTTCTCCATTCCCGTGGAGAGACACCATAAATATTTTTAAATGCACGGGAAAAATGAAGCTGATTTTCGTATCCGACAGCAGAGCCGACATCTGCAATGGATAAGGAAGTCAGCTTTAATAATTCCGTAGCCTTTACCATGCGGTAGTTCATAAGAAATTCCTGCGGGGAGCGGCCGATCGAGTTGCGGAAGATTTTTCCGAAATAACTCCGGTTGATGCCGCATACCGCAGCGATATCTTCAATCGAAATATTATTCTGAAAATTCTGTTCCATATAATTGATCGCTTCTTTTATATAATAATCACTCATGCGTCCGCTGGAGACCAGCTTTGTCGATTTTGCCGACTGTAGCAGATAATCCAAAAACAGATACAGATGCCCGATCAGATGGAAGGAGGATTCCTGCGGATGATTGACGATATAAAGCATTTCATCGGCAAGCTTTTCCCGTAATTCTTTGGAGTGTGAATGATAAATGGGCGCGTCTTTGCACAAATCTGTGACACTTAAAGCCTCTTTTACACGTAAGCCGTCAAATTCGATCCATATATATTCCCATGGAAGCTGTTCATCGGCAATGTAAGTATTGATCTGCCCCGGGAAAATCATAAATCCCTGTCCGCTCCGAACCTGATAATTTACATTCTGCCCCTTGGAATTCGTGGCCATCAGGGTGCCTGTTCCGGAAAGAACATAGTGAAACAGATAGTGGTTGCGTGTTGCAGGTCCGAAAGAATGACCGGGATCACACTGTTCATATCCAAACTGATACATGCACAGATCAATAAAATTTTCATTTGGAAAAATATTAAAAAATGTATTACTCATAAAACACTCCGTATATACCAAAATGCGATATTAGTATCTATTATAGCACAAAATATTGCATTTGGGTATAAAATTAAAAAAAAACGGATATTTAAGGATGCATAAAGGTATCTTATAATCAGATTATCAAAAAGGCAAGCGGATATATTTAAGAAAAGGAGAGAAGAATATGGCAAAAAGAAGTATTTTCCGTAGTGTTGCGGCTGTGCTCGCACTTGGCATGTGCATGACGGGGCTAGCCGGATGCGGAAGTGAAAAAAGGGCAGACGGGAAAACCGAAATCGAAGTGGTTTCCTACAAACCAGAAGCAGTTAAGGCATTTGAAAAAATTGAAAAGCAGTTCAATGAAACACATGATGACATTCATTTGACGATTTCATCTCCAAATGAAGCAATGACCATTTTAAAGACACGTTTTATCCGGGAGGATTATCCGGATATCATCGCAATCGGAGGAGACATCAACTATTCCAACTTTTTAGATGCAGATCTGTTTGATGATATTTCCGATTTGGATGAAGTCCAGACCGTAAAACAGGCATATCTGGATATGGATAAGGAACTGGAGTTTATTCCAAAGGATGGCACGTATGCACTTCCATATGTGGCAAACGCGGCAGGAATTTTATATAACAAAGATCTGTTTGAGGAAAATGGCTGGAAAGTTCCGACCACCTGGCAGGAATTTACCACACTGTGTGATGAAATAAAACAGAGCGGAACACTTCCGCTGTATCTGGGCTTTAAAGATACCTGGACCTGTCTGGCTCCGTGGAATGCGCTGGCAGTCGGACTTACCGATTCGGATACCTGCAATCAGGTAAATATGGGAAATACCACATTTTCCGATACGTATGGACCGGTAGCAGAAAAGATGCGTACGCTTTTGGATTACGCAGAAAAAAATCCGTATGCATATGGTTATAACGATGCATGTACAGCATTTGCCCGTGGGGAAGCTGCCATGTATCCGATTGGAAGCTATGCGATTCCGCAGATTAAATCGGTCAACCCGGACATGAATATCGGCTCTTTTACATTTCCTGCAAATGATGAGGAATCAGACAATGTATTAAATTCAGGAATTGATCTGCAGTTTTCCGTAATGAAAGCATGCAAAAATAAAGAGGCTGCATATGAAGTTTTAAAATATCTGTATGACGATGAGACCATTCAGATTTATCTGGATGATCAGGGCGGAATTGCCTGCAAAGACGGGGATTTTGCAATTCCGGAAACACTCGAGGATATGCGGCCTTACATTGAAAACAACCGCATGGCAGATTATCAGGATCACCATTATCCGAGTGAGATGAGTGTGGATGCCATGATCCAGACGTTCCTGCTGGATACAAGCGACAATGCACAGGAAAAGTTTTTGAAAAAATTTGATTCCGACTGGAAGCGCTACAACCGGGATCTGATTCGGAAAGTACAGGATTATCAGAAAGAACAGGGGGATGCACAATGAAAAAGAAAATGTCAAACAGGGACAAAACATTCTGGGCGGTTATCATACCGGTTGTAATCTTATTTTTTGCATTCAATACACTTCCAATGATCAAAGGTGTGATTTACAGTTTTACCAATTATAAAGGATACGGAACTTACGATTATGTCGGGTTCCGGAACTATGCAGATCTGTTTACGGATTCCCGCGTGGGAAAAAGCTATTTGTTTACGTTTAAATATGCACTGGCAGGAACGATACTGGTAAATGTGCTAAGTCTGATCATGGCAGTTGGATTAAACAGTGCAATCCGTTTTAAAAGTGCACTGCGCGGTATTTATTTTGTACCGAATATTTTAGGAGGACTTGTCATCGGCTATATTTTCAGTTTTATTTTTACTTTCATTCTTCCAACTGTGGGAAATGTGTTCCATATTGGATTTTTACAGAACAGTATTCTTGCAAGTGAAAAATACGCATGGATTGGTGTGCTGATTGTTGGTGTATGGCAGGCAGTTGCCATGAATACCATTATTTATATTTCCGGTCTGCAGACCGTCCCGGAGGAAGTTTACGAGGCGAGTATGCTTGATGGAGCAAGTAAATGGAAACAGTTCTGGAAAGTAACATTTCCACTGGTGATGCCGTTTGTGACGATCAATCTGGTACTGAGCACAAAGAATTTCCTCATGGTATTCGACCAGATCATGTCATTGACCAAGGGAGGTCCGGCACAGAGCACCGAATCCATCTCTTACCTGATTTATAAAAATGGTATGGATGGCGGACAGTTTGGATTCCAGAGTGCAAATGCAGTCATTTTCTTTATTGTGATCGTGGCGATTTCACTTTTCCAGATGACAGTCATGAATAAGAAGGAGGAGCAGTTATGATGAAAGAAAAACAGAAAACAAACTGGGTACTTACGATTGTTCTGATTTTGGGGACGGTTACGGTATTTTTCCCGCTGTATATGGCATTGATCATTGCGTTTAAGAAACCAAGTGAGATGACAAACGATGTGGCGGGTGCACTTTCTTTCCCGAAACAGTGGAGTTTTGAAAATTTCCGTCAGGCAATGGAAGTGACCGATTTCTGGCACTCTCTTGGAAACAGTTTACTGATCACACTGGTAACAATCGTACTGGCAATCCTGATCCACTCAATTGCAGGCTACGTGATCGGACGCGGCATGGCAAGAAGAAAAAGTTTCCGATTTATCTATCTGTATATTGTCAGCGGAATGTTTGTTCCGTTTTCTATCTTAATGATGCCTCTGGTAAAGCAGACGGCGCATATGGGACTTGGAAACCGCGCGGGTGTCATTCTGTTGTATCTGGTATTTTATATGCCAATGAACGTCCTTCTTTACAGTGGGTACTTAAAAAATATTCCGATAGCGCTGGAAGAGGCGGCAGATATTGACGGGGCAAGCACCTGGACGACTTACTGGAAAGTGGTATTCCCGATGATGAAACCGATGCATGCGACGGTTGCGATTCTGACAGCCCTTGGAACATGGAACGATGTTATGACACCGCTTGTGATCATGTCCGGAACCGGACAGAATACGCTGCCGCTTGCACAGCTTAATTTCCAGACACAGTTTGGAACCAATTACAATCTGGCGTTTGCCTCCTATATTCTGGCACTGATTCCAATCCTTATTTTCTATGTGATTTGTCAGAAACAGATTTTAAATGGTGTGGCAAACGGTGCAGTCAAAGGATAAAAATAAAACGAGGTGACTTCTATGGCAATTATATACAATCCAAATAAAAAAATATTTACCCTGCATACGGCGCATACAACTTATCAGATGCAGGTTGATCCACTGGGATATCTGTTGCATTTGTACTACGGAGAAAAAACAAACAGTTCCATGGACTATGTCCTAACCTATGCAGACCGCGGATTTTCCGGAAATCCTTATGCAGCGGGCATGGACCGCACCTATTCGCTGGATGCGCTGCCACAGGAATATCCGTCCCTTGGCACCGGAGATTACCGCAATATTGCACTGAATATCAAAAATGAAAAAGGGGTGGAAAGCGCAGATTTGCTTTTTAAAAGTTATGAGATCCGAAGCGGCAAATACCAGTTACAGGGACTTCCGGCTGTCTGGGCAGATGAGAATGAAGCACAGACACTGGAAATAGTCCTTGCAGATGAAAACGCACAGGTTGAAGTGCATCTGCTGTATGGCGTTTTGGAAGAAAACGATGTCATTACAAGGAGCGTCCGGATTAAAAATACGGGAACTGGGCAGATTACGATCGAAAAGGCAGCGGCAGCCTGTCTGGATTTTGTACAGGGAGATTTTGATGTCCTGCGGTTTTATGGAAAGCATGCCATGGAGCGCAATCTGGAGCGTACGCCGCTGGGGCATGGAACCATTGCGTTTGGCAGCCGCAGGGGAACATCCAGCCATCAGTATAATCCTGCCGTGATTCTGGCAGAAAAAGGGGCAACGGAGACCGCAGGCAGCTGCTATGGAATGCTGTTTGTATACAGCGGCAATTTCTCCTGTGAGGCGGAAAAAGACCAGTTCAACCAGACGCGCCTGCTTCTCGGATTAAATGAAGAACTGTTTTCCTATCCGCTTGCGGAAGGAGAAACCTTTACGGTACCGGAAGTCATTTTGTCTTATTCGGCAGACGGATTGTCTGCACTGTCGCAGCAATATCATAACTGCATCCGCAACCATGTGTGCCGCAGCAAATATGTCCATATGCAGCGTCCGGTGCTGATCAACAGCTGGGAGGCAGCCTATTTCGATTTTACGGGAGATACGATTGTGAATCTGGCAAAAGAAGCAGCTTCCCTTGGAATTGATATGGTAGTGATGGATGACGGCTGGTTCGGAAAAAGAAATGACGACAATTCTTCTCTGGGTGACTGGCAGGTCAATGAAACGAAACTGGGAGGCAGTCTGGCAGAGCTTATTACCCGTGTGCATGAGCAGGGTGTGAAATTTGGCATCTGGATTGAGCCGGAGATGGTCAATGAAGACAGTGATCTGTACCGGGCGCATCCGGATTGGGCAATCCGAATTCCCGGGAAAAAGCCGGTGCGCTCGAGAAACCAGCTACTGCTTGATTTTTCCAGAAAAGAAGTGCGCGACTGTGTATTTGACCAGATCTGTGCCGTGCTCGATCAGGGAAAAATTGATTATGTCAAGTGGGATATGAACCGCAGCATGGCAGATGTCTATGCCGGAAATCTTTCCTATGATTACGTGCTTGGTGTCTATGATTTCATGGAGCGTTTGTGCAGCCGGTATCCGGATCTTCTGCTTGAGGGATGCAGCGGTGGCGGCGGCAGATTTGACGCAGGAATACTTTATTATTCCCCGCAGATCTGGTGCAGTGACAATACCGATGCAATCAACCGCACAAGAATCCAGTACGGAACTTCGTTTTTCTATCCGGTTTCCGCGATGGGGGCGCATGTTTCGGCGGTGCCAAATCACCAGACCGGACGGGTGACAAGTTTCCATACCCGTGGGGTGACGGCGATGGCGGGAACTTTCGGTTACGAATTAAACCCGGCGCTTTTATCCGATGAGGAAAAACAGCAGATCCGGGAGCAGATCAAAACGTACAAGAAGTATGAAACGCTCATTAACGAGGGAACGTACTGGCGGCTGTCGGATCCGTTTACGGATGAAATTGCGGCATGGATGACGGTGTCAGAGGAACAGGATCATGCATTAGTCAGCGCAGTGCGTCTTAGGACAGAGGCAAATCAGGCAGCCGTTTATGTCCGCCTGCGTGGGTTAAAACCGGATGCCGTGTATCTGGAAGAACAGAGCGGCAGGCAGTATTCCGGTGCAGCACTGATGCATGCGGGAATTCCGCTTCCGCCGTTTACCAGAGAATATGAGGCATATCAGTTTGCTTTTACAGAACTGAAAGAGGCTGGAACATTATATGAAAAAGTGCAGAAATGGTGTGACAGGAATGCCAAAAACCGAGTGGTCATCAGCCTTTACGGTGGTTCCGGTTCCGGAAAAACAACACTCGCAACGGCATTGCAGCAGTACTTTTTAAATGACGGAACGGGTTGTTATCTGCTCTCGGGCGATGATTATCCACACCGGATTCCAAAACGCAACGATGAAGAACGGCTGCGTGTGTATAAAGAAGCCGGGGAAGACGGACTGCGTGGATATCTCGGAACAAAGAAAGAGATTGACTTCGACCGGATCAATGAAGTGCTTGCGGCATTTCATGAGGGAAAAGATACGATCACATTGCGGCATATGGGACGTGAAGATGGCGAGATTTCATCGGAAGAAACCGATTTTTCCGGAATATCCGTATTACTTCTGGAGTGGACACACGGAGGCAGTGACGATTTACATGGTGTGGATCTGCCCGTCTTTCTGGAAAGTTCCCCGGAGGAGACAAAGGAGCGGCGCATCCGCAGAAACCGCGATGAGAATGCCGCAAGCCCGTTTATCTGCCGCGTGGTAGAACTGGAACAGGAAAAACTTGAAGTGCAGCGCAAAAATGCAGGATTAATCGTGGGAAAGGACGGAAGAGTTTATGAACCATAAACCGATGCTCAATGCATATCCCGACAGCCTTGGAGGAAATCTGGGAGATATTGTAACATTGCTAAAAACTGAGGCAATGCAGGATGTATTTTCTTCTTTTTACATTCTGCCGAGCCTGTATCATTCCGATCTTGACCGGGGATTTTCCGTGATCGACTATGACCTGAATGAGCAGCTTGCCGACCGGGAAGACCTTGACCAGTTAAAGAATATGGGGATTGACCTGAAACTGGATTTTATTTTAAACCATGCTTCCGCACAGTCCCCACAGTTTCAGGATCTTGTGGAAAAAGGGGAGGCTTCTGCGTACCGCGATTTTTTCATCGACTGGAACCGCTTCTGGGAAGGGCATGGAACCATGACGGAGGAAGGCTATATCCAGCCGGAGGAAAGCTGTCTGAAGCAGATGTTTTTCCGCAAACCTGGGCTGCCGATCCTGATGGTGGAATTTCCGGATGGAAAAAAAGTGCCGTACTGGAATACCTTTTATCAGGAAGTGCATGGCAGACAGTATCTCGGACAGATGGATGTAAACATCCAGTCGCCAAAGGTGTGGGAGTTTTATTGTGAAACACTGGAGAAAATAGCTTCTTACGGAGCGGCGATCGTGCGGCTGGATGCCTTTGCCTATGCGCCGAAGACACCGGGAAAGAAAAACTTCCTCAATGATCCGGAGACGTGGGAACTTTTACAAAAGATCCATGCACTGGCAGAACCTTTGGGACTTACGCTTTTGCCGGAGATCCACGCAGCGTATGATGAAAAAATATATGAGACGCTTGCAGAAAAAGGCTATGCGACCTACGACTTTTTCCTGCCGGGACTGGTCATTGATGCGATCGAGAACCGACGGGGAACGTACCTTGCGGCATGGGCGAAGGAGATTGTGGAAAAGAAGATCTCCACGGTCAACATGCTTGGCTGTCACGACGGCATCCCGCTTCTGGATTTAAAGGGACTGCTTCCGGAAGAGGAGATCCAGTCGTTAATTGACCGGATTGTATCCCGCGGAGGCATGGTCAAAAATTTACATGGACAAAAGAATCTGTATTATCAGGTAAATGCCACGTACTACAGTGCATTGGGAGAGTCGGATGAAAAAATGCTTCTGGCTCGGGCAATCCAGATGTTTATGCCGGGCAAACCGCAGATCTGGTATCTGGATCTGTTTGCCGGAAAAAATGACCATGAAGCGGTGCAGCGCGCGGGAGAATCCGGACATAAGGAAATCAACCGGACAAATCTTTCCACTGATCAGATTACGGAAGGGGTGAAAAAAGATGTGGTTCAAAAACAGCTTGCGTTAATCCGCATGCGAAATACCCATAAGGCATTTTCGGAAGGCGCAGAGGTAGCAATCTCCGGAGGGGAGAGGTCTCTGGAAATCCGCTGGGAATATAATAGTGCATTTGCAACATTATATGTAAATTTTGAATCAGGAACATATACAATAGTAGAAAGCAGATAGTTAAGTTGGGCTGTCGATTGTACATGAAACCTAAACTTTATAATGGAAGCTTTCATGAGAGAGTAATTCTGATAATAACCGTGGATTATATTTTTCATCAGTCAGTATTTGGACTGCATCATCATTGAGATGCAGATCGGATACTGACTTATTTGTATGTTCACGTAGTTCGGTTCGGCAAAGAAGATAATCGGTGCTTACTTGATAAAAGTCTGCAAGCGTCAGTAGATTGCCAAGTGACATATCTACATTTTCATCTTTCTCATAGTTGCCAAGTGTGGAACTTGGGATGCCGGTAGCATCAGACAATTCCTGCAATGACATTCTTTTTTCTGCGACTCTCAAATCTTTCAGCCGTTCCGGTATGGTAAGTCTTGTGTGCATAGTACAAAGGAAGTGTGGGAAGCAGGTAATCGGAAGAAAGCAATAAGGACTTGTCAAAAAAATTTTTAAATAAATAAAACCTGCCCAATCCTGAATACTTCCCATCTCTGCCAGATGCGGATCAGTCGCATACAGCACCCATTCCGAGAACGAATAGAACAAAATATCTGCTGCAAGACCACAGGTGAACATCATTGAGCCCCACGCAAAGAAGGAATACTTCGGCTTCTCATTCTGCTCGCCAAGGACGATATTACCGTACTTAGAACCAGCAATATACAGAGAAAGAATAAAAATTTCTAATCCAATTACTAAGTAATATGTACCAAAGGTATCACCAAAGAAAAAACGAATCCGACTCAGTACAGCATTCGATTGTCCCGGTACAAAAAAGAATAGAACACATAATGCAATCACGATTGCCAAAGGCACCAGTGTTATCATCCAGTCTATTTTTTCATGTTCTTTTTTCGTATTCACTTACTTTTCCTCCACATATTTTTTGTAGCTGACATCCAGAGCAATTAGCTCGCTCAGATTATCCACTTCTATAATATCGTCCTTATTCATAGGACGAATACCCAATTGATACTCCTCTGGGTAACAGAACATCGCCACATCATCCCAGTAGATTTGTCGGTTCTTCTTTTGTTCAAACTCAATTTCAAGGTGGCGTTTCAGTTTTTTTCCATCCTCTGCAGTCCAGCGGGAAATACTGTACAGCTGCCATCCGCCTTTTCCACCCGTCCGACTGCATGCTGTAACAATGCCATTTTCAACAGTCTGAAGCCACTCATCCGTTTCACCATCTGTCCAAACACTGTTATAACCAGAGCGTTCAAATTCCGGTGCAAGGATTTCCGGATTATAAATAATCTGATCACCATCCAGAATAATCGCATTTTCAATGTAATCTCTTGCCACGTAAAGCGATGCAATGTTATTGCAGGTATCATAGTAAGGATTTTCAATCAGCTTAACACCAGGATACTCCTTTTCAAGCAT
>OHMF01001049.1_pt1 | contig 11089 bp, 12 predicted proteins | sample 1569181 | NCBI WGS metagenome assembly OHMF01 (sample SAMEA3879559, study PRJEB24766) | human gut metagenome | biome: human-associated habitat; feature: feces | place: USA | collected 1985/1987
CCATGCGGCGTAATCGTTCACCCAGCCGCCATCCGAGCCAAAGCCGTGGGGCCAGCCATTCAGCACGATGCGTCCGGTGGAAATGCCCATATTCCGAATCACATCATACTGCTGCTGGAATTGGCGGTAGAAGGGGTCCTCCGTGCCGTAAACGTAGAATGTTGGCGGCAGATCACCCTCGGCCAGCCAGTCCGGGTCCATGTTGCCCACGCTGAGCCGCCCATAGAACGAATAGATCATGCCCGCCGCCGAAGCGTGAGCCGGAACAGCATCCAGCGCATCGGGTACATAGCTTTCATCCAGAGCAGTGCAGTCCATTTTTTCGTCATAACAGTTTCCTCACGGTTTCAGGTGTTTTCTTCCCAGAACGCTACGGCATGATCGAGCCAGCCTTCGGCAGAGGTGCCGGTGCCCAAGCCAAAACCGTGGGCAAGGCCCGGAAAGACTTCGATCTCGGCAGGGGTGCCCTGAGAGCGGATGGTTTCAATGCGCCAGCGCATTACGCGTTCGTCTGCGATATAGTCCCGGTCACCCACACAGGCATAAGTGGGCGGCTCGTTGCCGTAGACTTCCCCCAGCCCGGTGTACTGCATGATGACGGCTCCCGGCTGCGGATACGCCTGTTCACCGAAGGATGCCGTGCCGTAGCTGCTCAGCCACGCCGCCATCCGTGCCCCGGCAGAACCGCCCCAGAGGGAGTAGCCGCTGGTGTCTACTTCCAGTTCCTCCGCATGGGTAAAGACAAAGGCAATGGCCCGTGCCAGATCTTCGCAGGCGGTCTGTGCGCCGGGGCGGTAGATGAGCGCAAAAGCGTTGTACTCCTTGCGGGAAAGTTCCAGTGCATGAGGAAAGCTGTCCTGCATGGCCCCCACATACGCAAACGCACCGCCTGCGTTGCAGATGGCAAATTTTGCGCCGGGATTACCCTTGAAGTAGAATAAGCCGGTGTCAGCTTTGTCCGGGTCAGCGGCTTTTTCGTCCTCGGTGTAAATATCGTAAAAGATGGTCTGCCCGTCCGCTGCACGCTGGCGCAGGGTGTTGCAGATGTCCACTGTTTCGTCCGGGTCGATGTTGTTATAGTAGGTAAGATGCAGCTGCTCCAGCGTGTCGCCGCTGTAATAAGAGCGTTCCACAGGGAAGATCAGCCGCCCATAATCACCGAAAACCGGGTCATTCCGTACGGTTTCGATGGGCGTGGTGCGGGTATAAGTTTGGGTGGTCGTTTGCATGGAATCCTTTCTTTCCGGGGTGGAGGAACTGGGTGTAGCACCTGCCCGGCAGCCTGCCAGAAGCAGCCCTGCACTCGCCAGAAGTTTTGTGAATTGCCGTCGGTTCAAAATTTCTCTCCTATCACTTGTGTTTGGAAACGATCCAGTTCAGAATATCGGCATCATCAAAGACAACATTTGCGGCAGCATGGTAGCCGGGCATGACCACCATCATGGGGTACTTCCGGGTGGGGTCATAATCCTCCGGCAGGTAGTAGCTGTAATGGATGAGCCCCTCAGTGCTGTCCAATGTCTGCTCCCGGACAAGCCCAGTCTGGATGTTTCCGGTTTCCGAAGAAGCACTCTCCGAAACAGCCGAATCCACTTCGGACGAGGTCGTGATGGATGTGCTGGCCGAAACCGAAGAAACCGTATTGACTGGCACAGAGGATGCCGCCCCGGTGCAGGCGGATAATAAAACGGTCAAAGCGGTGGAAACCGCGAAAATCACGCTGCGCATAAAATCACCTCGCAAAAATCAGGGAAATGGGAAAGCCGGGACGTTTCCGTCCCGGCTTTCCCTGCAACAAAGAAGGAGGAATATGGAACACTTCCTCAATGATGGAAGTTTGTGAAGACAGCAGGTTCTTTTTCGGGCAGGCCGATCTGTTGCTTGCCTATCTGGATTTCAAAAATTACCGCAAGAGAAAATTCTCCTCACACAAAAGCTCTGCTTACAGGTTCAGGCCATTTACCCAGCTTGCAATGTCAGCTTCACTGCTGCCGCGGCTGAACCGCTGGCCGTCCAGCCAAGTGCCGGCGTCCGCTAATTCTGCCAGCAGCTCACCGCTCTGGCCGATGCCGGAGGAAACCGAAGTGCAGAACGGAATGACCGTTTTGCCGGTGAAGTCATTGACGGCAACAAAGCTGCTCATGGGCCATGCGGCGATGCCCCACCAGATGGGGTAGCCGATGAACACGGTGTCGTAATCGTCCCAGCCGTCCACATCGGTGCTTTCCAAAGCCACAGCACGAAGGCCCTCGTCGTTGTGTTCGCGGGAAACGCGGCTGTCATTGTTCGTCCAGTTCAAATCATCGGAGGTATAAGGGCCAGACGGAACGACTTCAAACAGGTCAGCACCCACGGTGTCGGCGATGGTCTGCGCTACGCCCTGTGTAGTGCCGGTGGCGGAGAAATACACTACCAGCGTTTTGCCCGTAGTCGTTACCGTGCTGGTAGCTTCCGAAGAAGCAGCCGCGCTGGATGCGGCTTCACTGAAAGCGGCAACAGACGATGCCGCCGAGGAAGCCACAGAAGAACTGCTCACACTGCTAGCGGAATTGCCGGAGCAGGAAGCCAGCAGCAGGGCGGCAGCGGATGCGCCGGCAGCCTGCAAAAACTGGCGGCGGGAAATTTTATTCTTCATACGAAACACACCTCTATCTATGTAAAATGCCGGGAATCTCAGAGAACCGCTCATGCCAGTGCGCGGCTCTCCAGCCACTGATAAATGTTATCAGCGATCTCTTTGTTGTTCAGCTCTTGGAACATGAAGTGGGAGTTGCCGGTGATGCCGATTTTCGGCAGATCGACCACGGTGCAGTCACCGCCATCGGCATTGTACTGGGCGGCAAAGGCCAGTGCGCCGTCCCGTACCTGCCGCCAGAAGCTGGTGGACATGATATCTTCCGGGCCGTTGTCGATGTAATCGCCAAAGTAGATAGCGATTGGAATACCTGCGCTCAGCAGTTTCGTGTACTGCTCCGAGCCGATGGCAGGGGTTCCGCCCGGCTCAATGGCAACAATGGCGGCAATGTTGTCGGCGGGCACATCCCAGCCGACTGCACCGCCCTGCGAGTGGGTGACGAAAATGGACTTGTGGCCGGTCAGGGTCTGCACGTCCTTCATCACCTCGCCCAGTGCGGCGGCAGCAACTGCCTGATCGAAGTCGCCGGTATTGGGGGTCATCTGGCGGAAGAACTGATTCTGTGCAGCATCGCCCTCCGGGAACTGGGAGCCTTCGTACCGTTCCGGGGCAACGCGGCCAATGCGGAAGTGGGTGTACCATGCCTGATCGCCGGGCTTGTAGTCCTTGGAGTCGGCAGACCAAGTATCGAGGAAACCGTCCGTGCTCATCTGGGCGGTACTGCCAGCCTCGCCACGGCGGGGCTGGTCTACCAAGAACGCAGAGTAGCCGTTGCGCAGAAACAGATCGGCCCAGCCCTGACGGCCGTCCGGGGCGGTTATCCAGCCCATGCGGGACTGTCCATAGCCGTGCAGATAAACCATCGGCCAACCGTTGCTGTCTGCCGGGATTTGATACAGAACATTAGCGTGATCCACATGAGCGGTGTTGCCTGCACGGGTAGTGTCCAGCCAGTTGGTGGTGGCATCATAAGTGCCTGCCACCGGTTCCGTGACCGTGCCGCCGGAGGAGAACATTCCTTGCTTGGCAATCGTCAGCGGGCCGTCCGGGTTCAGGTTGTTCTTTACCCAGCGGCTTACCTTGCCGTTTGTCTCGTCAATGGAAACAGGAGCCGCTGCACCCGTCAGTGCGGAAGCGGCTGCACCACCCACCATGGTGGCGGCAAGAACTTTCAGAAAACTTTTGCGCGTGATCTTATTCATCTTCATTTATCCTTTCATCTGGTTCATTTTCCGCAAAAAACTCTCCGCACCCAGCTGCAAACTGCTTGAAATTTACTTCTGATCGTCCACGGGAGGAAACATGGTGGCGAATGCCGCCAGCTTATCCTCCGTGACCTCATAATACCGTTTATCCTTGTTCAGCGTGGTGATTTCCTGCATTTCTGCATCGGTCAGCGCAAAATCGAACACATCGAAGTTGTCGTGGATGTGGGCCGGGTTCTTGGAGCCGGGAATGACCACATTGCCTGCCTGAATGTGCCAGCGCAGAATAATTTGCACGTTGCTCTTGCCGTACTTTGCTGCAAGGCGGGCGAACAACGGCTCTTCCAGCAGGCCCTTGTCAGCGTGGCCCAGCGGATACCATGCCTGAATCACCATGCCATTCTCGGCGAGGAAGGCTTTCAGTTCTTTCTGCTGGGCGTAGGGGTGAACTTCGGTCTGGAGGATGGTGGGCTTGACTTCGCAGATACTCAGAATTTCTTTGATCTGCTCCTCGTTGAAGTTGGACAGACCGATGGCACGGACTTTGCCCTCCTTGTAAGCCTTTTCCATCAGGCGATAACCGGCAACGTAATCACCGGCAGGCTGGTGAATGAGCAGCAGGTCGATGTAGTCGGTGTCCAGACGTGCCAGCGTCTTGTCCACAGCATCGGCATCGGTGTAGAAGGTCGGCCACAGCTTGGTTTCGAGGAAAATTTCCTCCCGCAGCAGACCGGACTTCTTCATGGCGCGGCCCACGGCTTTTTCGTTGCAGTAGGCGTTGGCGGTGTCAATGAGCCGTGCGCCGTCTTTCAGCGCACTCAGCACGGCAGTTTCAGCTTCGTCCGGGGTCAGCAGGAAGGTGCCGATGCCCTCTGCCGGCATCTTGACGCCATTGTTCAGAGTAATGAATTCCATAATAAATAGCTCCTTTTGTATTTTTTGTTCCTTGATTACTTGCACTCGTTGAGGATGTCCAGCAGTTCTTCGCGGCTCAGCTTCTTGCAGCAGCCGCCGGTCAGCACGGTGGAATCGGCCACAGCTTTGAGGTCGGTGTCGGCAGGGACGCCCAGTTCTGCAAAGGTGGTGGGCATCCCGATCTCCTTGATGAAGGCCGCCAGAGCCTCCACGCCAGCCTGTGCCAGTTTCAGCTCGGATTTGCCCGCCGGGTCGATGCCCCAGACGTTCTGTGCAAAGCGGGCGAACCGTGCGGTGTTGGCCGGGAGCAGGTGACGGTACAGCACCGGGTGAATAACCGCCAGACCAGCACCGTGGTTGCAGTTGGTGTAGGCACCCAGCTGATGCTCGATCATGTGACACTGGAAGTCGGTGACCTTGCCGATTTTCAGGATGCCGTTTTCGGCCATAGCCGAAGCCCATGCCAGCTCGCTGCGGGCCTCGTAGTTGTCCTTGTCGGTCAACAGGACGCGGATGCTGCGGATGACGCTGCGCATGACGGCTTCGTTGATGTCATCGGAGAGGTTGTTCTCGTCCGGCTTGCCGAAGTAAGTTTCCATCGCGTGGCTCAGGGTGTCGAACGCACCGGAAATGACCTGCTTCATGGGAACGGACAACGTGTAGGTGGGGTCGAGGAAAGCAAAGTCGGCCTGTGCACCCCACAGGGCCCCCTTAATCTTCTTTTCCTCATGGGTGATGACCGCGCCGTTGTTCATCTCGGAGCCGGTACCGAACACCGTGATGATGGTGCCCAGCGGGATGAATGCAGTGGGACGAGTATGCTTGGTGTTTTCCAGCTCCCACAAATCTTCGTCTACCTTGGCCTGTGCGGACACCACCTTGCAGCAGTCGGACACGGAACCGCCGCCCACGGCAAGGATCAAATCCACATGGTTCTCACGGGCCAGCTTTGCACCCTCCTGCACCTTGGCGTAGGTGGGATTGGGCATGATGCCGGGAAACTCCACGATGCGCTTACCCTCGGCGTTCAGAATACCGACGATTTCATCATAGACACCATTGTGCTTGATAGAACCGCCGCCGTAGGCCAGCATCACGGTATCGCCGTAGTGCTCCAGCAGACAGCCCAGATATTCCTTCACGCCACCCTTGCCGAAATAAACCTTGGTCTTGTTTTCAAACAGAAAATTGTTCATAGCCGTTACACTCCTTTATATAAAACTGGGAAATCAGACGTTTTTGCCCATCTCGTAGGCTTCCTTCATGGCCGGGGAGGACATCACCTCGCCGGGCCGATATACGCCGGTGCCGTAGATGCCCCCCTTTTCCTTGGCACCATTCAGGCAGGCGGTAAAGCCCCGGAAACACTCCAAAGTGCAGGCCATGGCGGCACGGTTATCGTCCGCGCAGGTCATGATGAAATAGAACTCCTTGTTCGAAATGTTCGTCCACCGGGCAAGGCTGCGGTCGATGATGATCTTCATCTGTGCATCAATGGAGTAGAAGTACACTGGGCTTGCCATCACGATAACATCTGCCGCCTGCATTGCGTCCAGAATTTCGCTCATGTCATCGTTCAGGGCACACTTGCCGCCGTGGTCGCGGCAGTAATAGCAGGCATTGCAGGGCACAATCTTCTTGCTGCGCACGAAGATCTTTTGCACTTCGTTGCCGCTCTCCTGCGCACCACGCATAAACTCACTGCACAGCAGGTCGGAGTTGCCGTCCTTGCGGGGACTGCCGGACAAAATCAAGACTTTCTTCATCGGTCGTTCCTCCTTTGAGGTACTCTCTTTTTCTGGTTCCAGTATAGCGCAAGTCTGCATTTCCCGGAATCTCCACTTTGTTCACTTGTTTGAACTCAAAGGTTCAAACAACCCGCTTGACCCCCTGATTGTAACACTTAGAGTCAGCTTTAGGTCAAGTGCATCTTTTGTAAAAAGAAAAAGCCACTGCATGATTTCTCATGCAGCAGCTTCTCGTTGCAGTGGCGTATCAGCTATACAATTCCTTGCTGGCTATTTTAGCCGCATCCAGAAAACGCTGAACGGCAGGCGTTGGATTCGGGGAGTGCAGGATACCATAGGGGATGCCGTAATCCCAATCTACTGGAATCACTTTCAGCAATGGGTGGACATTGGCCCATCCGGGAATCGCCCAATAAGACATCATTGCTGTTTTCACAGCGGTTGAAGATGTCCATATTATAGAATTCAAAATCCACGATTTTGATTTGTGGGTGATGCTGCCATAAATCGTCCCGGAGCTCATCTACATAATGGCTCCATCCACGGTGCATCAGCAGTAGATTTTCGCCGTACAGGTCTGTGATCTGCAAGCGGTCTTTTGCCGCAAGTTTATGATGGATGGAAACCGCGCAGTAAAACGGCCCGCGAACCAGTTCCAGACCGGCACATTTGCGCAGATGCAGCATCGTATCATCAAAGATGCCGCCTACTACATCAATGTTCGTGCCGAGGTTCGCCAGAATTTCCCGTGCGTTTTCCGGGGTGTTTTCAAAAGGCACAATCTGGAATTTGATGTCCGGGCAGATGGTCTGCACTTTCGACCACAGTTCCATGAGCAGCTGGGCAGGTGTCATGGGAGAGGAACCAATGCGGATGACGTTGGAATCCTCCTGCATTGCGTTCCGGGCACGAATGACAGAATCATGGCAGTATTGAATGATGTACTTGGCATCCTGATACATGGAACGGCCTGCTTTGGTCAGTGTTAGTCCCCGGCGAGTACGCTCGAACAGCTTGACACCAAGGGAATCTTCCAATAGGTTGATCTGCTTGATGATGGCCGTTGGCGTGATGTAGCTTTCCTCTGCCGCCTTGTTGAAGCTGCCTGCATCCGCCACACGGATGAAGGTTTCCAGCTGATGATTGTACATGAAAACACCTGCCCTTCGGAGATTTCTATAAGAATAGGGTAACATCCGATTGTGTTAAAATCAAGAAGTGTTCCAGCGAGATAAGCGGTATGCGATTGTAGCAAGCAGGGCATTCGCACAGTTCAGGGAACAGCTATCACCCGGGAAAGCAATTCTCTTGCGATGCCTTTTCTTCTATAGCTTGGCGCAGTAAACATACTGGACAGTAACCCTATTTTCCCACTTGGACATCCGAAATAAGGCGCGCTCGCCCGAATTACAGAATATACTCCATCTGCCGCTCCTTGGTCTTCATGCCCATTTTTTCGTAAAAGTGCTCTGCCGAAGTGTTTCCCGCCCAGACGTTCAGGGTCACCTCGTAGCAGCCCAGTGCTTTTGCCTGCTGCTTTACATAGTCAAACAGACTTTCCCCGATGTGCTGTCCGCGCGTCTGCTTGTCAACGCAAAGGTCATCGATGAACAGCGACTTGAAGGGCACCATGTTGGTGGAAAAAGGCTGCTCCTTCAGCTGACAGAAGGCATAGCCCATGCACACATCCTCCTCGTTCACGGCAACGTAGATGGGCTTATCCTCCTGCTTCAAAAGCGCTGCCAGTTCACAGACGGTGTATTTTGTGGTGCCAGGAATAAAAATATCCGGGCGTATCTCTGCGTGGATCTGCAGCACCTGCCCCAGCAGCGCAAGCAGTCTGGGAATGTCTTTTTCCTCGGCTTTACGAATGTTCATTTGTACTTTATCCCTTCCATTTTCTGGTTTTTGCATTTCCAGTATACCACACCGGGCGGCACCTGAAAAGAGAAAATGCACCTCCCGATAGCAAACAAAAACGCGAGCGACCGTTTCGGCCACTCGCGTTTTTGATGTGCTGTATTATCCGTCCAATTTTTCCTGCGCCCGGTACTGCAGCGCTTCCAGCAGGGAGTCCTCGTCCAGCAGGGTCTTACCGGCAAGGTCGGCCACGGTGCGGGCTACCCGCAAAATGCGGTCGTGCGCCCGGGCAGAAAGCCCCAGTGCATCGTAGGAGCTGCGCAGCAGCTGCTCGGCACCGGGGGTCATGCGGCAGATGCGCCGCACCTGTCCGGCGTTCAGCTGGGCGTTGCAGTGCACCCCCTTAAAGCCCGGCGCGGCGTAGCGCTTGGCCTGAATGGCGCGGGCAGCAAGCACCTGTTTGCGCAGCTCGGCGCTGCTCTCGGAGGGTGCGGCGGTGTGCAGCTCGTCAAAGGCGATGGGGTCCATCTCCACGCACAGGTCGATGCGGTCCAAAAGCGGGCCGGACACCCGGCTGCGGTACTGCCGCACCGCGCTGGGCGAGCAGGTGCAGGCGCGGGTGGGGTGGCCGTAATAGCCGCATTTGCAGGGGTTCATGGCGGCTACCAGCTGGAAGCGGCTGGGGTAGGTGGCGCTTCCGGCGGCGCGGCTCACGGTGATCTGCCCATCCTCCAGCGGCTGGCGCAGCACCTCCAAGCTCTCGCGGGAAAACTCCGGCAGTTCGTCCAAAAACAGCACCCCGCAGTTGGCAAGACTGCACTCGCCCGGGCGGAACTGCGCCCCGCCGCCGGCAAGGGCGGCAGCGCTTGCCGAGTGGTGCGGGCTGCGGAAGGGGCGGGCAGAGATCAGTCCGCGCCCCTGCGGCAGCTGCCCGGCGATGGTCTTGAGGATGGTCGACTTGCCGGAGCCGTTCGGGCCGATGAGCGTGACGATCCTGCCGCGCTGTACCGAGAGGGCGACCTTGGAGATGAGCGTCTTGCCGTTGTAGCCGACGGACAGGGCATCGGTTTGCAGATAATCCATCACTGCGCCCCCTTTCTGTGGAGCATCATATAGATGACGACCGGCGCGCCGAAGACCGCTGTGACGGAGCTGATGGAAAGCTCGGTGGGGGCAAACAGGCTGCGGGCGATCAGATCACACAGCAGGCAGAACGCCGCCCCACCCAGCGCACAGCCCGGCAGCACATGCAGCGGCTTGGCGCTTCCCAACGCCTGCTTGACCAGGTGCGGCACCGCAATACCCACAAAGGAAATGGGCCCCGCAAACGCCGTGACGCAGGCGGCCAGCAAACTGGAAAGCAGCACCAGCGCCACGCAGAACGGCCGCACAGCCACACCCACGCTTTGGGCATACTGCTCCCCCATCTGGTAGGCGGCCATCGGCTTGGCCAGCAAAAAGGCCGCGGCCAAACAGGGCAGCACCACCAGCGCAGCGGCGGCCACATTGCCCCAGGTCATGCCGGAAAAGCTGCCCATGGACCAGTTGTGCAGGTTGACGATGTTGGAATCCTGTGCAAAGGCCACTACAATATCGGTGACGGCGGAGCAGATATAGCCGATCATCACGCCGCAGATGACCAGAATGCTCATGCGGTGTACCCGGCGCGCCACGCTGAGCACAAAGGCCATGGCAGCCATGGATCCAGCAAAGGCGGCCAGAATCAGGGTGAGCGAGTTGGTCAGCAGGCCGTGGTTCAAAAATACCACCATCGTCAGCGCAACCACCAGCTTGGCCCCACTGGAAATGCCCATGACAAACGGCCCCGCAATGGGGTTGGCAAAAAAGGTTTGCAGCAGGTAGCCCGCTACCGAGAGCGCCGCCCCCAGCAGCACCACCATAACGGCGCGCGGCAGGCGCAGCTGCAATAGGATATTGGCGGCCAGTTCATCCTGCCCGCGGCCCAGCAGCGCCTGCACCACGCCGCGCGGCGAAATTGCCACACTGCCCCAGAACAGGTTGAGCGCAAACAGCCCCAGCAGCGCCGCTGCAAGGGCTACATATGTAATTGTCAGGCGCTTGGTGTGCATGACGCTGCCTTTCTGCAATAAAATTATTCTACATGCGTTAAAAATGTCAGTTCACTGTCCGCGGGGGTGCCCTCGGTAAACACGCGGTTCATATCCAGAATCAAATCCGGAAGCTCCATGCTTTGCTGGAACAGGCTCTGCGCGGTACACCACACATTGCCGTTCTGCACGGCCTTGAACTGCGCCAGCAGCGGGCATTTTTCCACCAGCTGTTCGGTGCTGGCAATGCTGCCCTCAATGGTGCTGTTGTAGATCAGCACATCGGCGTCCTTGGCACCGGCGTAAAAATCTTCCAGCGAAAGATTGATGGTGGCCAGATTGTTGCCGTTGTCCGTTAAATCAGCAAACACATAGCTGCCGCCCGCCATCTCGATCATGCGGGCCACATAGTCACTGCCCTTGCGCACAGTGGCAAGGTTGTTGGTGGTCAGCGAGAAGAAGGCGCAGCTTTTTTCCGTGGGTTCCTGCGAGAGGATGGGCTGAACGGCTGTCTCCTGCGCGGAAAACACCTGCTCGGCCTGTTCTTCCCTGCCCAGCAGGATGCCGTAAAGCTTGATCCACTCCATGCGGGCCAGCGGGTCGCTCTCGTAGCTGGAACGCTCCACCAGCACCGGAATGCCGAACCGCTCCAGCTGC
>OHMF01001051.1_pt1 | contig 11083 bp, 4 predicted proteins | sample 1569181 | NCBI WGS metagenome assembly OHMF01 (sample SAMEA3879559, study PRJEB24766) | human gut metagenome | biome: human-associated habitat; feature: feces | place: USA | collected 1985/1987
TGTTTGCAAAAGTATCTCTGATTACAGCCTCATATTTTGAAAGTTTTGCATTCGGCTCATCACCAATCAGTTTTCTCATCTCTTTAAAAAGAGATATATAATGCGCCTTCTCTCCAAATCTCTCGACTCCAAGAAGCTTTGGCGCATACTCAAGTGCTTTCTTTGCAGCAATCTTTCCTTTTGTCATGATGTTTGCTACGGCGCGCTCACCGTACTTCTCTTTGACATACTGGATTGAAATTGCTCTTGCATGAGCACTGAAATCTGTATCAATATCCAATCATACCCTCGGTTTCCCGATATTTTGACTTTTAGGGGCCTAGACTATATCTCGTTATTAAAAATAACATGATGCACTTTGATTAAGTATTCATTCTCTTAATCTACTCTACTCGATTCGTCTTACATATCTTACATATGCAAGCTTATTCTCTTTGTAATGAAGAGTTACATTTATTATTTCTTTCGATAGTCGTTACACTTTTGCTTATATAATAAGTATTTAGCACGGTATTGCCTGCTATCCATTCATATGGACCGTAGGTTCTCTTCTGAAGCTGATTCGTCTATGGATTATAGCTGTATATCTCGTTGTGACGCTTCATACAGCAGTCTTATTTAGCTTCTACCGTTAGCATACTGCATTTATTATGCAGCACACACCCTTGAATAAAGGTTCACATCATACGCCCAATTTTGTTTAGGCATTGACACACGTTCTGGATTGAGGAATCGCTCAAATAACAAATTGTACTCAATTGGATCAAGTCCCTCTGTAATCTTACAAAGTCTGCAAACAAGGCTTCCGGCACCGCTGCCTCGTCCCGGTCCTATTTCAACTGAGTTTTCTCCATGCGCTTTTGCATACTGGATAAAGTCTGCGACCTCACAGAAGTAATCGTTAAATCCCATTTTGTTAATGGTTTCCAACTCATACTCCATTCTGTCAGCAAGCTCTTTTGTCCACAAATCACCCGGATAGAACTCCTTGATGCCATCCTCGCACATCTTTCTGAGCAGTTCTTTTGCATTATCAAAGTGTGGATAATGTTTTGCATTTGAAAGCTCAAGATTGCACTGGTCAGCAATAAGCTCGATATTATTCATTGCTTCATTAACCATGTCTTCCGGAAGAATTTCTGAAAGCATTGCTGCCTTTTCATCACCAGTTTTGTAATAAAGCTCTGAGTCACCCTGAATAGGAGCACTCCACTTTGGTTCTTTCTGTGAAACCTTGCCAAAGTTTCTAAGAAGTGTTCTCTTCTCTAAGTCGCTTCTTTCTGCCATATGAACATCATTGGTTGCAACCAGTTTGATATTCAATTCTCTTGCCAGTTCAGCAATCTTAGGATAAATCTCTTTTTCAAGGTCAATTCCATGATACTGAACCTCTGCGAAGAAATTGTCGTGGCCAAAAATCTTTATCAGGCTTAAAGCCATGTTAAGCGCATCATCACGAAGCTCTTTGCCAGACCTTACTGATAGCTTAAGGTCTTTTATTTTCTCCTCGTTTTCCACAATAGTTGTGGTCTTGTTCTTGCACTTCATAACAATCTGATGAAACGGCTTTACTGCTTCAGTGATTGTCTTTTTCTCCGCTTTAAGAGATGCGATTTCTGCCTTGGTATTTGCAATTTCTTCTTCCTCGATTACAAGCTGTTCCGAAAGCATTGATTTTTCAGGTCCATCTTCCATCTTTTTAATGGAAGCTTTTACTGACCTTAAGTTTTTCTTTGCTATTGGCTCAAGCGCTTTAATTCTTGAGGCAATTGCTTCTTTACGCTCATTGCACTTGTCGTCCTTTTCCTTTGCCTCCTTATATTCCTCAGGAAGTGTTGCTTCTGATTCAGCGATTCGGGTTTTAATCTTCTCAATTTCTCTGTCAATAAAAACATTTGTTGAAAAAGGTGTTGCAAGTATACCTGCAATACATGCTGAACAGCAGATTACATGATTATATCCTTCAGACTTTGGCCCAAAGAATTTATCAAGCGTTTCCATGCTGCCAAGCGGTTTACCAAGTCCGTCAATGTGGCGGTTTGACTCAGAGATGTATCTTGAAATTGCCTGAAATCCAAGATAATCCTTTGCCAGTAAAAGAATATGCATTCTCTTGCTGACCGTTTTTGATGGTGACAGTGGAATCTGTATACCTACATATCCCTCAGTACCAAGAATAGGCTTTACATCCTTTGATTTGCAATAATTAAAAAAACAATTGTAGAAATGAGAACACTTTATAGATTTTTCTTGTTGTTGGCAGTCGGTTCGCTGACAGCCCTTTCTGTGATTGCAATGGCAGGTGCGCCGTATTCAATAGCCTTATCAACATATTCTTTATATGTCATAGCTCCATCTGCAAGTGACGCATCTGTGTGCGCATGAAGTTCGATATTTGTAAAACTCATATTTTCTACCTCCTTTATAATTATTTTTTATATGGTTTACAGATATAAAGGTGGATTTTGCTCATGTATTTATATAATATTTCCTTTTCCAAATTTGTCCCAAAAGATGAGCAGGAAAATTGATTCCTGCTCATCTTAGTTTACGCTGCTGTCTGTCCACCAAATAAGTAATGAGAAAGTCTCATTTCCAACTCATTTGCAAACTTTTCACGGGTTTCTTTGTCAGCTTTTGCCACTGACTGAATACCCAGTTTTGCAAATATGTCAAGCACTTCTTTAGACCAGATATCTGTCAGATATTTTTCGTCAAAGGTTTTTATCTGCGACACATTATCCGGATTACTCAAATACATGTCATCAATACCTTTGCCAAGATATTCCGGCCAGATACAGTATTTAACTGTAAGCTCCGGCATTGTCTGGTTCAGATACTGGCCCAGTTTCATTGCCTGTGCAAAAACAGCTGAATTTCTCAACATATCTGCATCATAAAAAACAAATATGCTGTCAAACTTCTTTCCGGTAACATCAATAACATTTTTAATGTCATCATCAATACCGGAATAATTGCCAACACCCTGCACGGACAATGCAACATTTCCCCACTGTGAAAGAATTTCCGTCTTAAAACGTCCCTCTGCTACACATAATGTAGTATTAGACTTTTCTCTCTGTGGAAAAAGAACATCAATGGGAGCTCCTACAGCACCTCCGCCTTTGGTATACTTGTTTCCTCTGGCCATAGCAAATGCTGACGAAAACCATACATACCGGCATTCACCTTCCTCAATATGGTCTCTTCTGATTTGAATTGCCTTGATGTTATCATAAGCATCTCTTATCAGAATTCCTATGCCGTCAGAAACAGACCAGTAGAGTTTCTCTTTCTTGACTTTTTCATTTCCTCGAAACTCATAGTCAATGTCTGTAAAGAAACCGGGAAGTGTCTGCAAGTCATCCAGATACTCAGGACACTGCTCACGGACAGCTTTTATTACTTTTGTAAGCTTTCCATTTGAAATCGAGAAATAATCTTTTTTAATACGCGCGTCTGATAATGCACGTTTTTCTCTGAGATATTTCTCATGCTCCTTCTTGAGTCCACAGACGTCTTTGATGATCTGATAAATCGCGTTTCTACGTTTCTGTTCACCAGACTCAATAACTTTGGACTTTTTTACAGAAGTCATTTTCTCAGCAGGGCCCTCCATCCCTTTGATAAATTCATCAGAATATTCTCTCTGGGACAGTTCTTTGAACTTCTCCTTGGAAATAATCTGTTCGTCCGCTGCAAGCTGTAACAACGCATCTTTGTAGGACATGTCATAGAGCTGCATCATGGAATGAACTGCATCTCCACCGCCGCCGCAGGCAAAGCACTTACATATGCCTTTGGCGTCATTGATACTAAATGATCCAATTGTATTATCCATATGAAATGGACACAATGCTTTCTTTTCAGAACCTGTGTCAATTTCTACATGAACACCGTGATGTTCAAGTACCTCGGAAAGCCTCAAGCCTCTGACTTCCTCTGCAATGTCTCGCAGCTCGTTTTCAGCCTCTTTCTCCGGGTCGAGAAATTGCCAATTTTTAAAAATGCTATCTGCCATATCGTTGCCTCCTTTATATTTATCCTTTTAATATGACAATATAAATATGGAGTTTAGACGACTGACAGCAAAAAAAAGAGAACACAAAAATGTGTTCTCTTAATGTTAATGAGTTGAATACCACATACTACTATTCCAGTTGTTAGTGTTTTCAATAGTAGAAATTTTTCTGTTAGGACCCTGCATAGTGCCATCTTTAGTCCTTGAATAAATTCCGCCCTTATATCCATTACATAAATCAGCATTAATATAAGCACAATTATTGGTAGTTATACTTTTACCTGCAATAACAGTTCCCATTGCTGAAACTTCAGCTATTTCAACTGTTTTCTTTTCATTGTTAAATACATACTTGTAAGTATGTGTTTTATTTTTCTTGTCTTTCCATGTTGCGGTAATAATTGTATATGATTTACCTTCAGTATTCCATGTAGCTGCTTTATCTGGAGCATCATCTGAATTACCGCTTCTGCCAGCCCAGTATGGATGCTTTGCTTTATAATCAGCAATTCTCTTCGCTTCAGCTTCTTTTTCTGCTGCAACTGTTTCAGAGTCTTTCTGGGTACTCTGCGTATCATATGCCCCCTGAGCCTTATCAATAAGAGCCTGTAAGCGTCCGATGCAGTTACTACTGTCAACAACATCACCGTTGGTCTTATTATTGTCATCGTTAACAAAATCACTAAAAGTTTTAAGCTGTGCTTTTGCTGCGTCAATAGACTTCTGTAAAGCGTCATGATTGCTTGAGCTAAAGTTGCCATCACCGGTTGCGCCGTTTGAATTTATTGAATTAGTCAGACTTGTAATCTGGGCTTCCATATAAGATTCCTGACCAACCTGATCTTTTGACTTTCCTTTTTTCTGAGCTTCATATATGTTCTTGGCAGTTTTATTGTATTCTCTTAATTGATTAACAATTGAATTGCCTGGAAGAATATCATGATCAGTTCCAGTTCCACCAATTCGATACTTGTCATTAATATATGTATCAAAAGCAGTTATAGCTAAATCATTTTTTGCTGTCTGAAGCTTTAGTTTAATATGTCCTGCCAGTGAGAATAATCCATTTCTTGTCTCAGCAGTTGCACTGTCTGCTAATATTTTGGCCGTATCACTGTATGCAGTATTGCAGGCGTCAATTAAACTTTGTCTTGTATTCATCCAGTCATCTCTCGTCTTAAAGAAACTATCGTTAATAAGGTCTTTTGCCTTTTTATCCGTATCAGAATCATTTGTAAACACTGATGTCTGATGAACAAGAGAACTTATTGTCATGTAATACGATACAGAGTCTATTGCTGTTACTGCTCCATATTTATTTGCAGCTTTTTCTGTCCAGCCTGCAACGCAGTCATCAACGCTGTTGAATTTATAATATTTCATTGCTTCAGCATTTGCATAAGACCCAAATTGCTTATACGCATTAGCAACAAGAGGATTGTCACCTGAAGCATATGTGTATTTTGTGATTTCTGCAATTCCTGAGCTGTACTGAATGTCGCCAAAATCAGATGTCATGCCAAATACATTATTATAATGAGATGCTTCTTCTGTTGCGCCCATGTTTGTTGACACGCACGCTGCTGCCATAATAACGCTTACAGGTACTTTTCTTTCGTCATACGTCTTCTTTGCTGCATCCCATACCTGAGTCTGGAAAGCTTTCGCTCTGTCATTACTTGCCCATGCTGTAAAATCTACAGATTCCATGTCGCCAACAATTTTGTCACCAATAGCGTCTCCAATTGTTCCTGCTAAGCTTGAACTGTAGAAATTATCATGGTTCGTTTCGTCATATACCCATTTGTCGTAAAATGCTGTCTGCTGTTCATTTCCTTCATTATCAATGAATTCAATTGTACCATCTTCCCAATATGACTGGTTTATTTCAGCATTGAAAAGAAGAATCTGATCATCAGTCCAGCCGCAGAACATATTGTTTGCGCCATAAACTGCTGTTTTGGTAAGTCCTGTCGGATGATAGTAGCCAAGAATATATTTGCTCTTTATATCACTGCCAAGAGTATATGTTCTTATTGCTGCATTCTTGCCTTCACCAGAAATCTTTTTAATCTGTCCTGTCCAGCCATTCATGCCATCACTTCTGGTTTTCGTTTTCATCTCGACAGTCATGTTTTCATCTTCTGCTAAATCCCATGAATAAGCTACAACTTTATTATTTCCAATATAAATCATTGGAATTGCAGAATTAATAACCTGCATTACTGACGCGCTGTTATATTCATTATTGCTGTCTGCTCTATGATCGTCATCTGCTAAAAATTCTTTTTGTGCACTATATAATGAAATCAAGTCCTCAAAATCTATCTTTCTGAATTTAAAATCTGAAATACTCTCGCCGCTTTTAAGATTAAGGAATTTCTTTTTAAAATACTTAAGATATTTCTGTTCAGACGGTGATATTGTTGATGCTGGATAATCACTCTCCTCTTTAAGCAGCGCTCCATCAGATTTGAAAGCTTTCTTCAAACCAAGTTTGTAGCAATGAGGATAATAGTAAATAATATCGCCTACCTGTAAATTTTTTCTGTCCGCTTCTTTCATACTTTTAACGGTAAGATTATCGCCTGACACTGAATTGTAAACGCTGGCGCCTACCTGAACACCATGCTTTGCGTAAATATATCTTACAAAGTCAAGAGATGAAGCTTCATTATCGTTATCATCGCCAACCAGTGTATGCATTGTTCCGCTGTAATCATATGCACTGTTTGTAAAAATGGATGTATTCCTCATTTCGGCGTTTACATCTGCAAGTAATGTAACATCATAGCCATTTTCATTACCAGTGTCTTCATTAAATATAATGCCTGATGTGTTTGCTGATGCAGGAGTAAAGTTTAATGCACCATCTACATTAAGATTATTGTTATCATCTCTGATTATACTATCATCTGCATTTTCAGTAGTCCCTGTGGTTCCATTTGTCGGGGTTCCCGTTCCTCCTGATGTATTTGTATTATCAGCTCCTGTTGAAGGTGTTGTATTTGTTACTGAACCTGCAACATTTGGTCTCCAAACAACTGTATATGCAGAATGTCCACTCTTTGTTATTCCCGGAGCTCTTGCACTTGAGTTACTTCCACAGTTATAAACATAATGAGCATTTCCATCGTTATGGTCAAATATCTCAACATGTCCATTCAGCGCTATAATATCTCCCTGCTGAAGATTCTGCCAGCCACTCCATGAATACTTGGTAAAGCCGTCAATTGATGCTGCGCCAACAAAGTCTCTTGAGGAATATTTCTGGCCTCTACCAAACTTTCCATATAATTCAAGACATAATGATGTAAATCCTGAACAATCTGGTCTGAATTCATGAACAACACCATCTTCTGTCTGCATTGTGCTTGAACCACCCTGATCATAAGCATTTGCATAACCCGCTCTTGCTGCTGCAAGTGCTGCTTTTGCTTTTGCAACAATATTCATCCATGCCGGATTTCCACCAAGCGAAACACTAGGACAGGCGCCCTGTGCATTTGTTACTGTTCCTGTTGATCCATCGCCATTTACTGTAATAGATGTTCCCATTCCCTGATATGCTGCATATGTAATATATTCACCACGCTGAATTTCTACAAATACTCTGGTTCCAGTACGTGTATTTCCATCTGCATCTACATATGTATAAGTCTCAGTATCATCTGTCCTGATAAAATGTGTTTTATCATAAAGGTCTTTTAATACAACTTTATAAGAATTATCATCTTTGTCATAAAGATCACTTTCTGACTGAGTCATAACATTGTAAGCTGATAATAATTCGACATAGTTTTCATCAGTGCCGTCAACGAACACAACCTGTGAGTTATCGTATTTACCCATTTCAGTAGAAATTTTATCAATAAATGCTGTATGGGCATCATGCAATACATCATATTCTTGAGAAAATGTATGATTTGCTTTTCTATCACTGATGAAATTTGAAATTCCTTCAGCTATATTTGGAATAAGTGATGCGACCATCAACATTGTTGCGATAACAATCAATATAGGAACAATAACCGGTACAAGTATTGCTGACAGAAACGACATAATACCACTTATTGCTGAAGCTATTGCTATACATATCTTACCTACAATTGTTGATGCAAGTTTTTTAAGCATTGCATTTAACAGTTTAAGAAAGTTGGTAAATGCTTTTTTGAAAAATGCCTTAATTGAAGCAACTATATTCTGCGCTGGTTTCGGCACTATCTTTTTATAAATTTTCATTGCGAAATTCTTGGTACGCTTTCGCATAAAGTCTTTTCTGGCTTTCCTTCTAGCTTTCTTTGCAATTTTTCTGCTGCCATTTGATTTCATGGTAGCTTCCATCTGTCCTTTAATGAATTCAGAAGCTAATCCGTTTCCTGTAGTCTTGCTAAGAATAACTTTTGCAGCTTTCTTTCTAAAGATACCGGTAAGACTCTGTCCATGTTTCTTATACAAATGCTGTCTAACCATCTTAACCTGTGCTTTATGGCTTAACGGTTTAAGTCCTTTGGAAGCACGCCTTGCGTTAAGTGCCCTTGCCTGTATCTGAGCTGCAATATTAATACCGGCCTTATACATTTCCTGATTTACAATCCAACTGCCCGATCTTCTTGCCACTTTAGCCGCTTTAAACACTGGTCTACCCATGGAAGTACCTATGTTTAATGCTCTTCCGGCTTCAGTCTGATTAATTGGTGCAATAAAAATCCTAATAAATGATTTTGGAAGACGTCTTAACTGTCTGTGCAAACGTATGTCATTCTTTTCAATTCTCTTTGCACGCTTGCCGTAATGATTTAATCTCCAGTTTTTCTTTGCAAGATTCATTATTGGCGCATTTTTCATAAAATTACCAACTTTTTCACCAGTTTTAAACCTATTTTTTACAGCCTGTCCGAATAATCTTGCATTGCGCATAGTTACCCGCTTATTGTATGCATTTACGCTATTCTTATAAATTCTTGCAGTTTCAGCTACTTTTCCAGCTTCATGATTAAGATTTACACATTTTACTTTATCCGTTTTAAAATTGTTAAAACTCTTAGCATGTTCATTAGGGTTATGAAACTTAAATTCTGTGTCAAAAATTTTTGGTGTATGTCTTTTTATATGATAAGGCTTTTTTCTTGCTGCATGATAAGACTGTGTATTCTTTTTATGTAATAAATCCTTATGTTTAATTTCTGATAATGCTTTTCCATTTTTATACTTTTCAATTAAGTGCTTATTAGTACTATTGAATTTTGTCTGTTTTATGACAGTATCACGAAATGGATTGATTGCATTAAATGTTTTGGTCTGATTAAACTGACTGCTTTTTACTTTTGGTATTTTTGTTTCCAGAGTTTTTATATCAGGCTTTGTTTTAAGCATTTTTCTGGACTTAAACTGTGCTGAAAGCTCAAGCACCCTTTTGTTTGGATTTGCTACTTTGAATTTATCACCAAGATCTCCATTTGGTTTGTATAACTGACCATGCGAAATAATAGGGACACCATGCTTATCAACCATCATTTTTGAAGGGTCAATCTTAATAAATTCATTTCCTTTGCTATCAAGAATATACTGTCTATCTTTGCTGATTGCTATTTTTCCATCAGCAGATACACCCAGTTTGCGATTCATACCATTGTTTGCAATATCATTCTTGTAGCCAAGGCCCATTGAACCTTTTGTATCATAATTTGGAGCTGGTCTGTCAGATGCTTTGCCAACAGAATCAATTTCAGTAACAATACTGAATGGATTTTCATTCCACTGAGTCTGTTTGTTAAGTTTCATGCCTACTTCTTTAATGCTTGCATGCATAGTTTCAGCATGAGTTCTGCCTGCATTTCCCCCAAAATGATGCTTAGCATTTATTCCATGTTCATATGTGGTAGTTCTTATTTTTAATGCGGCTGCTGAATAGGCTATCATTGCAACATTTGCAGCAGGAGCTGCTGACCTTCTTACTCTGACAAAGTTTTTCTGGCCATCTCTATCCTCAGCAGTTACAAGGTCTCTCTGTATCTGGCTTTTACTCTGCTGTGAAAACTCTTTAACAGAAGATGCTGCAATCTTGCCGGAACTTTTTCCAACAACATTCTGCACGAACATTTTTCTTTTAATGTGGCCTGTTACAGCCGCCATATTAGTCTTCATCTAAGATTTCCTCCTTAAATTCACTACAAATTAATATGGATTTTGTAAAACCTGACCAAAAAAAAACAGAGCCCCAAAAGAGACTCTGTAATCTGTTTACGCTGATGCCTGCATCGCAGACTCCACTGAACGCAGATATTGTGATACAGCATTCTTTTGTGCAACCAGCGCCGGATCATTCACTGGCTGCCATTCATCTGCAACATAATGCATCCAAGACAGTACTCTCTTCTTTTCACGCTCTGTCTCAACATTGAGCAGGTCACATAAGAGTGTTGGTCTGTTTGCATAACAGCCGATATTAATGACCAGTTCTCCTGACAACGTTTTAAATATAGGAATATCATTGTTTCTATACATAACATCACCATTGTATCTCATGATACGGCGGCCATCAGGAGTTATCTCTTCCTCGGGATTGTGAGCAACTATTATGTAATTTTCATCATCCTGAAGGTGCATATCTGCCAAACTTCTATCCCACCCTGCAATTCTCATTGCAATATTCTTGGTGGGAGTTTTAACAGCAACAGCTGAAAACGTACCATACTGATTGGTGGTTTCTTTCTGCTCGATTGGACCAAAATATATATAATGATCCTTAATCTTGATAGCATTACCCTCTTTTGCAAACTTGAGTACACAGGAATTAAATCCCCTGTCACTTCCTTTGCAGAGAGCAATAAGGATGTCACCAACCTTGCAGGTCTTTTTAAAACTGGTACAAAGCTGCGGTTTGTTTTTATCCTCAGCATTCCAGAAATCAACCCACTCTGTACGCGGCTTGCCGTTTATGCTATACGAGATACAAGCAGATATTCTTCTGTCCTGCAACTGATTCTGATAATTTATACGATCTATTCTTGCATTAACCGCATAAATCCTCGTTGCACTTTCTTTGTAAATAACCATATT
>OHMF01001052.1_pt1 | contig 11068 bp, 9 predicted proteins | sample 1569181 | NCBI WGS metagenome assembly OHMF01 (sample SAMEA3879559, study PRJEB24766) | human gut metagenome | biome: human-associated habitat; feature: feces | place: USA | collected 1985/1987
CAAGATACATAAGAATCTTGCTAACTGGATGAGTCCAGAATTTCCAGAGATAATAATAGGAAGAGATGGCGCAAAGGGAAACAGACAGATTGGCCGTCTGATGTTTTCCAATGCTTATACAGATATAAGGATGTTGTTGTTTGACAAACTGCAGGCAGTGTACGACAAGACAGAGGAGGGTACAGTTGATGTACTCATAGTGTCTGGCGTCTCCGGAGGAACCGGAAGTGGAATCCTGTCAGATGTGGCATACAATATAAGGGCTTACGGCAAGGCGAAGAAGTGGAATAACCTCAGGATAGGTGGTTGTCTATTGATGCCGGATGTGTTATTTGGATATAAAGCAGTATATGAGGATACAGAGCTCGTGTCCAGACTAAATGCAAATGGATGTGCGACCATGAAGGAAGTGGATTATTACATGAAGCTTTCTGAGAAGGATGACAATTACACATTTATTAGTAAGGATAACAAGATGGTTATCAGAGAGAATCTCTTTGATGCCTGTATGCTTGTATCGGGAAGAAAAGATTCCCAGGGATATATTCCTGAAGGGTTTGTACTGAAAGATGTGGCAAGTTTCATTTACAGACTTGCCAGCAACAAATATATCGGCAACAACGATGTCGACAATGACAGGAAGCTTCTTAGAGATGTTTTCTTTGAGAATGAAGGCTATGCCATAACCAACTGGAAGATGGAGCATACTGATGAAGATATCAAGAAGTCTAACTGCTACTATAAGGTTGTAAGCGAGGCTGATTACCATATTCCAATCAAGGAGATTGAGAATATGTGTGAGAATGATATATTTTCACAGGCGTACAAGGGATTATACCGTTCTCCTTTTAAGGAGGGCAACGCGGAGGCAGATATCAAGGGTGTCCTCACAGAACTCACAGAGTTCCTAGGAGAGGATGCTGGAGAGAATATCAAGCTGAATGTGGGCGGACTTATCCAGTACAGTCAGATCACCAAGCCAACATATAAGATGATCAAGAAGCATACAGATGGACTCAGAGAGGGATTTGCTACCAAAATGGAGAATTTCGAGAAAGAACTCCCTGTCATAATAAAGTCCATGAAGAATAAACTTTGGGGCGCGCTGGATGATGTTATCGTTAAATATATGAAGGAATTTGGTCCGTTTGGCGCAATAGATATTATAGGAGCTCCGAGTGCGGGAGTAACTGACTCCACCAAGGGTATGATGGCTGAGGTCAAAAAGCTTGAAAAAATGATGAAGGATTACACTCCGTCGGGAGAGTATACGAGAATCATCGATTCCATAAAGGAGATTGTGGCAAAGAGATTTTTTACATTCCCATCTGCCAAGAGGGAGACCGAGAATGGATACTATGAAGCATGTATCAAGGAGATGCTTGCCGCGGAGAGAACAAAGCTTATAGATGAACTTGACGCACAGGATTTGTTTGGCGATACTCTCAGATGGCTTCAACAGAGGGCTGAGAGACTTGACGAGATATATTCACAGTTCGGGGAGGATCTTAAGAATTCCATAGATGATCTGTCTATTGCGGGCAGTCAGACAGTTGTGAACATATTAAAGAAGGCCAAGAGACATGAATTTCTTCCTACGGACTATGTTACATCCAAGAGGATAGGAGAGATGAGTTCAGGCATTATCAAGCTCATGCTTGATAATGAGGCCAACATTGACAACGGAAGAGTCATACCGGTTAAAGATGAGATGGAGAAGATTTACAGAGAATTTTTCTCCGGTGTTGGAGCTTACGGACCTGAAAAGATGTTTACAGTTGCATTTTCGGATAATAAACTTACGGAACAAGATATCAATGTAATGTTTGGCTCACCGGTCAATGATCGCCGTACAGCTATCATGGAGGAGGCTGCAAAGGCATTTGTGGATGATATATCAGAGGAACAGCCACTCTGTGTACTTAAGGATGATTACAAGGAGAAGCTGCTTGCGAAGAAATATATTTCAGTTCCTAATGTTATGCCGTATTTCAGTAAGGCAGTGAAGGCGATACTCATGGGCAAGCCATACAATGAGAAGGAAGACTCGATAACATTGAATCCTGGCGAGATTGAGATATCCATAGATGATATATTTGTGGGTGTCCCTGTTTCCATGATGCAGTGTGCAATGGAGATGCAGATGGCATACAATGCGGTTTATGATTACAAGGGACTTCATATAGATGAGGTCAATAAGGATATGAAGAGTTTCCCAGACTTTGTGACTATATAATTATTTAAGTTTATTTATAGGGTATTAGCAAGAAAAAATTTTAATACAGAGCCATTTAATATCACACTGTATATTAAATGGCTCTGTTGCGTTTAATGGAACGGGTGTGGTACATTAGTTGTAATTGGTGATTAAAATAAAGCTGTAAAATATGTTGAAAAGGATTTTGTAAAGGGTGTTGTATGGGTCATAGTATGGATTATTTGTTGTATGTCATGGATACAAGGGCACTTGAGGACGATGCAGAATTTGAACGGTGGCTTGAAATGGTGTCTGAATACAGAAGAAGAAAAGTTCTGAGGCTTAGAAGAAGAGAGGATAGAAATGCAAGTCTTGCCGCAGGATGTCTGCTTTCATATGCGTTAAAGCAGTATGCGGGTATAGATGAGCGGAATATTGTATATATAAAGAATAAATCAGGGAAACCATTTATCATAGAAAATTATGATGAGCAGTATGATCTGGGGAGAAATGCTCCCGGTGTGGACAGAATGTGTGCGTCTGCGTACAGAAATGATAATACTGATATACAATTTTCCATAAGCCACACAGAAGGGTGCGTTGCTGTTGTGGTTGGAGGAAACGTATGTGGTATTGATGTGGAGCATATTAGACGCATACCGGACAGCATAGTAAACAGAATGTACTCAAAGGAGGATGCAGAACGGATAGCGGATATTGAGGATGAAAGTGAAAAAGCAGATATATATAGCACATGTGTGTGGACCAGAAGGGAAGCTTTTGGAAAGATGACTGGGACAGGGCTGCTCATGTCTGATCCGGATCAAAAGAAGGTCATGGATGATGGATATATGGCGGAACGTAATGCGGTGCTCACGAACTATGAAATAGGACAATATCCGTCAGGTAAATTGTTCATAATAAATTGCAAAGAGAGCGTAAAGGCGCAGTTCGTTGTGGCTGTATGTAGTGAAAAAGGCGCATCGATTGCGGATCTGCACGTCATTGATTCACATAAGCTTGAAATATAGGCTTCACCATTTGCGTGTGGTGTGGTATTATGTGTAATTAGGTGTATAAGCAAGAAAAGTACTTAAGGAGAAGGAAATGAGTAAAAAAGCGACAAAGGCTCTTAATAATAAATATTATGTAGCGAGGTACAATGCTTCTAAGAATAATGATAGTCTTACAAGCAGGGAGAAAAGTGCAGAGGTTCTTAATATCGACAGAACAAGGCTTTCTAGGATAGAGCTTGGAACAGTAGTCCCGTATCCGGAGGAAGTGCTGTCCATGTCAAAGGCGTATGACATACCTGAGCTTTGCAACAGCTATTGTTCAAGCGACTGCCCTATAGGAAAAGAGACTGTGAAGCCTATAAATGCAGATAGTTTGGACAGACTTATACTCCAGTTCCTTGGTTCATCAAAGAAAATGGAGGATATATCAGAACAGCTCATAGAAATAACCGCTGATGGAATAGTCGATGAAACTGAGGTGGCAGCATTTGATGCGATTCTTGATGAACTTGAGAGGATGTCTGTAAATATACAGTCGCTTATGCTCTGGGCACAGAAGAACAGAGATGCCCTGAAAGAGAAGAACAATTAAAGCATATCCGCAAACAGTGATTTATAAAAAAAATAAATATGAGGAAAAGATAATGGATGACAAGTTAAGAGAAGAGATAAACAGAAGAAGGACATTTGCCATAATTTCACATCCTGATGCCGGTAAGACGACACTTACAGAGAAGTTTCTGCTTTTTGGAGGAGCCATCAATACAGCCGGTTCAGTAAAAGGAAAAGCAAACTCAAAATATGCAGTGTCCGACTGGATGGATATAGAGAAGGAGAGAGGTATTTCTGTTACTTCGTCTGTTTTACAGTTCAACTATGATGGTTACTGTATAAACATCCTTGATACTCCAGGACACCAGGATTTCTCGGAGGATACCTACCGAACCCTCATGGCTGCTGACTCAGCTGTCATGGTCATTGATGCGTCAAAGGGTGTTGAGGCTCAGACAATAAAGCTTTTTAAGGTTTGTGTCATGAGACATATTCCTATATTCACATTTATTAATAAGATGGATAGAGATGCAAGAGATACATTTGAACTTCTCGATGATATAGAGACAGTCCTCGGTATAAAGACATGCCCCGTAAACTGGCCTATAGGTTCCGGTAAAGAGTTTAAGGGCGTGTATGACAGAAAGACACAGGTTGTTTCAACATTTCAGGCTATATCCACAGGTGGAGCGAAAAAAGCGGCTGAGACTGATTACCACATTGATGATGATGAACTCAAGAAGCTGGTTGGACCATATCTGTATGAACAGTTCAAGGAGGAGATAGAGCTCATCGACGGAGCAACAGATGAGATGGATATAGAGAAAGTCAGGGCTGGAGAACTATCACCTGTATTCTTTGGTTCCGCACTCAATACATTTGGTATTGAGCAGTTCCTGAATTATTTCCTGCAGATGACAACGCCTCCGCTTGGGCGTAATTCATCTGAGGGGATTATAGATCCTGTGACAGAGCCTTTCTCGGCTTTTGTGTTCAAGATACAGGCGAATATGAACAAGGCGCACAGAGATAGAATCGCGTTCATGAGAATATGCTCCGGCAAATTTGAAGCTGGTATGGAAGTATACCATGCGGCCAGCAAGAGAAAGATCAAGCTTTCCCAGCCACAGCAGCTAATGGCACAGGATAGAAAGATAGTAGAGGAGGCTTATGCTGGGGATGTTATAGGCGTATTTGATCCGGATCTGTTCTCCATAGGTGATACACTCACAACAGGCGGTAAGAAGTTTGAGTATGAGGGCATTCCTACATTTGCCCCTGAGCATTTCTGCAGAGTTGTACAGCTCAACAGTATGAAGCGAAAGCAGTTTGTAAAGGGTGTTACGCAGATTGCCCAGGAGGGAGCTATCCAGATATTCCAGGAGTACACCGCGGGACTTTCCGAGATCATAGTGGGAGTTGTCGGCGTGCTGCAGTTTGATGTACTCAAGTACAGGCTGGAGAATGAGTATGGCTGTGAGATCAGACTTGAGCCTATCCCATATAACTTCATCAGATGGGTGAAGGATCCGACCGTAGATGTGACAAAGCTCAAGAGAGTTAGCGATGTCAAGAAGGTTAAGGACATGAAGGGCAATCCACTTCTCCTGTTTGCAAATGAATGGGTCATTGATCAGGTGCTTCAGCATAATGAAGGGCTTGAACTTGAGGAATTCCGCAAGAACTAGGGAAAAGTGAATATTTTCATTGATATTTAAACATATAGAAAAGACTGTGAGGCTGACGTGCCAGCCCACAGTCTTTTTCGCGATTTATATGAATAAACGCTCTGTAATGTGCAAATCCTAGTGTTAGACAGATAACACTTGGAGGGCTTTGATATGGCGGGTAACAGAGTGGTTATATGCGGTGTAAATACATCAAAATTACCATATCTTACAGAGGATGAAAAGAACAAGCTGTTTGACAGAATGGAGCAGGGGGATGAATCTGCGAGGGATGAGTTCATAGAAGGAAATCTTCGACTTGTTCTCAGCGTGATACAGAGATTTGGAAGTTCAAATGAGAATCCTGACGACCTTTTTCAGGTCGGATGTATAGGTCTCATAAAGGCACTTGACAACTTTGACAGGAGCCTCAACGTTAAATTCAGTACTTATGCCGTACCTATGATAATAGGGGAATGTAGGAGATATCTGAGAGACAATAATGCGATAAGGGTGTCACGTTCCCTCCGCGATATAGCGTACAAAGCGATATACGCGAAGGAGAATCTGCAAAAGACTAGGGATAAGGAACCTACGATAGAAGAGATAGCGGAGGAGATAAGTATACCTAAGGAAGATATCGTTATGTCACTTGACGCAATATCAGCCCCTTTGTCACTTTATGAGCCGGTGTACCAGGAGGGTGGAGATACGTTGTATATAATGGATCAGATAAAGGATGGTAAGAGCAGAGAAGAACTGTGGGTGGAAAATCTTGATCTCAGGGAAGCTATGGGCAGGCTGTGTGACAGGGAGAAAAATATCGTAAGGCTGAGATTTTTTGAGGGAAAGACTCAGACAGAGGTGGCTGAGGAGATAAGTATATCTCAGGCGCAGGTGAGTCGCCTTGAGAAGAATGCCATAAAAAGCCTTCGTAGATATCTAGAGGATAAATAGGAAATTCGATTATAACCGGATTTAAAGTACACATAAAAGCATATACAAAAAGCAGAAACAGCAGCCGTCATGCGAAATTGCGAGATGAGGACTGCTGTTTCTGCTTGAAATGTTAAATAAAAAAGATGATACTAGATGTCTTATGGTATCTGGTGCCAGTTTATATGAGATAACCAGAATCGAGATCTACATCCTTTACATCCTGTCTTGCGACGAGACCGTCTTTCTGTATCTCTTTCTCGATCTCAGAGTCTCCATCGGAAGTTCGGTCATCAGAGCGACCTCATCGAGGGATATGTTGACTTTGAGCATCTTTTCGGCCATATCGTATTTGGCCTTTGTGGTTTTATTCATATATGATCACTCCTTGCTGTGGTTTATGATATCCTTCTCAGCCCATTTTAAAAAATTGCCATTTGTATCTATGACGTTCTGCATTGCAGTATGTCCCGGAGCTCCGATGGTGTTACGTTTCTGAACACACTCCTCCATGCTTATGGCGGTGTAGATGTCATCTTCAAATACCGGGCAGATGGCCTTGTATTCGTCGAGGTTTAGCTGGTCGAGAGAAATATTCTCATCTATACACTTGAGAACGAGCTGACCTACGATTCCGTGGGCATCACGAAAAGGAACACCATGGTTTACAAGATAGTCTGCGGCGTCTGTTGCATTTGTAAAACCGTTCTTGGCTGAGGCTTCCATTTTAGGTATGTTGACGGTCATGGTTGCGATCATGCCAGTGAACAGTGCAAGACAGCCCTTGACGGTGTCGATAGCATCAAAAGTAAGCTCCTTGTCCTCCTGCATGTCCTTGTTGTACGCAAGTGGTATTCCCTTCATGGTTGTTAGGAGAGACATGAGAGCTCCGTACACTCTTCCTGTCTTGCCTCTTACAAGTTCAGCTATATCTGGATTCTTTTTCTGAGGCATGATCGAGCTTCCTGTACTATAAGAGTCATCAAGCTCAACGAACTGGTATTCATTTGAATTCCAAATGATTATCTCCTCAGAGAAACGGGATAGGTGCATCATAATAGTGGACATTGCGGACAGTAGTTCTATGCAGTAGTCTCTGTCGGCAACAGAATCCATGCTGTTGAGCGTTGGACCGTAGAAATCCAAAAGAGATGCAGTGAGTTCTCTGTCGAGCGGATATGTGGTTCCGGCAAGAGCTCCTGATCCGAGAGGACAGTAGTTCATTCTGTCGTATATATCGTTCATTCTGTCGTAGTCGCGCTTGAACATCTCCATATATGCGCCCAAATGGTGAGCCAGAGTTATAGGCTGAGCCTTCTGCAAATGAGTAAATCCTGGCATATAAGTGTCTATATGTTCCTTCATAAGTACATGGATCGTGCTCATAAGCTTGAAGATCAGTTTCTTGAGCTCAACGATCTCATCTCTTACGTAAAGCTTCATATCAAGGGCAACCTGATCGTTTCTACTTCGACCAGTGTGAAGCTTTTTACCTACGTCGCCAATCCTGTCGATGAGATTGGCTTCAACAAAGCTGTGTATATCCTCGTATTCAGAGGTGATCTGTAAGCTGCCATTCTCAACATCGTTTAAGATTCCATTCAGTCCGGCGATGATCTGGTCTCTCTCAATGTCTGTAAGAATGCCAGATGCAGCAAGCATTGTTACATGAGCAATACTTCCGCGGATATCCTGTCTGTAGAACTTTTGATCAAATGAGATAGAAGCGTTGAAATTGTATACTAGTTTATCTGTTTCTTTTGTGAAGCGTCCGCCCCAGAGCTGAGCCATATTAAATCCTCTTTTCTTTAGATTATAGTAAAGTGCTGTTCAGGAAAAAACGTTTGAAGCTGTGAGCATATTCTCAGTGCAGCTTGTAAATTCTAGACAACGTGTACATTTTACAACATTGGAGATTTATAATCAACCTGAAACAAAGTGAGTGTTTATCATAGTTTTGACAGTCGGTGTTGCAGGTGGGAGTGGCAGATGATAATATAATAGTGGGTAAAGAGGTAACAAGGATGGAGGTATATGTGAAGACAAAGAAGAAGATAGGTCTGTTTGTGATTATTGTTGCGGCACTGGCGATCATGATGATAGGATTTCGTTGGTTTTTTTTCGAAGTCCTGAAGAGTGACCAGATGTTGGATGGACTTGTGGAGTTCCGGGCATCTGTTGTCAAGGATATGGAGTCTGGAAGCAGATCAGGAATGTATTTTGTTAAAAACGTAAAAAAGAATGATGTACCCAATATCAACAAATATATTGATTCGGCATATGGCTCGGTCGATACATACCGCATAATCATCGAATCCGGTGATTATCTGGCGATTCAGTTCAATTTCGAATTGTCAGATAACTATTATGTTGTGAGAAAATATTTGTATGGTACGGATATACCGGGTGACAATGAGAGAGCGCTCCGTATCTATGATGTTGTGGATGGATTTATAGATAGATATATAACTGATGGAATGACGGATTTTGACAAGGAACTGGCAGTGCATGACTACATAGTTTCAAATTGTCATTATGGATATCCTGAAAATAAGGATGATGCATATACGGCATATGGAGCCCTGGTGCTGGAACGGAGTGTGTGTGATGGATATGCGGAGGCCTTCTTCGTTATAATGTCTTGTCTTGGAGTTGACTGTGACATAGTTGTCGGCAGCACCGATGAGGGACTTCACGCATGGAATCAGGTAGCGCTTGGCGGTGAGTGGTACAATATAGATCTGACTTGGGATGATTCGCTTCCGGATATGGGAAATTATATTAAACACACATATGTTAATGTGGCGGATGATGTACTTGAGCGGACACATATATGGCAGAAACAGTTCTACAGAGAATGTACAGAGGATACCTATAATTTCTATTCAAAGAAATTCTACAGATATGAGTGCTTTGATGACTACGTTAAAGGTGTTAAAATACAGCTAGGAAGAAACAAAGTTGTCGAGGCTGCAGTAAGGACGGATGAGGCAACTTTTGACTTGTCTTTTTTCTATAATTATGGCAATATAAATTCCTATAGAAGATATGGGTGAGTATAAAATTATAGTAGTGTATCTCAACTTTAGGTGATCTGTGTGAAGATACACGTTTTAAAATAAATAGATCAGATTAAAATATCCAGGACAAGGAGTTCGATATGAAGAAAAGAGAATTTATGAATGAACTTAAGGAGGCCCTTGATGGAAGCGTCTCCACTCAGACATATTATGACACTATGAATTATTATGAGGACTATTTTAAAAAGCAGAAAGAAGCCGGCAGAACGGAAGAGGAGATATGTGCATCTCTCGGTTCTGCCAGGATAATAGCCAAGACCATCATAGATACAGAGGGGCAGGGTGCCAGCGGCAGATATTACGACACCGAGAGTGATTCATACGATGGCGGTGTAAACAATCGCCGGGCCGGTGAGAGCAGCCAGAAGGGCTGGCATGTAAATGTGGATGATGAGGGCAACACAAGCTTTGCATACGGCAAGCTGGATTTCAGTTCAACCCTTGGAAAGGTCCTCACTGCGATAGTTCTGGTTCTTGCTGCGGCCCTTGTCATAGGAATAGTGCTTGGTGTTATATGGATTGGATTTAAAATAGTCTGGTATGTTGTAATCCCAGTAGTGATAATTCTCTTTATCGTCAACCTGATCATATATATATTTGGTGGGGGAAGATATTAGAGGGTATGTATCAGTATATTAGGTGGATGTGGGGACGAGAATAGTCTTGAAAAACAATGTTTAAAAAAATTCAAAAAAAACAAAAAAAATGTTGACAAAACATAGTCATTTGAGTATACTAACAAAGGTGTCAGCGATGACACGAAGTAACATGGGATCTTAGCTCAGCTGGGAGAGCATCTGCCTTACAAGCAGAGGGTCATAGGTTCGAGCCCTATAGGTTCCATTCCAACTTCGGTTGGTTATATGGCGAGATAGCTCAGTTGGCTAGAGCATGCGGTTCATACCCGCAGTGTCGAGGGTTCGAATCCCCCTCTCGCTACTCTAGTGTGAGGCAAAGGCTAAGTCCTTTGTCTCTTTTTAATTTGCTGAAGATGGCTTATTTATTATATTTTTGAGAAAAGGAGAGACAAATATTGTCAATACTATTTAGCCAGAACAGCAGTTCAGTTTAGACCAGGTAACACTACAGGTAACACAGATGAATAGTTAAAGTTAAAAGAGAGTGCTTAAGCACTCTCTTTTTATGTGAAAGGAGAGTTATGACAGGAAAATAACAGTAAAGGATTCACACACTAGACTCTAGCGGGGTAACTCCTGCTAGAGCTTTTTGATACATTATTCGATGTAAGTATGCCATTTAAGACAGACGGACTCGGAAAGCACAGAATAGTTATCTTCGAGTATGTATACGACAACAAGGGCAATCTCATCAGTAAGGAGGCTGATTATGACGCTGAGTCACAGACTATTTATATTGATAAGCCAAAACAGACAGGCGATAGGACTGCAATGTTCTTATCTATTTTAGCTGGTATGCTCGGACTCGGAGTGGTTACATTGTTTGTAACTAGAAGAAAGAAGAAATAAGTAATCGTTGAGGTTACTCGGTCAATTAGGTGAGGGTGGTACAAAAGCCACCCTTGCTTTTTAATAGAGTTTAGAGTAAGGTTGTAATGGGTGGTGCTAGTATGACTGCAAGATGTATTGCTATATGTAATCA
>OHMF01001057.1_pt1 | contig 11022 bp, 8 predicted proteins | sample 1569181 | NCBI WGS metagenome assembly OHMF01 (sample SAMEA3879559, study PRJEB24766) | human gut metagenome | biome: human-associated habitat; feature: feces | place: USA | collected 1985/1987
TGAAAAGTGCCAGGAAGCGCGGAGGAACAGTCGAAAACATCTACATGACCCGAATCAATGCTAAGAATGTGCAACAGGTTCTGGCGGCGGATCTAAACTGGAATCCCAATTACAGCTACAGCATCCTGCCCAAAGAATATGAAGGCAAAGAAATTCCCGAGCATTGGAAAGTAATGCTGACTCCCGTTAATCCGCCGGAAAAAGGATATCCACATTTCCGGAACGTGTATCTGTCTGATGTAAAAGCAGAAAACGTAAATGAATTTATCTCTGCTTCCGGATGGAACGATTCCTTACGCCTGGAGAATTTCTATCTCCATGCCATCAAGGCAACGACAAACAGTCTCGGAAAAATATGTTATACGAGAAACTTTAATTTATCTGACATTACATTGTATGCCAAAAACAGAAACGATATGGAACTGAAAGAAAATGAACAAAGCAATATCCAGTTCAGTTACGCCAATCCGACAAATTCTGACGACAGAACCGCCGAACACCTGTAATGGACAAGGGCAGTCAGATATCCGATAAAGTTCTTATTCATTATTGACTGCTCGTTCCAATTGCTTTAATGCCTGTTCCAATGTAGCACGCGGGCAGGCAACATTTAACCGCATAAAGCCTTCGCCCTCCTTGCCGAATGTTGTTCCGTCATTCAGTGCCAGATGCGCTCTTTCTACAAACAGGCGATTCAAACTCTCTTGGTTCAATCCCAGTTCCCGGCAATCCAAAAAGATAAGATAGGAAGCCTGCGGACGAATCATCTTGACGGCAGGAATATGTTCCCGCAAATAGTTTTCGGTAAAGTCTACATTGCCTTTGATATATGCTATCACCTGATCCAGCCATTCCGTACCATGGCTATAAGCCGCCGCCACACTCAGATAGGCAAACAGATGGCCTTCACAAAACTCACTCGCTTCCATGTAGGTACGGAAACGTCGAAGAAGTTCCTCATTTTCGATGATTACATAAGAGCTTGCCAGTCCCGGCATATTGAAAGCCTTGCTCGGAGACATAAAGACAAGTGAGTTCATCCGTGCTTTTTCTGAAGTCAAAGCAAAAGTGGGATGTTTATAAGGTGGCAAAGTCAGGCCTGCATGAATCTCGTCGGAGATAACCAAAGTACCGGTTTCCTGACAAATATCAGCAATCTGCGAAAGCTCTTCTTTCGTCCATACTCGTCCGCCCGGATTATGAGGATTACTTAAAATCAGTATTTTACAACCTTGTACATCCCGGCGGAAACGGTCGAAATCAATGTAATACTGTCCGTTCCTCAACACTAACGGGCTGAATACAACTTCGCGTTCATTTTTCTGCGCCACAAGGAAAAAAGGATGATAGACAGGCGGCATTACCATCACTTTATCTCCTTTTTCCGTGAAACAGTGGATAGCAAAAGCCAACCCGCGAACAATGCCGGGAGTAAACGTCAGCATTTCTTCGGTGACCGACCATCCGTGACGTTCTTTCAACCAATGGATAATGGAAGCCGCCCATTCCTTACAGGCGAATGTATATCCCAGCACTTCATGCTCCAACCGCTTTTTCAAAGCCTCTATCACAAATGGAGCCGTACGGAAATCCATATCGGCTACCCACATAGGAATCAGATCATTGCGTCCCCAACGGCCTTCCACTCCATCCCATTTTACGGAATCCGTACCGTTACGGTTTATTATTTCATCAAAATTATAGTTCATACTGCATGATGTTTTTATGTTATATGAGACAAAAGTAGTACTTTTGTCTTCAATTCAAAAAGGAATCTATGACGAAAGCTTTATTTTTTGATATAGACGGTACACTGGTCAGCTTCCATACTCACCGTATCCCGTCTTCCACTATCGAGGCTCTGGAAGCCGCCCATACGAAAGGACATAAAATATTTATCGCTACCGGACGTCCGAAAGCCATTATCAACAATCTCTCCGAGCTACAGAAGCGGAATCTCATTGATGGATACATCACGATGAACGGAGCCTATTGCTTTGTCGGAGAACAAGTTATTTATAAGAACGCCATCCCCCAGGAAGAGGTAAAAGCAATGGGAGATTTCTGCGAAAAGAAAGGAGTACCCTGCATTTTTGTAGAGGAACATCATATTTCCGTTTGCCAGCCCAACGAGATGGTAAAGAAAATTTTTTATGATTTCCTACACGTGGATGTTATCCCTACCGTCTCTTTTGCAGAAGCGACCGACAAGGAGATTATACAAATGACTCCTTTCATTACGGAGGAAGAAGAAAGAGAAATCCGCCCGTCAATCCCAACTTGCGAGATAGGCCGCTGGTATCCCGCCTTTGCCGATATAACCGCCAAAGGAGATACCAAACAAAAAGGAATAGACGAAATAATCCGTTATTTTGATATCAGACTGGAAGACACGATGGCATTCGGAGATGGGGGAAACGACATCAGCATGCTCCGTCATGCTGCTATCGGCGTGGCTATGGGGCAAGCTGAAAAGGACGTAAAAGCTGCCGCCGATTACGTAACAGCTCCGATCGACGAGGATGGTATCAGCAAAGCGATGAAACATTTCGGAATTATTTAACAAGGGGGATTTACTCTATTTATCAACATGAGCGTAGACACTAACAACGCAGAGTTTCAAGATGCCTTGAACCTGATTCAATATACACGCCAATCTGTTTTTCTAACCGGAAAGGCGGGTACAGGAAAATCTACATTCTTGCGTTACGTCTGCGAAAACACCAAGAAGAAATATGTTGTACTTGCTCCGACGGGTATTGCCGCCATCAATGCCGGAGGAAGTACGATGCATAGTTTCTTCAAACTGCCTTTTCATCCACTGCCACCGGATGACCCGAATCTCAGTCTCCAACGGGGACGCATCCACGAATTCTTTAAATATACAAAACCGCATCGAAAGTTACTGGAACAGATAGAACTGGTGATTATCGACGAAATTTCAATGGTACGGGCGGATATTATTGATGCTATCGACCGTATTCTGCGTGTATATTCCCATAACTTACGCGAACCTTTCGGTGGAAAGCAGCTGTTATTGGTAGGTGATGTTTTTCAATTAGAACCGGTTGTAAAGAACGATGAACGGGATATATTGAACCGCTTCTATCCTACTCCCTATTTCTTCTCCGCACGAGTATTCGGTCAGATAGACTTGGTATCCATCGAGCTTCAGAAAGTATACAGACAGACCGATCCTGTTTTTGTCAGCGTTCTCGACCATATCCGTACGAATACGGCCGGAGCAGCCGATCTGCAACTGCTGAATACCCGATACGGGAGCCAGATTGAGGAATCGGAAGCCGATATGTACATCACTCTTGCTACAAGACGGGATACAGTAGACTCTATCAATGAGAAAAAGTTGGCGGAACTGCCGGGAGATCCAATCACGTTCGAGGGAGTTATCGAAGGAGACTTTCCCGAAAGCAGCCTGCCTACCTCGCAAGAACTTGTACTCAAACCCGGTGCCCAGATTATCTTTATCAAAAACGATTTCGACCGCCGATGGGTGAATGGAACGATCGGTGTCATATCCGGAATTGATGAGGAAGAAGAAACGATATACGTTATCACCGATGACGGAAAAGAATGTGATGTAAAACGGGAATCATGGCGGAACATCCGCTACCGTTACAATGAAAAGACCAAAGAAATAGAAGAAGAGGTATTGGGCAGCTTTACTCAATATCCTATTCGGCTGGCTTGGGCGATAACTGTTCATAAGAGTCAGGGGCTCACTTTCAGCCGGGTAGTCATCGATTTCACAGGTGGTGTATTTGCCGGAGGGCAAGCATACGTGGCACTCAGCCGGTGCACTTCTCTGGAGGGGATTCAACTTAAAAAGCCCATCAGCCGGGCAGATGTTTTCGTCCGGCCCGAGATTGTGAACTTTGCCGGACGGTTTAATAATCGTCAGGCTATTGACAAGGCTTTGAAACAAGCACAGGCCGACGTACAATATGTTGCCGCCGCACGTGCTTTCGACAAAGGAGACATGGAGGAATGCCTGGAACAATTCTTCCGTGCTATTCATTCCCGTTATGATATAGAAAAACCTGCTCCCCGTCGGCTGATCCGTCGCAAACTGGGTATCATCAATACGCTGAAGGAACAGAATAGGAGACTCAAGGAACAATTACAGGAACAGCAGGAGCGTCTGCGGCAATATGCTCATGAATATTTATTGATGGGTAACGAATGTATTACCCAAGCCCACGATGCACGAGCCGCCATTGCCAATTATGACAAAGCGCTCAGCCTCGATCCCAATTATGTGGACGCCTGGATACGAAAAGGGATTACCCTCTTTAATAATAAAGAATATTTTGACGCGGAAAACTGCTTCAATACTGCCGTAAGCCTCCATCCCGCCAACTTCAAAGCTGTATATAACCGGGGAAAACTCCGTCTAAAACTTGAAAATATGGAAGGGGCTATTGCCGATTTGGATAAAGCCACCAGTCTGAAACCGGAACACGCAGGCGCACACGAACTTTTCGGAGATGCACTGATAAAAGCAGGAAAAGAAGGAGAAGCTGCACTGCAATGGAGAATTGCGGAAGAACTAAGGAAAAAGAAATCATAAAACTCCCCTTTTATCCTTTATTATCAAAAAGTTTTATTAGTTTTGTCTCTTGTATATTCGTCAAACTCTTAAAATAAAAGTAAATGAAAAAAGGTTTGAAAATCGCAGCTATCACTGTAGGAGTTATTATCATCCTCATGCTCCTTCTCCCTTTCGCCTTCCAAGGTAAGATAGCTGATATCGTAAAGACAGAAGGCAACAAAATGCTTAATGCACAATTTGATTTTGAGGGACTTAACATTAGCCTGTTCCGCAACTTTCCACAGGCTTCTGTCACACTCGAAGATTTCTGGCTGAAAGGTAAAGGAGAATTCGCTAACGATACTCTCGTACAAGCCGGAGAGGTTACCGCAGCTATCAATCTATTTTCACTTTTCGGAGATAGTGGCTATGATATTTCTAAAATCTTCATTGAAGATACCCGGCTGCACGCTATTGTATTGCCGGACGGGCAAGTGAACTGGGATATCATGAAGCCGGACACCACAGCAACAGAGGAAACACCTACGGCAGAAGAGGAATCTTCTCCTTTCAAGGTGAAGCTACAACAGTTTGTCATCAAAAACATGAACTTGGTTTATGACGATCAGCAAGGAAAAATGTATGCTGACATCCGCGACTTCAATGCCGTTTGTTCCGGCGATTTGGGAAGTGACCGTACCACATTGCAACTGGAAGCGGAAACCCAATCTTTGACTTACAAGATGAACGGCATTCCTTTCTTGGCAGATGCCAATATTTCCGCTAAAATGGATATAGACGCCGACTTAGCCAATAATAAATATACATTGAAGGATAATACTATCCGCCTTAATGCCATTCAGGCAGGTATTGACGGCTGGGTTGCCCTACAAGATCCCGCTATCGACATGGATTTGAAACTTAATACGAATGATATCGGGTTTAAAGAAATTCTTTCGTTGATTCCGGCCATCTATGCTACTGAGTTCTCAAGTCTGAAAACTGACGGGACTGCTACTCTGACTGCTGCTGCCAAAGGCGTTCTGCAGGGAGATACCGTACCCGCATTCAATATCGATATGCAGATCAAGAATGCCATGTTCCGCTATCCGGCTCTACCGGCTGGTGTAGATCAAATCAACATCAGCGCCAATGTTCAGAATCCGGGAGGAAATATTGACTTGACTACCGTTACCATCAATCCGTTCAGCTTCCGTCTGGCAGGAAATCCGTTCAGTCTGACTGCCAACGTGAAAACTCCAATCAGCGACCCGGACTTTAAAGCGGAAGCAAAGGGCATCCTTAATTTAGGTATGATCAAACAAGTGTATCCACTCGGTGATATGGAGCTGAATGGAACGATCAATGCCGATATGCAGATGTCCGGCCGTCTTTCTTATATAGAAAAGGAACAATATGAACATATACAGGCTGCCGGTACGATCGGATTGACAGGCATGAAACTTCAGATGAAGGATATGCCGGATGTAGAAATCCAGAAATCCCTTTTCACTTTTACTCCGAAGTATCTTCAGTTGAGCGAAACGACCGTCAATATCGGAAAGAATGATATCACAGCCGATAGCCGCTTCGAGAACTATATCGGATATGTACTGAAAGGAACTACCTTGAAAGGAAATCTGAACATTCGCTCCAATCATTTTAATTTGAATGATTTCATGGGTGATTCCGCCGAAGGAACAGACGCAACACCGAATACCGCCACTACAGACTCGGTTGCTACTTCAACCGGAATCTTTGAAGTCCCCCGTAACATTGACTTCCAAATGGACGCTAATCTGAAAGAAGTATTGTTCGATAAGATGGTCTTCAACAACATGAATGGCAAACTCATTGTGAAAGACGGTAAGGTAGACATGAAAAACCTTTCCATGAATACAATGGGAGGAAATGTAGTAATGAATGGATATTATTCTACCGCCAACGTGAAGAAACCGGAGATGAAAGCCGGATTCAAACTGTCGAATATCGTTTTCGCACAGGCTTACAAAGAACTGGATATGATACAGAAGATGGCTCCTATCTTTGAAAACCTGAAAGGTAATTTCTCCGGCAGTATCAATGTATTGACTGATCTGGACGCAACTATGAGCCCTGTATTGGACACAATGCAAGGAGACGGCAGCCTCTCCACCCGCGATCTCAGTCTGAGTGGAGTAAAAGCGATTGACCAGATTGCCGACGCTGTGAAACAGCCGAGTCTGAAGGAAATGAAAGTGAAAGATATGACACTGGAGTTCACTATCAAAGACGGACGTGTGGAAACAAAACCGTTTGATATCAAGATGGGTGACTACAACTTGAATCTTTCAGGTAGTACGGGACTCGACCAAACCATCGATTATACAGGAAAGATCAAGCTGCCCGCTTCTGCCGGTAACATTTCCAAGCTGATGACTCTTGACTTGAAGATCGGAGGCTCGTTTACCTCTCCTAAAGTCAGTGTTGATACAAAGAGCATGGCAAGTCAGGCTGTTGAGGCCGTAGCTGACGAGGCTATCAGCAAACTGGGACAAAAACTAGGTCTGGATTCAGCCGCTACCGCCAATAAAGATTCTGTCAAGCAGAAAGTGACGGAAAAGGCGGCAGAGAAAGCACTGGATTTCTTAAAGAAGAAACTCAAATAAAAAAGGAGAAAAAGGTTATGCTTCTGAAGCTATATGATAAAAATAATAACCCGCAGGATTTACAACGAATCATTGATATCCTGAATGATGGCGGACTTATTATCTATCCCACCGACACGATGTATGCTATCGGTTGTCATGGTTTGAAAGAACGTGCGATAGAACGGATATGTCGCATTAAGGAGATAGATCCGCGCAAGAATAATTTGTCAATTATCTGCTATGACCTGAGCAGTATCAGCGAATATGCCAAAGTCGACAATAATGTATTTAAGCTTATGAAGCATAACCTTCCGGGACCATTCACCTTTATTCTGAACGGAACAAATCGGTTGCCTAAGATTTTCCGTAACCGAAAGGAAGTAGGTATCCGTATGCCGGACAATCATATTATCCGAGAGATAGCACGGCTGCTGGACGCTCCCATCATGACTACCACCCTGCCTCATGAGGAAAACGAGGACTTGGAGTATATAACCGATCCGGAACTTATAGACGAAAAGTTCGGAGATATCGTGGATCTTGTTATTGACGGAGGTATCGGAGGCATAGAACCGTCAACTGTCGTAAAATGCACAGAAAACGAACCGGAAATCGTGCGTCAGGGAAAAGGCTGGCTAGAGGAGAATTGAACCATTTATAATTGTTCATACTCTGATTGTTCATATAGAAAACGGGCTGCATCAACGTTGAATTGATTGCAGCCCGTTTTTATAGAGTATATTCCACTTCTTACTAAATCAAAGACTCTGGATCCAGATGAGCGGATTCAATGTCTTTAAAGTAACGATAGGTACCTACTTTCAGTTCTACCGTAGCAGCATCGTCACAAACGATGATACCCTTTTCGTGCATCTGCAGAGCACTGATAGTCCACATCTGAGTGATAGCGCCTTCTACCGCATGATACAAAGCACGTGCCTTGTTATGACCATTAACGATAATCATCACTTCCTTTGCAGAAAGCACAGTACCGACTCCCACTGTCAATGAGGTCTTAGGCACTTTATTGATATCATTGTCAAAGAAACGGGAGTTAGCGATAATTGTATCCATTGTCAATGTTTTCTGACGAGTGCGTGAAGTCAGTGAGGATCCCGGTTCGTTGAAAGCAATATGCCCGTCAGGGCCGATACCACCCATAAACAGGTCTATGCCACCGTATGATTTAATTTTCTCTTCATAACGTGCACATTCCGCATCCAAATCAGGAGCGTTACCGTTCAAAATATTTGTATTCTCCGGCTTAATGTCAATATGGCTGAAGAAGTTATTCCACATAAAAGAATAGTAGCTTTCCGGATGTTCCTTCGGTAAACCTACATACTCATCCATATTGAACGTTACGACATTCTGGAAAGAAACAATACCCTTCTTATTCAGGTCGATCAAAGCCTTATACATTCCAAGTGGGGAAGAACCGGTAGGACATCCTAATACAAATGGTTTTTCAGGAGTTGGGTTAGCAGCTTTTATTTTTGCAGCAACATAATGTGCAGCCCACTGAGATACAGACTGATAGTCCGGTTGAATAATTAATCTCATAAGTCGATTGTTTTATAGGTTAGTTAATAAATAATATCTCATTCACTGTTTTATCGGTCTTTCTTCAAGCGGTCCGCCATTGCTCGTGCCAGATTTTCGCACTGAGTATAAGTGATATCCCTCATCGCCTGCTTCATCTCCACAGGATCGCCCACTAACTCGAATTTGCTCTTTTCCGCAAATTCAGCCAGACGTTTCACAGCAGCACCTGCCCATGTAAAGGAACCGAAGTAACCTAAATAGCGACCTTTCACCTCACGCAACAGAATCTTTGAAAGCAACGCATCTACTTCGGGGAATAGCTGATTGCTGTAAGTAGGCGAACCGATGATTAATCCTTTATAACGGAAAATATCTGCTATGATATAAGAAGGATGGCTCTTCGTCACATTGTGCATGACTATATTCTTGATTCCTTGTGCCGAAAGCTCTGCAGCGATAGCCTCAGCCATTTGTTCCGTATTTCCATACATACTTCCGTACACAATCACCACACCTTCATCCGCATCATAACGGCTCAGTCTGTCATAGATACCAATCACTTTGGCAATATTCTCTGTCCATACGGGTCCGTGAGTAGAGCAGATAGCAGAAATAGGAAGTCCGCCCAGTTTTTGCAAAGCCTTTTGTACAGGGCTTCCATATTTACCTACAATATTTGAATAATAACGTACCATTTCTCCCCAATATCTGTCTACATTCATGCCAGTATCCAGAAAACCGCCATCCAATGTACCAAAGCAGCCGAATCCGTCACCGGAGAAAAGAATTCCTTCCGTTTCATCAAAGGTCATCATCGTTTCAGGCCAATGCACCATCGGAGTCATATAAAATCGCAGTTTGTGATGTCCTAAAGCTAAGAAATCCCCATCCTTCACCAGATACTGTTCGCCAGTCACTCCGTAGAAGCCTTCAATCATACCAAAGGTCTGCTTATTACCCACAATAATAATTTCCGGGTAATGTTGCTTTATCAATCGGATAGAGCCGGAATGATCCGGTTCCATGTGATTTATAATCAAATAATTGATGGGACGTTCGCCAATCACCTGCTTTATTTTACGCAAGTAGACTTCAAAATAACAGATATCTACCGTATCCACCAATGCCACCATTTCATCATCAATCAGATAAGAGTTATATGAAACTCCATAGGGCAATGGCCACATCGCTTCAAACCGGTGTTTGTTACGGTCATTTACTCCCACATAGTGGACATTTCCTTTAATTCTTGTTTTATGTTCCATTCTTCAGTTATTAAGTGGTAAACTTATCATCTGCAAAAATAATCCTTTTTTCCGAATCCTTATACTTCTTGCCTTGATAAGCATCTCTTTCTTTCATTCTTTTTTGTAAACGTGCCACAAATTCATAATTTTTCAATCCCCAATCCGGTGCTATTAATAATTCTTTAGGAGATTGAGAAACAAAACGTTCCACCACCATATCAGGTCGGAGGTGTTCTATATAATCGATTACCAGATCAATATATTCGTCCACTTCCGTAAACAGATGGAAATCGTCCGGAACTTCAGCATACTCATGCGCCATTCGAGTACCCCGAATTAACTGTAACTGATGAATTTTAAGGGTAGATAGAGGCAATCGGGAAAGGATTCCGGCTTGTTCCACCATCGTTTCATGCGTTTCTCCCGGAAGTCCAAGAATAATATGCCCACCTGTCAAAATACCACAGGCAGCCGTTCGTTCTACAGCCTCCACTGTTTCCGCATACGTATGCCCACGGTTGATACGTTGCAAAGTTTTATCACAAGTACTTTCTATACCATATTCTACCATGAGGAAAGCATGTTTATTCAGTTCTTCCAGATAATGCAACAGTCCTTCCGGCATACAATCCGGCCGGGTTCCAATCACTAGCCCTACAACACCGTCAACCTTTAAAGCTTCTTCATATTTGCGTTTTAACCCCTCCAACTCCGCATACGTATTTGTGTATGCTTGAAAATAGGCTAAATACTTCATCTCCGGATATTTGTGTGCAAAAAAGTATTTTCCTTCCTGCAACTGAGTAGTAATGGACTTCTCCGTCCGACAGTAATCGGGATTAAAAGTTTGATTGTTACAATATGTACAGCCTCCCCACCCTTTCGTTCCATCCCGGTTAGGACACGTAAACCCAGCATTTAATGATATCTTTTGTACTTTATAAGAAAAGTATTTCCTCAAAAACGTTGGAAAGTCATTATATAATATAGGTGTGGACATATTTACTCCCTTCTTTTAGTATTTAATCGGCAAACATAAGAAAAATCAGTG
>OHMF01001059.1_pt1 | contig 11015 bp, 9 predicted proteins | sample 1569181 | NCBI WGS metagenome assembly OHMF01 (sample SAMEA3879559, study PRJEB24766) | human gut metagenome | biome: human-associated habitat; feature: feces | place: USA | collected 1985/1987
CTTCTCAGCTCTGTCACCTGTACCAATCTGGCTTCTTCTTGCATCTGCCTCTGCGTCATGTGCTTTCTGAGTCTCAATGTCATATAACTTGGCTCTTAAAAGCGCAAATGCTTTCTCCTTATTCTGTATCTGTGACTTCTCTGTCTGTGAATAAATAACTATTCCTGTTGGATAATGAGTAAGTCGTACAGCAGAATCAGTTGTATTGACACACTGTCCACCATTACCTGACGCTCGCATAACATCAATACGGATGTCCTTCTCATCAATGTGGATATCAACCTCTTCTGCCTCTGGCATAACAGCTACAGAAGCAGTAGAAGTCTGTATTCGTCCGTTAGATTCAGTTACCGGGATTCTCTGTACTCTGTGTACACCAGATTCATACTTCATAATAGAGTAAGCTCCCTGTCCCTTAACCATGAATTCTACTTCCTTCATTCCACCAATACCGGTTTCATCACCGCTTAATACTTCAACCTTCCAGCCTCTTGCCTGTGCATAGTGTACATACATTCTGAAAAGCTCTGCTGCAAAAAGTGCCGCCTCTTCTCCACCTGCACCCGCTCTGATTTCAACAACAATATCCTTATCATCATTAGGGTCTTTAGGTAAAAGAAGAATCTTTAATTCATGCTCTAATTCTTCTACTCTTGCCTTAGATTCATTAAGTTCTTCCTTCGCCATCTCTTTAAGTTCTTCATCTGTCTCTTCATCAAGAATAGCAAGACTGTCCTCAATATTCTTCTTACAGTTCTTATACTCAGTATAAGTTTCTATAAGTGGTGCAAGACTGCTCTGTTCTTTCATAAGCTTTCTGAACTTTTCCTGATCATTAACCACATCAGGATTACCAAGTTCAGCCGTTATATCTTCATATCTGTTGACTGTATCTTCAAGTCTGTCAAACATACGTGTCACTTTTCCTTTCTCTCTCTAACTATATAATTACTTTCTGCCCATAACAACACGGTCAAGGCCAGCAAGGTCTTTTACAACCGTTATATCTCTTAAACCAGCCTGCTTCATTATTTCAGAAACATCTGCTGCCTGTTCGGCTCCTATCTCATAACACAGGTATCCGTCTGTCTTAAGATATTCTCGTGCTTTCTCAGTGATTTTCCTATAAAACATAAGTCCGTCCTCTGTTCCGTCAAGTGCAAGCAGAGGATCATGTAAACGGACTTCATCCTGCAGAGTTTCTATAACCTTAGTTGGTATATATGGTGGATTGGATACTATTGTATTAAATGTAATATCATTACCCAATTCGCCAAATAAATCACTAAGCATAAAATCAATATTATCAGCCTCGAGATTATGCTTATTCTTCTGTGCAACTTTAAGTGCCTTTTCAGAAACATCTACTCCAAGCACCCTGCTTTCTGGAAACTTCTTAGCAAGAGTAATCCCAATGCAGCCTGAGCCTGTACACATATCAAGAATATTATCACCATTTCTTGTAACCTTGATTACCTCACCAACAAGCACTTCTGTATCAGGTCTTGGTATAAGCACATCTTCATTCACTTCGAATTCATATCCATAGAAATATGCTTTTCCCAGAATATGCTGTAGTGGAACATGCGCAGCCCTTTTATCAATATATTCTTCATACAGCAGAAAATTCTCTTCTGACAACATGCTGTCACCATTCACAAGATAAAAAGTTCTTGTCATACCATTAATGGCAGATAATAATTCAAAACTATCATGGTCTGCATTATCGACGTTATTATCTCTAAGTCGCTTTGCCCCCCATTTTACTGCTTCTCGAATTGTCATCATAATTATCTGTCTTCCAGCCTTTTCTGTTTAAACATAGGAACATCCTCAGGATACTGCTCTTCTTCCGGCTCTTTTCCAGTTTCAAACTCAAAGCCCGCAACTACCTCTTCCTCTGTAAGTTCCTCTGCTTTATCATCAGCATTATAATCATTTGAATTATCATATACAGTACTTTCTGATTCATCACTTGCTTCATATACAAAAGCAAATGACTCCCTGTCTGTATCGTCCATACCAAATTCCATCTCCCTGCCCATCTGTAAATACTTTTGTTCAGGGGTAAGTTCTGTTTCCTGATTATCTTCTGACTTCTGTTCCTCTATATCAATAGTTCTTGTCTCTTCATTCCCATGAATAAGACTTCCTGATATTGCAAGTTCTGCCTCAGATGCCACAAGTGCTTCAACCGGATTATCGGCTTCTGAATAATATTCAGCAATAAACTGTCTCCAGTCAAATACTTCCTCAACTGCCCTTATGGCAACTTCAATCATATCCATATCCGGCTCTCTTGTAGTAAGCTTCTGAAACCACATTCCCGGTTTACTCAAAACTCTTACAAATGCATTATCATTCTTTCCTGCCCATCTTATTACCTCATAAGAAACTCCTGCAATTACAGGAATAAGCAGAATTCTTATAAGTATCTGCAGTGCCGTATTATCAACTCTTATAAATATAAAAAACACAATACTTATAAACATTACAAAGAATAAGAAGCTTGTTCCACATCTCTTATGATATCTTGAACTGTTCTTTACATTCTCTGGTGTAAGTCTTGCACCATTCTCAATGCAGTTGATACATTTGTGTTCAGCACCATGATACATGAAAGTCCTTTTAATATCTTTCATCATGGATATAAGTAAAATGTATATAACAAATATTAATAATCTCACAACGCCTTCTATGAAATTAAGAAGTGTCTTGGAAATTATGTATTTTGATACCAGTCTGGCTGCAAGATATGGAAGAACCATAAACAATCCAATTGCAAAGAATATTGACAAAATAACCGTTACTGCCATTAAAACCGATTCAAATTTATCCTTAAGAATATTCTTGCCAACCTCATCAATCTTAGTCTTCTCCTGTTCTGCCGGATCATCATAAAAAGATGCTGAATAATTAATTGTTGATATACCTATAACAAGTGAATCAACAAAACTGACAATTCCTCTTATTATAGGGAAATTGAGCCACTGATGCTTTTCTGTTAAATCTCTGCTTTCTTTGACAACAACTTCAATTTCATTATCAGGTTTTCTGACTGCAATAGAATATTTATTCTTATTACGCATCATAATACCCTCAATTACAGCCTGTCCCCCAATTCCTGATGGCTTCATATTACACCATACCTTTCTTAAATGTTTTGTATACATTCAAAAAAAGTTGAGGTCCCGAAAAACCTCAACCTTAATTTCAAAATTAATTGTTTGATACTCCGTACTTCTTGTTGAACTTATCAATACGTCCGCGAGTAGATGATGCCTTCTGCTGTCCTGTGTAGAATGGATGGCACTTTGAACAGATTTCTACGTGGATTTCTTCCTTAGTTGAACCTGTTACGAACTCGTTACCGCAGTTGCAAACAACCTTTGCCTGATAGTAATCTGGATGGATTCCTTCTCTCATGATTTCACCTCTTTACAAATTATTAAGTATTACAATTGTGAATTCCGCCTTAGATTCCCTTTCTGTCCCGATGGGATCTATGCGCATTAGACACAATGACCTCTTTATCTGTCATAAACAGCTTTCATATTGTATCACGATGCGACATGTTATGCAAGCATTTTTTAAAAAAGTTCTAAAAAGAAACTATACCTTAGATATAATGGTTCTTATTCACTGTTCTTACCAGTTCTTCGTTATTCTTTGTCTTGACAAACAAATCAAGGATTCTCTCTGCCGCCTCATCTGTCTTTAATCCATTAAGAGCTTTTCTCATTATATCAACAGCTTCCTGCTCTTCATTATTAAGAAGAAGATCTTCTCTTCTTGTACTTGACTTTGCTATATCAATTGCAGGGAACACTCTCTTTTCTGATAGCTTTCTGTCAAGAACAAGTTCCATATTACCTGTTCCCTTAAATTCCTCGAATACAACGTCATCCATCTTGCTTCCTGTCTCAACAAGAGCAGTTGCAAGAATCGTAAGACTTCCACCCTCGCGCATATTTCTTGCTGCGCCAAAGAATCTCTTAGGCATATGAAGTGCTGCAGGGTCAAGACCACCTGAAAGTGTACGTCCACTTGCCTGAACTGTAAGGTTGTATGCCCTTGCAAGTCTTGTGATACTGTCAAGAAGGATTATTACATCTGTCTTCTGTTCAACAAGTCTCTTGGCTCTTTCAATAACCATCTCTGACACTCTCTTATGTCTCTCTGGAAGTTCATCAAATGTTGAATATATAACCTCAACATTATCACCCACGATTGATTCCTTGATATCAGTTACTTCCTCAGGTCTTTCATCAATAAGAAGAATAATCAGATGCATCTCAGGGTTATTCTTAGTTACAGCATTGGCAATCTGCTTAAGAAGTGTTGTCTTACCAGACTTTGGCTGTGAAACAATCATTCCTCGCTGACCTTTACCTATTGGTGATATAAGATCAACCATTCTCATTGCCACTGTACTTGAATTTTTTTCAAGATGAATTCTTTCATTAGGAAAAATTGGTGTAAGACTTTCAAATGCAGGTCTTCTCTGTGCAACTGACGGATCTTTTCCATTGACCGTCTCAAGATACATAAGAGCCGAAAATTTTTCACCAGATGTTTTCATTCTCTTTGGTCCATGAATAATATCACCTGTCTTTAGATTAAACTTTCTTATCTGTGATGGAGAAACATATACATCGTTCTCTCCCGGAAGAAAGTTCTCACATCTTATAAATCCATAACCGTCCGATAAAACCTCAAGTATTCCATCTGCCAATGGAGCATCATGCTCTTGTCTTGGCTGTGCATGATAATTATCTTTCTTATCTTCTTTAACATACTGCTCACTCTTATGGTGTGACTCATCCGATATTCCTGCTACATCATGTTCTGCTCCGGCATCTTCAAAAACAACATCTTCAACTTCTGCCGGCTCTTTCTTTTCTTCTCTTTCTGCTGCAGCAATAATTGCATCAATAAGTTCACTCTTTCTCATTGTTGATATATTTTTTATATTCTTGTCTTTCGCAAATTCGCGTAATACACTGACTGACAATGTTTCTAACTTTGCCTTCATATAATCCACCTCTGTTATTAATCATAGTTTAATGGGAAATGATGCAGAAATCGCATCAAAGATAAACTGATTATACAACGTATTATTCTAAAAGAAAAGACTAAAAATGCTTTTTTTAGTCATAGCAATATGTTATTATATATAATACTGTTAAAAGCACTAATTATTGAAAGGAAGATTAGATATCATGACTAATGCAGAGAAAGCCTTACGACTCCATGAAGAATGGAATGGTAAATTTGAAACAACTCCTAAAATGAAGATTCAGACAAGAGAAGATCTTGCTCTTGCTTATACTCCTGGTGTAGCAGAACCTTGCAAGGTTATTGCCAAGGACAAAGAAGCAGCTTATAAGTACACTATCAAGTCTAACACTATCGCTGTTGTATCTGACGGAAGTGCTGTACTTGGACTCGGTAATATCGGTGCTCATGCCGCTATGCCTGTTATGGAAGGAAAAGCTGTTCTATTCAAGGAATTTGGTAATGTTAATGCTGTACCTGTCTGCCTTGATACACAGGACACAGAAGAAATCATCAAAACTGTAGTTAATATTGCACCTGCATTTGGCGGTATCAATCTTGAAGATATATCAGCTCCAAGATGTTTTGAAATTGAGACAAGACTTAAGGAACTTCTTGACATACCTGTATTCCATGATGACCAGCATGGTACTGCTATCGTTGTGTTAGCAGGTATCATTAACGGACTTAAGGTAACAGGCAAGACTAAAGAAGACTGTCAGGTAGTAGTTAACGGTGCCGGTTCTGCTGGAGTTGCTATTACAAAGCTTCTTCTTACATATGGTTTTAAGCATGTTACAATGTGTGATAAGTCTGGTATCCTTTCAAAGGCTTCAGAAGGTCTTAACTGGATGCAGCAGTCAATGATGGAAGTAACTAACCTTGAGAACAAGACTGGTTCTTTAGCTGATGCACTCCGTGGTGCAGATATATTTGTCGGAGTTTCTGCTCCTAACATCGTTACAGCCGATATGGTCAAGACTATGAATAAAGATGCAATTATATTTGCAATGGCTAACCCTGTTCCAGAGATTATGCCTGATGTTGCCAAGGCAGCTGGTGCAAAAGTTGTTGGTACAGGACGTTCTGATTTCCCTAACCAGGTAAATAATGTTATTGCATTCCCTGGTATCTTCAAGGGTGCTCTTGAAGGCCGTGCAAGACAGATAACTGAAGATATGAAGCTTGCTGCTGCACTTGCTATTGCAAACCTTGTTCCAGACGATGAAGTAAGTGATGTTAATATCCTTCCTGAAGCATTTGACCCAAGAGTTGCTGATGTTGTCAGCAAGGCTGTAATCGATCATATTGAGAAGTAATTATGCTTCCGTATTATTATTCTGTAAGTGAATATCTGAAAGACACTTATGGTAAAAAATTATACAAATTAAGTCTTTCCGGAAACATGACCTGTCCTAACAGAGATGGATTTCTTGATACAAGAGGCTGTATATTCTGCAGTGGTCATGGTTCCGGAGATTTTGCCGTTAAAGATATTGACAAAGCTAAGACTTTGATATCTAATAAATATTCCGGCAGTGAATATATTGCATATTTTCAATCATTTACTAACACATATGCTGATGCCGGATATCTGCGTGAACTTTTTATGCCTGTAATACTAAGAGACGATATCCGTATCTTGTCTATCGCAACAAGACCGGATTGTCTCGGTGATGACGTCCTAAAGCTTCTTGATGAACTCAATCGCATCAAGCCTGTATGGATTGAATTAGGATTACAGACAATTAATAATTCAACTGCCGACTATATACGCAGAGGATATCCTTTATCCGTATATGATGAAGCCGTAAGCAATCTTCTTTCCATAGGAATTGCACCGGTTGTTCATATGATAATCGGTCTTCCACATGAGACAATAAGCGATTATATTGCTACTGCCCGCTATATATCAGACAGTGGTGCATCGGGAATCAAGATTTCTTTATTGCACATTTTAAAAGATACTGACCTTTACAATGATTATTGTAAAGGATTATTCAAAGCTCTTACCATGGATGAATACCTTGCCGCAATAGGAGCTATACTTCCTGTATTGCCAAAAAGCATGGTAATACACAGACTTACCGGTGACGGACCTAAGAATATTCTTGCTGCACCTTTATGGACAGCTGACAAAAAGAGAGTTCTCAACGCACTCTCTCATTACCTCAAAGAAAATATGATTTATCAAGGAAACGATTTATGAACACTGACTCAACCACTTTGTACAAATTAATGATTTTATATATGCTGAGCAAAGTGAATTTTCCATTATCAAACACACAGCTTTCATCTTTCATGTTAGATAAGCAGTACACGGATTATTTCACTTTCCAGGAAACCATCAACTCTCTGGTTGAGGACGGCTTTATTAGAGGCTACTCGCATCAGAGCAGCACACATTATACTCTCACTAAAGAAGGTGAAGAAACTATTGCATTTTTCTACACCAAGATATCAACTGCCATACGTGATGATATAGAGACCTATCTGTTTGATAACAAATACGAATTAAAGAATGAAGCCGGAACTGTAACTGACTGCTACAAGCTGTCTAATGGTAATTATATTGCACATTGTCAGCTAAAAGAAGGCGACACAACTCTTATTGAACTTAACCTTAATGTTCCAGTTGAAGAACAGGCAGAGATAATATGTGCAAGATGGCGTGAAAACAGTCAGGAAGTATATGATTATATCGTTCGTAAACTTATGTAAAAAAGCTTTCCGACAGGTGTATATGCCTGTCAGAAAGCTTTTTATTTACTCATTATCTGCCGCTTCTTCCTGTGGCAGTACATATGAATCTATAAGCTGCCATAATTCTTTAAGTCCCTGCTTAGTCTGTGATGAAAAAGGAATAAGAATATCTTCCTGCCTTAATCCAAGTCCTGTTCTTACAGCTTTCACCTGTTTGCTTATCTGGCTTCTCTTAATCTTATCCAGCTTTGTTGCAACAATTACAGGTCTGTAACCATTATTTACAATCCAGTCATACATCATTCTGTCATTGTCAGATGGGTCATGACGGATATCTATCAACAAGAACACTTGCTTTAACTGGCTGCTCTTTCTTAAATATTTCTCAATCATCTTACCCCATTTTGCCTTAACAGCAGGGCTTACATTAGCATATCCATAACCCGGAAGGTCAACAAGATACATACTGTCATTAATATTGTAGAAATTAATAGTCTGTGTCTTACCTGGCTGTGATGACGTTCTTGCATATGATTTCCTGTTCATTAATGCATTAATAAGCGATGATTTACCAACATTTGACTTACCTGCAAATGCAACCTCAGGGAATGGAGTCTCAGGAAGTGTACTTGTAACTCCGACTACTATATCCAGATTAACTTTTTTTATAACCATAATCCGCTGCTCCTTTCATTTAACGCATTAATGCCTGTGCAAATACTTCTATAGCATTATTAACATATATTATATTCATCCCTTCAGTTATCTCTGTGTCAAGTTCCTCTACATCAGACCTGTTATCCCGAGGTACAAAAACATTTGTTATGCCCGCTGTCTTACTTGCAAGAAGCTTTTCTTTAAGACCTCCTATTGGAAGTACCTTACCTCTTAATGTAAGCTCTCCAGTCATTGCAACATCTGCTCTTACAGGAATTCCAGTAACCGCAGACAATACTGCCGTTGCCATTGTAATACCAGCAGAAGGTCCGTCTTTCGGAGTTGCACCCTCTGGTATATGAAGATGGAATGCATGATTCTGGAAATATTCAGCATCCACTTTATATCTGCCTTTTTCTGTTACTGATCTGATATAAGAAACAGCTATGCTTGCTGATTCTTTCATTACATCACCCATGTTCCCTGTAAGCTTGAACTCGCCTTTGCCCGGCATTGTTATAACCTCTATCTCAAGAGTATCTCCTCCTGCCTGTGTCCATGCAAGCCCTCTTACTATACCAACTTCACCCTTTGCATTCTTTTTGTCTGGTCTGTATTTAACTTTTCCAAGATAATCTGTAATATTCTTATCAGATATATTAACTGTTTTCTTTACAGTCTTATCTCTTGTTCCATCAGATGTGAACACTCCGGCTTTGTATAATTCTCTAACCGCTTTTCTTACAATCTTTGCAATCTGCCTTTCAAGACCTCTCACACCAGCTTCTCTTGTATACGAATTAATAACTGTTCTTATAACTTTATCAGTGAACTTTACATCAGATACAAGCAGACCATTCTCTTTAATCTGTTTCTTAATAAGGTGTTCCTTAGCAATATGAAACTTTTCATTAGCTGTGTATGAACCGACTTCAATAATTTCCATTCTGTCAAGCAATGGACGGCTTATATTAGACAGATCATTAGCTGTTGCAATAAAAAGCACATTTGACAAATCAACCGGCATCTCTATATAGTGGTCGACAAAATTAACATTCTGTTCACTGTCTAATACTTCAAGAAGTGCCGCCGATGTATCACCCTTATAATCACTGCTTATCTTATCTATCTCATCAAGAAGCATGAGAGGATTATTAACTCCGGCACTCTTAAGTCCCTCAATAATTCTTCCAGGCATAGCTCCAATATATGTTTTTCTGTGTCCTCTTATCTCAGCTTCATCTTTAACACCACCAAGACAGATTCTCACATATTCTTTTCCTAGTGCTTTCGCAACTGACTTTGCAATAGAAGTCTTACCTGTTCCCGGAGGTCCTGCAAGACATATTATAGGTGCTTTGCCACTGCTTGTTATATTTCTAACCGCAAGTGATTCAAGAATTCTTTCTTTAATATCCTTCATTCCATAATGATCTGAATCAAGCACCTTTGCTGCATTGTCTATATCCTTATTATCCTGTGTTCCCACATTCCATGGAAGTTCAAGGCATGTCTCTATGTAAGTTCTCTCCACATTTGCTTCCGCATTATTGCCAGCTAAAGATTTAAGTCTCTTTATTTCTTTATTAAGCTTATCTTTTACATATTCAGGTGCATCTAACTTTTCAACCGCAGCCTCATATTCTTCTGCCTCCGATGCAGTTCCTCCATCAAGTTCTTCATTAATTGCCGCAAGTTCTTCTCTTAATATGTAATCTTTCTGGTTCTTATCAACTCTTTCTCTTACTGCATTGCCAAGTTCTTCTTTAATAGTATAAGCATTTATCTCATTTACAAGTAATGTTGCTGCAAATGTATACATCTGCTCATAGTCTTCTGCCTCCAGAAACTGCTGTCTTTTATCAAAATCCATCATAAATTCCTGAGCAAATTCCATCATCAGCTTTTCTGCATCATTATATGAAAGCCATCTTTTGACTGTATCCTTTGCAAACTTCGGATTAACATGTGCATACTGTGTCAAAAGTTCTCTCATGCCTACAATTATAGCTCTCGACACCATTTTATCAGGCTTTTCAAGCCATTCAATAACACTTACATCAGCAAGCATCATTCCTGACGTTTCTTCAAATCTATTTACAAGTGCCTTTTCAAGCCCCTCTACCTGGACCCTTAAAATTTTGCCTGGCATCTTTATTATCTGTTTTATCTTAGCAATCGTTCCTACTGTATATAAATCTGCTATCCCCGGTTCACTCACCTGCGAATCTCTCTGTGTTACAAGATATATAAGTTCATCAGCTGCCATACTTGCTTCTACAGCTTTTACAGACTTCTTTCTGCTCACGTCAAAGTGCATTACCATCCCAGGAAAAACAGTGACATTTCTTAATGGAATAGCCGGATAATGTCTATCATATTTGTTACTCATATATTCCTCTCTATCTAAAAAACGGACCGTCCATCATGAACAGCCCGCCTGAATTAATTTCGTTACTGTGCTTTTTTTACAGCATCTGTTCTGTATTCTAACAGAGGCTTTGCGCTTCCTTCTACAGCTTCCTTAGTTATTATACATTTTGATATTGTTTCATCTGACGGAATCTCATACATTACTTCATTCATGACAGATTCTA
>OHMF01001066.1_pt1 | contig 10959 bp, 12 predicted proteins | sample 1569181 | NCBI WGS metagenome assembly OHMF01 (sample SAMEA3879559, study PRJEB24766) | human gut metagenome | biome: human-associated habitat; feature: feces | place: USA | collected 1985/1987
TTCCGGCAGATCCTCTTCGTTCTCGAGGCTGTGCCAGACGTTCTGGACGTCATCGTTATCCTCGAGGGCATCCAGCAGCTTGCCCATCAGCTTGAGCTGATCGGGGTCGGTCAGACGGGTGGTGGTCATGGGCACCATGGCCAGATCATCGGACAGGATCTCGTAGCCCTTCTCCTCTAGAGCCTTGACCACAGCGGAGTAGTTCTCGGGGTCGGTGGTGACCTCGGCTGCGTCCTCGCTGGCATCAAAGTCCTCGGCACCGGCATCCAGAGCGTCCATCATGGCCTCGTCGGCGTCCTTATCCTCCAGAGAGATGTCAATGACGCCCTTCTGGTTGAACAGGAAGGCCACGCAGCCCATAGCGCCCAGATTGCCGCCGTTCTTATCGAAGTAGTGGCGCAGGTCGGCAGCGGTACGGTTGCGGTTGTCGGTCAGGGTCTCCACCATGACTGCCACGCCGCCGGGACCGTAGCCCTCATAGGTGATGGCCTCGAACTCGGTCTTGTCGCCGCCCTCGGCCTTTTTGATGATACGCTGGATGTTATCGTTGGGCACGCTCATGCGCTTTGCCTTGGCGATCAGGTCTGCCAGCTTGCTGTTGGAAGCCGGGTTGGGGCCGCCGTCACGGACGGCAACGCTGATCTCGCGGCCGATCTTGGTAAAGACCTTGGCGCGGGCGCCGTCAGTCTTTTCCTTCTTGCGCTTAATGTTGTTCCATTTGCTATGTCCAGACATGGGAAAGAGCCTCCTAAATTTATCGGTATCTCCGCCTGCGGGCAGACGGGCTGTGGTCGCCCGCTTGTGGCAGCACACAAAATCTAACTCTGTTATTTTATCACAATCCACCGGCGCGTTCAAGCCTGAAAAGCCCGATTTTCGCCCGGATGCGTGTAAATCTGCGGTTTACAGCAGCCGCAGTGCCTTGGGGTAGTGGTTTTTCACCCGCCCGCCGGACACCTTGCCGCCGCCCAGCGGCCAGCCGTCCACCGTCACGCAGCACCATCCATCGGCAGCGGTATGAGCTTCTATCTCCCGGCCAGAGAGATATTCCACGGTTCGGGAGTCGGCGAGGGTCAGTTCCTCACAGTTCCGGCAGAGCGCGCCGAAAGCCGTGAACAGATGATGTTCCGGCACGAAGCGCCCCTTTTGCACACTGCCCACGAAGACGCCTGCACGCAAAACGTGAAGATTCGTCTGCGGGAAAGCCGCCGGCAGCAGAACGCCGCCGCCATGCACCACGGCAGGGCGGTCCGCCAGCGCCGGGAAATACTGCCGGGCAAACTCCTGCCATGCAGCAAGGCTCTGGGCCGGGGTGGCCTCCCCTGCCCCGGCATCCCGGCTGCGGGCGCTGCGGCCCTGCACCGCCTCCCGCAGGGCACGGCTGTTCTCCCGGCGGGCACTGCGGGCATCCGGGGCCTTGGCAGGCTTGCCGCCCCTGCTTCCCTTCTGCTTTTTGCTCTGCTCTGCGGCAGCAGCCAGCCAGAGTTCTTCCTCTGCCGTATAGGTTCCGGGGGCAGGCAGCGCCCGCGGCGTGCCAGTTTTGACCAGACGGGCAATAAAATGCCCCTCGCCGCCCTGACAGGGCCAGATGCGGCGCACCTTACTTACGTCCAGCGACAGGCCGCCGGTGCGGTTTTCTTCACCCGCGCTGCCAAAGGTGTAGTCCACGTTGCCCAGCACATCGGCCAGCGCAAACTCCGGGTGGCGCTGCAAAAAGGCCGCCACCTGCGCTTCGTCCTCCTCCGGCGCGAAGGTGCAGGTGGAGTACACCAGCTGCCCGCCGGGAGCCAGTGCCGCTGCGGCGCAGTCCAGAATCTGCGCGCCCAGCTCTGCGCACTGCTTTACCAGTGCTTCGCAGTGCTGCTGCAGCGCTACTGGTTCCTTGCGGAACATTCCCTCACCGGAGCAGGGCGCATCCACCAGCACCCGGTCGAAAAACTCCGGCAGTGCCTCGGCAATGCGGGCGGGGGTCTCGTTGAGCACCACGGCGTTGGAAACGCCCATGCGCTCAAGGTTGCTTTTTAAAATTTCGGCACGCGCAGCCACATACTCGTTGCTTACCAGCACACCGCGCCCCTGCAGTGCCGCCGCCAGCTGGCTGCTTTTGCCGCCGGGCGCGGCGCACAGATCCAGCACCCGCATCCCCGGCTGCACCCCCAGCAGCGGCGCTGCCGAAGAAGCCGAAGGCTCCTGCGAGTAGAACACCCCCGCATGGTGGTACGGATGCCGCCCGGGCTTAAAATCCGGCTGATGCACCACAAAAGCCGCCTTGCAGAAGGGCGAAGGTTCCAGCGGGAAATCTGCCCGCTGCGCAAACTGCTCCGGCGTGGTGCGCAGCGCCGACACGGTGACCCCGCGCTCTGCCGTCTGCTGCGGAGCGGCATACAGCTGCTCGTACCGCTGCCCCAGCAGGGCACGCTCCCGCTGCTCAAAATATTCCGTAGGCATATTCTTTTCCTCCCATGGGATGTATAAAGCCGCCGGCTGCGGCCACACTATGGACTGTGAGGGCGGCCCCGCCCCCACAGCAACGACCGAAAGGAGCATTCACACCATGGAAAACCGCAGTGAGAACCGCAGCACCAATTGCAAGAACCAGACCTCCAACCGTACCAGCAGCAAGACCACCAACAGCGCCACCAACGAGCACAAGCACCCCAACCAGTACACCAAGGGTGCCGATGACGAAAGCGCCAAGAACTCCACCAACAGCCGTTCCACCAACGCGAAGAACAGCCGCTGATGGCGTAAGCGGCATCTGACGGACCGCAGATGCCAACAAGCAAAGCCCGCTGCCTTCCACCACTGGTTTCCAGTGCGGAAAGCAGCGGGCTTTCGCATTCTTATTTCTGGTCAGGGTCAAACTGCTGCCACAGCACCTCGAACAGCTGGTGCACGCGCTCCAGCTGTCCGTTCAGGTACAGCCAGCCCAGCAGGCACTCGAAGCCGGTGGACGCGCGGTACTCCTCCGGGGAGGCGTGCTTGGCGACGCTGGCCTTGCTGGCGTTGCGGCCGCGCTTGAACACGGCCAGCTCGTCCTCGGTGAACAGCGGCTCCAGCAGCTGCTCCTCCCGGAACTGCGCCTTGGCAGAGACATACTTGACCTTTTCGGCGTTCAGCTTTCCGGCTGAAAGGCGGTGGTGCTCCACCAGACGCTGGCGCACCAGCAGTTCCAGCACGCTGTCCCCTACAAAGGCCAGCGCCAGCGGGCTGAGCTCCCGCGGGTCGATCTTTTCTGATTCGTTCATGCTGCTTTATCCTTAGAAGATATAGTCGAACTGATACTCGCCGATGAGGATGGTATCGTTCTCTTCCACGCCCTTCTGCACCAGCGCGTCCAGAATGCCGCTCTCGCCCAGCTGGCGCTGGAAATACTGCAGGCTCTCGTAGTCGTCCACGTTGCTGCCGGCCAGAATATACTCCAGCCACGGGGCATCCACGCTCCACACATGGGCTTCCATGCGCTGGATGGTGAAGTCGCGGCCGTTCTTCTTGGGCTCCGGCTTTTTGTACTCGGGGGTGAACACCGGCACCTGCGGGATATCCTTGAGACGGTTGTACACCAGACCCGGCAGCTGCTTGACGCCCTGCATGGTGGCGGCAGAGATGGCCACGAAGGTCAGACCCTTGCCCTCCACATACTGGCGGAAGGTCTCGATCTGCTCCTCGGTGGCAAGGTCGCACTTGTTGCCCACCACGATCTGGGGACGCTCGGCCAGAGCCGGGCTGAACTTTGCCAGCTCTTCGTTGATCTGCTCGAAGTCCTCGATGGGGTCGCGGCACTCGCTGCCGGAAACATCCACAACGTGCAGCAGCAGGCGGCAGCGCTCCACATGGCGCAGGAAATCATGACCCAGACCGACGCCCTCGCTGGCACCCTCGATCAGGCCGGGGATGTCGGCGCAGACAAAGCTTGCGCCCTCACCCACCGACACGACGCCCAGCGTCGGCACCAGCGTGGTGAAGTGGTAGTTTGCAATTTTCGGCTTTGCGGCGCTGATGGTGGAGATGAGGGTGGACTTGCCCACATTGGGGAAGCCGATGAGGCCCACATCCGCGATGAGCTTCAGCTCGAGGGTCACCTGAATGTCCTCGCCGGGCATACCGGGCTTTGCAAACTTGGGGATCTGGCGGGTGGGGGTGGCAAAGTGTGCATTGCCGTAGCCGCCGCGTCCTCCCTTGGCGATGGTGACGGGGGTGTGGTCGGACAGGTCGGCGATGACAAGGCCGCTCTCCGCGTCCTTGATCACGGTGCCCAGCGGCACCTTGATGACCAGATTCTCGGCATTTTTGCCGTGGCACAGGCTTGCGCCGCCCTTGCCACCCTCCGGGGCCACATACTTACGCTTATAACGGAAATCCATCAGGGTGGACAGATGATCGTCCGCCACAAAGATGATATCGCCGCCCCGGCCGCCGTCGCCGCCGTCCGGACCGCCTGCGGCCACGAATTTTTCGCGGTGGAAGCTCACCGCGCCATCGCCGCCCTTGCCCGCATGGAGCCATATCGTGGCGATGTCGATAAAGTTAGTCTGTGCTGCCATACAGCCCCTCCTTAGCTTTATAGGCTATTGCGTTTCAGCGCCCTCATCCGAGACAGCGCCACCCGAACACATAGCCTTATTTCATCAAAAAGAGCCGGGCCACAAGGGTCCGGCTCTACGATTGCAGTTATTCAGAAAGAAGTTACTGCTTAACGCTGCACTTCTTGCCGCTCTTGCCCACGCGCTCGAAACGGACGGTGCCGTCCACCAGAGCAAACAGGGTGTCATCGCTGCCCTTGCCAACGTTCTCACCCGGCATGATGTGGGTGCCACGCTGACGAACCAGGATGTTGCCGGCCAGAACGAACTGACCGTCTGCACGCTTGGTGCCCAGACGCTGTGCTGCGGAATCGCGGCCGTTCTTGGTGCTGCCTACGCCCTTTTTATGTGCCATTGTAATTTACCTCCTTAGCCGTTGATCGCAGTGATCTCAACCTTGGTGTAGGGCTGACGATGGCCCATACGGCGAGCACTGTGCTTCTTTGCGCGATAGGTGATGATGTTCAGCTTCTTGCCCTTGCCATTCTTGATGACCTTGGCAGAAACGGAAGCGCCCTCAACAACGGGAGCGCCAACCTTGACAGAACCCTCCTCGCCAATAGCGAGAACCTGATCAAACTTCACTTCGGAGTCGGCCTCAACGTCCAGCTTTTCGATGTAGACGATGTCGCCCTGCTCCACGCGGTACTGCTTACCGCCGGTAACAATGATTGCGTACATTTTGTTCATTCCTTTTCGTTGTACTCGCTGGTCGTAAAGGCAGGCCCTCACAGGGGCCATTTGAGGCGCCCACACCAAGCGGCTAGAATAGTATAGCAAAAAAATGTGCGGATTTCAAGAGGAAAATCCCGCTTTTGCGGAAATATTTTCAGTTTTTCTCTTCTTTCAGCTGTTAATGTGCTTCAGCACCTCATCCATATCCCTGCGGCCATAGACGATGCGGAGAAGCCAGACCGTCTTTCGTTCTTTATCCGCACGGTAATACAGCAGATAATTGCCCACGACCTTTTTCCGAATGATCTTTCTTGGCAGGAATGCATTGGTGACCAGTGCCCCGCCCTCCGGGAAAACGCACACCGTCTCCATGCAGTGGCCGATGTCCTCCATCAGTTTTGCTGCCGCCTTTGCGTTATCCAGCTTGTTTCCGATATAATCAAGGATGTCGTCAAGCTCTTTTTCCGCTCTCCGGGTCAGGCGATAGTGATATTCACAGTCCATACTTTTCCCTCAATTCTGCCATCGCCGTCGGGCCATCGACTGTGCGTCCTGCCTCCACATCATCCAGTCCCTCCAGAATAAGCTTTGCCTCTTCCATCTCCTGCATGGTGCGCTCATAGTAATCAATATCCATCACCACGAGGCGGCCATAGCCGTTCTTCGTCACAAAGACCGGGCCGTTCTCCTCGGCGCACCGGCGCTCGATCTCCACGGTATTCTTCAGTTCTCTCATCGGAATGATCTGCATCGTAATGCCCCCTTTATGTTCTGTGGCTATATTATACACCAAAAAGAGCCACAGCACAAGGTTCTCTGCGCTGCGGCTCTTTCGAAATATTCTGATCAGGCGTCTTTTTTCTCCGCCAGTTTCTCTTTGAGCTGCTGTTTCACCCGCTCGTTATAGGCATTCGTGCGCTCGAGGAAGAGCTTGCGGGGGCTGGAAGCCACCAGCTCCTCCCTCTCCACCGTAAATTCCGGCTCTGCCTTGCGCACCTTCGCCAGCAGGCTGCGGTTCTCTGCCGTCAGAGCCAGCGTCACCATGAGAGGCTTGGACTTATATTTCCGGGTCAGGAAAATTTCCAGTGCCACACCGCCCACGACGGCCGCAGCCGCCACCAGCTGGGAAGCGCGCAGGCCGAGCGACGGCACCAGCAGCAGGCTGTCGGTGCGGAGAGATTCGATCCAGAAGCGGCCTGCACCGTACCAGACAAGGTAGCGCAGGGCGATGTCGCCGTTGAACTTCCGCTTCTTGATGTACGCCGTCAGCAGGGCCAGACCCACGAAGCACCAGATGCTCTCGTAGAGAAAGGTGGGGTGGACGGGCATGGCGGGGTCGATGGTGACGCCCTTCGGCACCGTGACGGTGCTGCCCATCAGGTAATCTTCCGTTGCTTCGCTGAACATGCCCCAGGGCAGGGTGGTGTTGCAGCCGAAAGCCTCCTGATTGAAGAAGTTGCCCCAGCGGCCGCAGCCCTGTCCGATGAGGAAGCCCATGCCGGCCAGGTCGAACATGGGCAGCACCGGCACGCCCCGCCACTTGCAGGCCAGACCACCGAACAAAAAGCCGCCGATGATGCCGCCGTAAATGGCAAGGCCGCCATCGCGGATGGCGATCATCTCCCAGATGCTTTCATATTTAAAAGGTGCCATAGCCACATAGTAGGCGCGGGCGCTGATGATGCCCAGCACTACGCCAATAAGGATGACATCCACCATACTGTCGGGGTCTACGCCAAACTCGATGCTGTGCCGGAAGGCAAAGACCAGTGCCAGACACAGACCCACCGCAATGCACACGCCGTACCAGTAGATACTGACCCCGCCGATGGTAAAGGCCACACGGTTCAGCTGAAAGCTCAGCCCCAGACCCGGGAACTGTACCAGATTTGTAAGATGGTTCATCCTTCTTCCTCCTCGTCCTCTTCTGCCGCCTGCGCCGTGCCGTCCGGCTGGATGTACATGGTAGCCATGCGGTCGGTGCACAGGATGTGCTGCAAAGCAGCGTCCGCATCCTCTGCGGTCAGCCCAGCCAGCATGGAGATCTGCTGCGCCACCGTCTGGCCGCTGAGGGCAAAGTCTGCCATCTGGCTGGCGGAGTCCTCCACGTTTTCCAGATTTTCGATCAGCTGACCGTACTTTTCGTTCTTGCACAGGGTAAACACTTCCCTGTCCACACCGGCGGCGCGCACCCGGGCGATCTCGTCCAGCAGCAGCTGGCGCACGGTGTCCGGCACATCGCTCTCGCCGGTGAACAGGATGCAGCAGCAGCCGTCCACCCGCAGCACCTCGCCGCCAAAGCCGGGGTTCACAAGACCTTCGTCATACAGGCGGCGGTACAAGGGCGACATCCCGCCCACGATGCAGCTGAGCACAAGGTCGTACAGCGCCTCGGTGCGCAGATCATCCGCAGGCAGCGGCTCTTCCTTAAAGCCCACGCCGAAGCAAGGCTTGGAAACCGGCATGGTCAGCGTTTTTTCCGTGGCGGCAAGGGTCATGGGCTCCGGTGCCCACAGCCGCTGCACCTTCTGCACCGGGCGGGGTTCCATCAGGCCGTGCCGTTCACAGGCGGCCAAAATCTGCTCCATGGTGGTGTTGCCGGCCGCAGCCAGCACCATATTGCCCGGGGCATAAAAGGCCTTGCAGCTGTCGTACAGCATGGCGGGCGTGATCTCGGCAATGCTTTCCACCGTGCCCGCGATGTCGCTGCGGATGGGGTGGCTGTGGTACAGACACTCGAACAGGCCGGTGATGAGCCGCCAGTCCGGGCTGTCATCGTACATTTTGATCTCCTGCCCGATGATGCCCTGCTCCTTGGCGATGGTCTGCTCGGTAAAGTAGGGGTGGCCTACCATGCCCAGCAGCACATCCAGACTTTCGTCCAGCTGCTGGGTGGCGGTGAACAGGTAGCAGGTGCGGTCAAAGCTGGTAAATGCGTTGGCGTTGGCACCGGTCTTGGCGAACTTTGCAAAGGCATCGCCGTCCTCATCCTCGAACATCTTGTGCTCGAGGAAATGGGCCACACCGGCGGGCAGATGCACTTCCCGCTCCCCCAGCCGGAAATCCCGGTCGATGGAGCCGAACTTGGTGGCATAGATCACATGGGTGCTGGAATAGCCCGGCATGGGGCGCACCAGCACCGTCAGGCCGGAGGGCAGGGTCTGCCACTGGTCGGCCACGGTCTTTTCCAGCAGGGTCTGGTTATTCTGCGGCATGGGCAGCATCCTCCTTTGTAAGCAGATAGCTGACCGAGAGGGTCAGGCGGCGCAGGATATCCCGCACCTCGTCCTTGGTCACGGCACGCAGGGCATTCCGTGCCTGCTCCGGGCTCTGGATAGGCGCAGCGCTGTTGGCACCGGCGCGCAGCACCTCGATGTAGTACCAGCTCTCGATGCCGCCAAGACTGTCCTCTACCCCGTTCATGCCGCTGAGCAAACCCCGGCGGCAGTCCTCAAATTCTTCGTCGGTAATGGGACCGGTGCACAGGTCGGCAAGCTCTTTCAGAATCGCCTGCTCTGCGCGGGCGGCATCAGCGTGCTCCACGCCGCTGTTCACCGCCATGCTGCCGGTAAAGCTCTGGAACGAGGAGGAGCAGTAGTAGCACAGATGGTCCCGTTCCCGCACATTGAGGAACAGGCGGCTGGTCACGCTGCCGCCGTACAGTGCCATGGCAAGGCGCACGGCTGCCAGCTGCTGCGGCTGCATGGGCTGCCCCAGCGTGAACAGCATACACAGCTTTGCCTGCACCATATCGTAGTTTTCGGTCTTGTGCACCGGTGCAATGGCGGGCATGGCCATGTTTTCCACCAGCGGCAGCGGGGCGCGGTCGATGCAGGCAAGCTCTGCCAGCAAAGCGTCCCGGATGGCAGCAGTCTGGGCGGCATCGCAGCCCAGCACCAGCAGCTCGATATTGGCGGTGCGCAGCATCTGCCGGTAGGCGGCGGTCAGCATGGCCGGGGTAAGGCCGTCCACCTCTTCCAGATAACCCTCCTGCCGCACGCCCGCCAAGCTGTCGCCAAAGAATTCCCGGTTGGCCTGATGCAGACAGTAGATGCGTTTATCGTTGATCTCGTCCTCAAGGCCTTTTTTCAGCATCTGCTTTTCAATGCTGACGGCCTGCGGGTCAAAGCAGCCGTCCACAAGATAAGGATGGAAAGCCGCACCCAGCGCGATTTTGGTATACTCGGCGGTCAGCGCCTCGCCCTCCAGCGCAAAGGCATCCTTGATGCCGGTCACACTGACGCAGAGATTGTGGTTGCAGCCCATGGGGCGGGCGTCCACGGTCAGGTCTGCACCGTAGAGCTTTGCCAGCTTTTTGGTCAGCCGGGTCATATCCGGGCAGTCCGCATAGCCGCGCTCCATCACCAACGGCAAAAGCGCATGGGCAGTGGCCGTTTTACGCTCTGCCGGGAAGGCAAAGTGGATGCTGATGCGGCAGCGGTTGAATTTAGAAGCCGGGTCGCAGGAAAGATGCACGCCCGGTGCAATGAGAGTACGTTCCAATGATAGTTCCCTTCTCTCTGCGCCGCAGCACAGAGCATTTGATTCAGTCTGCCCGCTGCAGGGCGATGAACTCTTCCAGGCTCAGGCCGCTGGCGCGGATGGCAAGGGCGTTTTCCACCCCTACATAGCGCCAGTGCCACGGCTCGAACACGATGCCGGTGGCGGCCTGCCTGTCCTGCGGGTAGCGCAGGATAAAGCCGTATTCCGCCGCATAGGCCGTAAGCCACTCGTAGGCGCGGGTCTCGGCAAAGCTGGTATTCTGCTGCGGGTCGTCCGCGCTGAGGATATCTGCCGCGTAGCCGGTGCCGTGCTCGTTGGCGTTGGCAGCGGGCTGGATGGTAGCCGCCAGACGGGCGGCTTCCTCTTCGCTCTTGCGCTTATCGCGGTAGGTCTGCACCCGGGCTTCATAGGCATCCTGCCGGGTGTCGGCGTCCTGATAACCGGCCACAAGGGTCAGGCTGACGCCGTCCGCCTGCGCGGCGGCGGCCATACTGCGGTACTGCATGGCGGCTTCGGCTTCCAGCTGCTGACCGGTGGTCTCGTCGGCAATATCCAGCAGCGGGGCGGGCTCGGCAGTATAGGGCAGATTGGCGTTCACCAACGTAAGCCGCGCGTCTGCGGCGTCGAATACATAATCCGTGCCGTCGTACACGCTGGCTGCAAACACCTTTGGCCCGGCCAGCAGGCTGTGCACCTTGGGCAGCAGCCACAGGATGCCGCCGGTCAGCAGCGCCACCACTGCCGCGCAGCCGGCCAGAAACAGCACCCAGTTGCGGGCCAGCCGCAGCATTTTGCGGCGCTTCCATTGTTGATAGGTCAGGCGCTTATCAGCAGGCGCTCTGGAGGTACGGGTGGGTTCACTCATGCGGCGGGGCTCCTTTTCGGCATAGTTGCAGCGCCGGTGCGCCGCACAGATTCAAACTATATTATACACCCCTTTGCAATTTGTGTAAACGCCGCCGTGTGTAAAAAAATTATGACCTGCCCGCCCCCGGCAGGGAGCAGACAGGCCATAACCGAAAATTTTACGCAGATCAGTCAAACAGCATATCATGGATGGCGCTGACAGCCTTGTCGGCGTCTGCACGGTCGATGATGCAGGAGATCTTGATCTCGCTGGTGGAGATCATCTTGATGTTGATATTGTTGTTGGACAGTGCCTCGAACATCTTGGAAGCAACGCCGCTGTGGCTCTGCA
>OHMF01001073.1_pt1 | contig 10895 bp, 10 predicted proteins | sample 1569181 | NCBI WGS metagenome assembly OHMF01 (sample SAMEA3879559, study PRJEB24766) | human gut metagenome | biome: human-associated habitat; feature: feces | place: USA | collected 1985/1987
GAGTTTCTTTGCATCAGAAGGATTATGCATCCGAAAAATACAGAATTTGCGTTGCTCTCTCGCAGAGAGTGTTTTCTGCGCTTGAAAAGCAGCTTCATTATTTGCATAGGTTTGTCCCATGTAAGAGACCGGTGCCGGATAGAAATTGCTTAGAAAAGCATAATCTCCCCGAAATTCATTGATCTGTGTAGGTATGCGCTTGCTTGTATTTGTTTGATTCATTATAAATTCCTCCTTTGTAAAAGAGGTGCGGCCTTTCAGCCACACCTCAAAATAATTCTCATCTATTGCAGAGATGGTTATGCAATCATCTCCAAAAATTCAGCTTCTGTAAGAATTGGAATACCAAGGCTCTGGGCTTTTGCCAGTTTGCTGCCGGCTTTTTCCCCGCAGATCAGGTAATCGGTTTTCTTTGTTACAGAGCTGCCAGGTTTGGCACCAAGCTCCAGAATCTTATCGTTGATACCGTCTCTGGTAAAATGCTCCAGTTTCCCTGTTGCTACGATGGTACATCCTGTAAATTTGTTTTCTTTTGTCATAATGGTCTCTTCCTTTCTTTGTTCAAATGTGAATTCGTTCTGTAAGTTTTTCCATAAATCAAGATTTGCTTCATCTGCAAACCAGGAATGGATGTTGTGATTTAAGATTTCGCCAAAATCCTCTAACTGAGTGAAGTCGTAATCTCCGACAGCCGCCTGTTCAAATGCAGTTAAATTTCCGGAAAATACGGTGTCCAGAATCCGGCTTTTGGTTCTGCCGATCATAGGAATATCCATGGAAACCAGATAGCGGACAAAGCTGGTCCTCCGGCTGGCGTTGATGGATTCCCACAAGCGGTCGAAAGATTTCTCACCATATCCGTCCAGTGCCACAATATCTTCCCGGTGTTCCTCCAGATGATAGATGTCCTGAAAAGAGTGCAGATAGCCCAGATTCAGGAATTTTTCTAAAGTGGCTTCTGACAGTCCTTCGATGTTCATTGCCTTCTTGCTGGCAAAATGGACAAACCTTCTTGTGATCTGGCTGTCGCACTGCGGATTATCACAATGCAGAGTTTCTACGGTGCGACCGTCGCTGGTCTTACGGCTGTAGGTTCTGGTTTTGGAACCACAGCAAGGGCAGACCGGAGGCGTGATGTCGGTATACCTTCCACGATCCAGATTATCCTCTATATGTGGGATGATCATGTTTCGTTTGGAAACAAGAATCCGGCATCCGGGTACAAGCTCCAGATTTTTGATAAAGGTCAGATTATGAAGGGAAGCTCTGGAAACATCACAGCCGTCAATCTCCACGGTATCGAAGATGCCGACCGGAGCAATCTCTCCGAATCTGGTCGGTGTCCATTCAATTTCACGCAAGAAAGTTTCGTAGGTATCATCCTCAAACTTATAGGCGAGGCCGTCCTTATAGTGGTGTCCGGTTTTTCCGCAGCTTTTGGAGTAGCTGAGACTGTCAAAAATCATGACAATGCCATCGATAGGAAGATGTAAATTTGCTGCTGTGGATACCAATTCCTGAATGAATTTCTCCGCATATTCTTTTGAAAGTCCGGTTCCTGAAATTGAGAAAAACGGGCAGTAACCAAAGCCCAGGTGTGTTAAACCTTCTAATTTGCAGGCTCTGCTGTCCGGGAAGGGAACATCCTCCATTCCTTCTAATACATTGAACGGAAGAAAGCGAACACAACGTCCGATACAGTTCTTCGGATCAAGACTTCGTACTGATCCGGAAGCAAAATTACGTCCGTTTTTATAAGGTTTTCCATTTCCATCACGCAGAGTATCTTTCAGACGTTCAAAATCATTGGTTGGTATAAAAGACTCACCGGTAATGACCAGACGTTCTTTGTGTGGAATGGTAAGCGGTACATTTAAAAATGCCGGGATATTGTGTGTAATATCTTCCCCCACTTCACCATCTCCACGGGTAGAAGCCTGAATCAGTCTGCCATCTTCGTAAATGAGTTTGGTAGTCAAACCGTCCAGTTTCAGCATAAAGAGAACTTCCTGTCCTTTCATGAAATCTAAAAGCTCTGAAATCAGTTTTGTTTTCTCAAGCGAGAGCAGTGGAATCGGATGGGTGACTTTGGCAAGTTCACTGACCGGATAATATCCAACCGTCTGTGTCGGAGAATTTGACAGGATGAAACCAGTCTGTTCCTCCAGTTCCTTCAGTTCGTCAAAGAGTCGGTCATACTCGGCATCAGATACCAGAGGGGCATCCTGATTGTAGTAGGCATGACGGTATTCATTGAGTTGTTTTACAAGATTCTTAATTCTTTTGACTGACATAGAGTCTCCTTTCTTTTGTGGCGTGCCAGTTCCGGAATCATTTGTTTCCGTAATCCTCCTTTCCCTGCGTTCAGGCATAAAAAAAGAGAATGACGCTTATGTTCATTCTCAAAATAGATGCAGTTTCCTGCAAAATAAAAAAAGCCAGAAGTCCCTGCTGCTTGTTGGGCATAGGAAAACTCCTGACTACGTTTCAAACCTAAACTGCGTGTGATAAATCCTTTCCGGATTGACACAAATAATTGATATAAGAACAGTATAACACTAGATGTAGTATATGTCAAATGAAATAGATTCCTCAATGAAGCTTTTGCCTTATGTTGATGACAAATTTGTCGGCTACAGGAATAAAAGCGTTCAGGATTTCAGATTTGCCCTAAGCGAAGGAATTCGTAGCCAGGTATTTTTTGCCACTTTCGTGGAGAAAGTCGAAAACCAGATAAAATCAATCTCTGTCATAAATGCCTCTAAACTGTTTTTACATCGTAGTGGTTATGCAAGTTCTAAATTTAAAAATAATTTTCACGAATAACTAACTTTTCTATATGCTGAATTGTCATAAAATATAGATTATTAAATTTGAAAGCAGATTGAAGGTGATAAACATGAGAAGTTATAAACGGTATACCAGGCGAAAGAGACTTTTGAAGCAAATCGCTGTGGTTGCTTTATCTCCTAATCGGGTATTCACGAAAGAACAGATCTATCAGCATATCTATGAGGAAGCGGAGTCAGAAGTGAATAACCGAATTTACGGTCTGATTAAGAACTTGAGAAAGAAAATAGAAGAAAATCCGGAAACACCGCACTACATAGAAACGATACGTGGTGTTGGTTATCGCTTTCGGGCATAAAAGGAGCCGTCCGGCAATGGGCGGCTCGAAGTGTTTCTCTTGTTGTTTATTTATTGTTTTTTTCGTTGTATACTGATAAAACGAGGTGATAAAAGTGGCATATAGAATTTTGATCGTGGATGATGACATCGAATTATTAAAGATGTTAAAGAACTATTTTGAAATCAAACGATATGATGTAATGATGGCAGAAGATGGCACAGATGCTTTGGAAAAAATCCATAAGAAACCGGATATTATCTTGCTGGACATCAATATGCCTAAAATGGATGGATATGAAGCTACTCGCGAAATACGTAAAGTATCCAAAACGGTACCTATCATTGCAGTAACGGCATACTCCTTTGCTTCGGACAAAGAAAAGATTATGCAGAATGGCTTTAACGGATATATGTCCAAGCCGGTTGACATACAAAGATTGAAAGAAAAACTCGACTATACAATCCACGGGAATTTTATGATGATGTAGAGTTCCGGTCTGCTCTTTCCTATATGATATTTTTTGATTATCCAAGAAATATCATGTACTTTTGCACAAGTTAGAAAAGAGACAATGATAGACCAACCCACCATAGACCGCATACTTGATGCCGCACAGATATACGATGTCGTATCAGACTTTGTCACCCTGCGCAAACGCGGTGTGAACTATGTAGGTCTGTGCCCTTTCCACGATGACAAAACCCCTTCCTTCTATGTATCCCCCGCCAAAGGGCTCTGCAAGTGTTTTGCCTGCGGAAAAGGAGGAAATGCAGTGCATTTCATCATGGAGCACGAACAGATGTCTTATCCCGAGGCGCTGAAATATCTCGCAAAAAAATACGGCATTGAAATCAAAGAACGCGAACTATCCAGCGAGGAGAAGATAGCACAGAGCGAACGGGAAAGCCTCTTCATTGTGAACAACTTTGCCCGTGACTACTTCCAGAATATCCTAAAGAACCACGTAGACGGACGGAGTATCGGCATGGCCTATTTCCGCAGCCGCGGCTTCCGGGATGACATCATCGAGAAGTTCCAGTTGGGCTATTGTACCGAGAGCCACGATGCCCTTGCCCAGGAAGCTTTGAAGAAAGGCTATAAAAAGGATTATCTTGTCAAGACCGGCCTCTGCTACGAGACGGACGACCACCGACTACGCGACCGCTTCTGGGGGCGGGTCATCTTTCCGGTACACACTCTCTCCGGCAAGGTGGTGGCTTTTGGGGGACGTGTGCTTGCCGGCGCCACCAAAGGCGTCAAGGTGAAGTACGTCAACTCGCCTGAATCGGAGATTTACCATAAAAGCAATGAACTGTACGGCATATATTTTGCCAAACAAGCCATTGTGAAACAAGACCGTTGCTTTCTGGTCGAAGGTTATACGGATGTCATTTCCATGCACCAATCGGGCATAGAGAATGTGGTTGCCTCTTCGGGCACGGCATTGACACCCGGACAAATCCGGATGATTCATCGTTTCACCAACAATATGACAGTGCTCTACGACGGTGACGCTGCCGGTATAAAGGCCTCTATCCGAGGTATTGATATGTTGCTGGAAGAAGGCATGAACGTCAAAGTCTGCCTCCTGCCCGATGGTGACGACCCGGACTCCTTTGCACGCAAACACAATGCGACGGAGTTCCAGGCCTTCATACAAGAGAATGAAACGGACTTTATCCGCTTCAAAACCAATCTGTTGCTGGAAGATGCTGGAAAAGACCCCATCAAGCGTGCCGAGCTTATCGGAAACCTTGTGCAGAGCATTTCCATCATTCCCGAAGCCATTGTGCGTGATGTCTATATCAAGGAGTGCGCCCAATTATTGCACGTAGAAGATAAACTGCTGGTTTCTGAGGTTGCCAAGCGTCGCGAAAAGCAAGCCGAGCAACAAGCTGAGCGAGCAGAACGTGAGCGTCGGTCGGCCAATGCCGCAAGAGCCAATGCAGAAACGGGGGTCAATGGCAGTCATACTGCAGCTACCAACCCCGACGCACAACAAGCTGGCTATCCGTCCCAATCACTGCCTGCCGGTCTCCCTTCCGAAACACCTCCACCTTTTCCACCCGAGGAAGAATATGTATCCTTCATCCCACAGGAGGGCAAGGAGGGCCAGGAGTTCTATAAATACGAACGACTTATTCTGAAGATGGTAGTGCTCTATGGTGAGCGGGTGATGTGCAATGTCACCAATGAAGAGGGGCAGGAAACCCCTATCACTGTAACTGAATATATAGTCAATGATTTAAAAGAAGACGAACTTGCCTTCCACAATCCGCTTCACCGGCAAATCCTGACAGAGGCTGCCGAACGTATCCACAATGAGGGTTTTACCGCCGAACGGTATTTTGTGGCGCATCCCGACCCCGTCATCAGCAAGCTGAGTGTGGAGCTTATCAGCAACCGCTATCAGTTAAGGAAATCACAGATAGAACAAATGGTAACGGACGAAGAACGCCTCTATGAGCTAATTCCACGGTTAATGATAAACTTCAAATATGCCATCGTCTGCGAAGAATTGAAGCATACCCTATTTGCGTTACAGAACCCTGCCATAGCCAATGATGAAACCCAGTGTAACAGCATCATGGAGCGCTACAACGAATTGAACAAAGTAAAAAGCATCATGGCAAAGCGGCTGGGAGACAGAGTCATCCTGAATTTTTAAATTCAATTCGGGGAGTTCTCCGTCAAGAATTATGCCTGATTAAATTCATAAATTCCTCGCGAGTCTTCGCTTGGTTGAATGCTCCGGTAAAATCGGATGTAGTGGTAATGGAGTTCTGTTTCTCTACTCCGCGCATCTGCATGCACATGTGTTTGGCTTCCACAACAACCATAACCCCCAGCGGATTCAGCGTCTCCTGAATACACTCTTTTATTTGGAGAGTCATACGTTCCTGCACTTGCAGGCGGTGAGAGAAAATATCCACTACGCGGGCTATCTTGCTCAGTCCGGTAATGTAGCCGTTAGGAATATATGCCACATGTGCCTTTCCGTAGAAGGGAAGCATGTGATGTTCGCAAAGCGAGAAGAAGTCAATGTCTTTCACAATCACCATCTGACTGTATTCCTCTTGAAATTTGGCCGAACGGAGTACCTCGTGCGGGTCCATATGATACCCTTTCGTCAACGACAACATGGCCTTCGCCACCCGTTCAGGTGTCTTCTGCAAACCTTCACGTCCGGCATCTTCACCCAACAGAGTAAGGATGCGGTGATAATGTTCCTTCAATTCATCTAATGAAGGAGATACAATTTCTTCTTTTCCTAACATGATAATTCTTTATAAGGGGATGTTTATCTGCTCTTTCACGATAGAAACTTCCTTGAATACACCAGTAGCCCGCAACTGACGCATCATGGCATCCGCTTCTTCGATACTGCGGAAATCTCCTGCACGGCACAGCCAACGAGGGGGATTGAAAGAGGTATAAACTGTAAGTTCGGGAAAATGTTCCTTGATGCGGGTAGCTACCGCATAAGCTTCGTTCTTGGCCTGACGGGTATTATTCCCTGCATAAACTTGTATGCGGTAACCCGAACTTTTAATCACTTTCTGCTCATCCGAACCGGCAGGAACATACTCCGAACCTATCAATGCCGCAATGCGTGCATCTTGATGGATAGTCACCTTGCCTTGTCCCGGCACATTACGTTCCAGGCTTTTCACAATATTATTCTGCGCTACAGAAATCGTTGCAAAAGCGAAACATGCAACTAAAAGTAAACCAAGCTTTTTCATGAGTCAATATCTTTATATAACGGAAAATGGAAAGCTGAAAATGGAAAACAGTTATGCAGATACGACATGCAATCCATTTTCAACTTTCAGCTTTCAACTATTTAATTAAAGGCATCGATGATACCCTTGAAGTCAGAAACCTTCAAGGCAGCACCACCAATCAGACCGCCGTCAACATCCGGGTTGGCAAACAGTTCCTTTGCATTAGAAGGCTTACAGCTGCCACCATAAAGGATAGAGCAGTTGTCAGCAATTTCCTTACCATACTTTTCAGCAATCAAGGAACGGATGAAAGCGTGGATTTCCTGTGCTTGTTCTGCAGTAGCAGTCTTACCGGTACCGATAGCCCAAACCGGCTCGTAAGCCAAAATAATCTTAGAGAAATCTTCGGCAGACAAAGAGAATACAGAAGCCAGCTGAGCGGCTACCACTTCATTCTGCTTGTTTGCTTCACGTTCTTCCAATACCTCACCGATACAGAAAATCGGAGTCAGACCGTTAGCCAAAGCCAATTTTACTTTTTCTTCCAGAATAGCAACTGTTTCACCATAGTAAGCACGACGTTCAGAGTGACCCAGAATGACATATTTTGCACCAGTAGAAGCAACCATAGCAGCTGATACTTCGCCGGTATATGCGCCTGACTCCTTGTCTGCACAGTTTTCTGCACCTACACCAATCTTGGCAGCGTCTACCAAAGGAGTAACAGATGCCAGGTGGATAAACGGAGTACAGATGATTACATCACAGTTAGGCTTTTCGTTAGCCAATGCTTCGTTCAGTTCTTTTGCCAAAGCGATACCCTCTTGAAGGGTTTTGTTCATTTTCCAGTTTCCTGCAACAATGTTCTTTCTCATTTTGTTTTCTTTATTTAAAGGGTTAATAAAACTTTTTTTTCGTTCTCTACGGCGAATAACCAGCACATCCACGCCCAGCACAAGCAACAACGGGATAACAAACCACAGGAAAACATATCCCACTGTGTGAAAATCACTTTCCAACTTTTGTTGTCCCAATGGCAAATTCTCCAGTTTATCGGTCAACACGTATTCGTCCGGAATATCCTCGTCACTCCACTTATTCAGAATAGTCCCGTTCTTAATCAGCATTAATCCCGGATTGGAACGCACCATCGTCTTCAGAGTTATATCATCCATCTGACAGAAAGGATACTCTGCACCAGTCTTGTCTTTCCATAATTCGATTTGTTCTTCGGGTGAGGAAGTCAGGCAATAAAATCTGTAACCATGTTCCACCGAATAATCATATATTTCATTAATCAAATCAATATTACTGTCATCCGCTTCCTCAATCCGGTGGGCAACCAACAGGAATGTATATCCCATATCGGTCAGGACATCTTCCGTAATATCATCTCCTGTATCCAAATCCATTATGGAAAAATCATGGATGGGCGGTTCATAGCCTTTTTCCTTAAGTACAGTACGTGTATCGACAAATGTCCAAGTACTGTCCGGATAGTTATCCAGCGTAAATTCTTTCTTTTCGCCATTCTTTTCCAGCACAAAAATACTTTCATATATACTCGGTTTCGCTCCATCGGGAATCGTCATCCCTTCCGATATATTCTTTCCAATCTTATACGGCCGGAAGTCTAAGACTGGCAAACGGTCCAAACAATAAAATGACAAAGTAAACACAAAAAAGAGTGTATATAATGAAACCAGCCATTCCATCTTCACGCTAATGAACCGGAACACCATCTTCCTATACCGGAACGTTCCGACAGCCGCAAGCAGGAGCACTACATTTTTGCCAAATGTCTCCCAATTCGTCAAAACCCAAGCATCGCCAAAACAACCACAGTCCGAAACCGGATCAAAGAGGGCAAGGTACAGTGTCAGTGGCGTCATAAAAATCATCAGCATTAACGCCAATGAAGAAGCGATCGTCCTTCGCGTTCCGAAAAACAAAGAGATACCAATAAAGAATTCGACAGAAGATAACACGATACCTCCCAATAGCGGGAAAAATGAAGGGAACCAAGAAGCCATTCCGAATGCAGCCAGATAATCCTGTATCTTATACTGGAATCCCAGTGGATCAACTGCCTTTACAAATCCGGAAAATATGAACGAAGCCGCCAGAATAAAGCGACCGGTGTTCGCCACCACTTCCTGAATGATATGTAAGTTCTTATCCTTCAAATTCTATCTTTATCAATCCAAAAACCGAATAATTAATCATGTCCATGTAATTAGCGTCGATTCCTTCGGACACCAATGTGTTACCGGACAGACTTTCAATCTGCTTGGTGCGGTAAATTTTCATCAAAATCAAGTCTGTATACGAACTAACGCGCATACTCCGCCAAGCCTCATCATAATCATGGTTCTTGGCAAGCATCAGTTCCAATGCCGCTTGGGCATACTTATCATAAAGCGTCATCGCTTCTTCATTACTGATGTCGGCAGATTCGGCATATCCCAATTCCAGCTGAATCAGTCCGACGATACCGTAATTGACAATCGCAATGAATTCAGAACGGATTCCTTCGTCTACCAAAGTCACTCCTTTAGTTTCAATACTACGTATCCGGTTGGCTTTGATAAAAATCTGATCGGTCACCGAAGCCGGACGCAGGATACGCCACGCAGGACCGTAATCGTGCAGCTTCTTGGAGAATAAGTCACGGCATAAAGCGATGACATGTTCAAATTGTTGCTTGGTATCTTTCATTTTCTTCCAAATAGTGCGCAAAGGTAACAATAATTAAGTAAAAACAGAAAGAGGGCACTCTAAATTATATTAAAGTGCCCTCTCCTAAAGATATTGTATTACTGTTTTATAAGCAAGATATTTATGAACAACGCAAGACTTGTCCGATGCGCAAAGTCGTAGTCGGCTTAATACGGTTTAACTTACAAAGCGTGCTGACCGATACGCCACGCAACTTAGCGATGCGTGACAGGGTATCTCCACTTTTCACTTTATGATAGCGGATAGTGCCATCTGCCACTTGTGTGTCATGAGAACCCGCGCGTTTCACACCTTTCGTTTTCCGGAACGTATAGGTATCGGCTACGATATCCTGTTTCGGGAAGTCGAACATATAAATCGGATTGATTGCAATTCCTAAGAAACGAGTCTCAAAATGAAGATGCGAACCGGTAGAACGTCCCGTATTACCACCTAAAGCGATAGGTTCTCCGGCTTTAACCAATTGATTAATTTCTACGATCTGTTTGGACAAGTGTCCGTAAACAGTTTCCAGTCCATTGTCATGACGAATAACGATATACTTACCATAGCCACGGCGTCCCTGATTCTTTACTACGCGTACTTTACCATCGAAAGCAGCTCGAATCGTATCACCGATGAATACTTTAACATCCAAGCCATAGTGCATTCTGCGTCTTCTGGGACGATAACCGAATACATCGGTAATCTTCGTATGCGTGGTAGGCATACAGAAACCTGTCAGGTCCACTTTATAGCTTTCAGGAACGATAGCATCGCCATAAGCTTGTACATACTCATTGTTCCAAGTCGGATATAGACTTAGACCTGGATAAGCAGATTGTTCAGCACGTATCTGTTTCTGTAAAGCCAACGAGTCAACGCTCTTTAGTTTCCTGTCGATGGGGGCTTGTCGGGCAATCAAATCCTGAGAAAAAGAATTCAGGCTGACCATTGCCGTCGCAGCTATTAGGATCGTTTTAATGCAATTGAAATTCATTCCGTTTCGTCATTCTTTTAAAAAATTCTCCCAAAGGTAGTATTTCTTCTCTAAATGAAAAGGCTGTTCTTAACTATTTTTTCGGTAAGGGACTAAAAGGTACATATTAAATCACCTCCTAACTCCCTGTATATCGGCAAGATAAGGACTCATATGTTTTACAACATAAAAATGCAAATAAAGTGTATGTTTAACCGTTATTCAACTAATGGAAGCCCAGTTAACGTTAGTTTTCCGAAGTGCCTTTAGTTGGCGCCACAGGATTTCATTCTCCGGACGAATACCGGTAGGATCAGCATCCACCACTTCTTCAGCAACA
>OHMF01001081.1_pt1 | contig 10872 bp, 9 predicted proteins | sample 1569181 | NCBI WGS metagenome assembly OHMF01 (sample SAMEA3879559, study PRJEB24766) | human gut metagenome | biome: human-associated habitat; feature: feces | place: USA | collected 1985/1987
TCCTTGCTTGCGGGCGGCGGGAGCGCAGCGACCGAGCCCCTCTGATTGCGGCAGAGACTACCCACTACAAAGTGACGCACAGCATCACTTTTATCGGTCGGCGCGCCTCCCTGTGGGTCAAAGGCTTCGCCTCTGAACACTGACCAAAGCGCTCCGCCTCTGGACTCCGGCGGGTTTGCCGCCCGCTGAATGCTCATGCCCGCTGGTGCGCATTTGATGCCGTCTGATGCTATCCAAGGTTCTCCACGCATCAGCAGACAGAAATTTGGTGCGCTTTCGCATCAGCTGCCCATCATATCCAGCAGATTGTCGAGGTCGGTCTCGTCCGGCGCGTTCTCGTCCTTCAATGTCTCTGCCGGTGTTTGCCCAGCGCATCGAAACAGCGATGCTGCCAGCTCCTCGCGGACAATGCCGCAGATTTCCTCGCGCTGATGATGATCGAAGCAGACTTGCCGCGCCTGCCCATAGTGCGCATTGACCGCCGCCACGATGGCATCCGCATAGCGCAAGTGCTGTTCCTCCCGCACTTGACGCAGCAGCCGCAGCGCCTCCCGGTCGGCGGGTTTCTCCGCATAGAGGCGAATCGTCGTGCGCAGAATCTCTTTCACCGCGTCCTCGCCTCACGCTGCAAACGCCGCTCCGCCAGATACTCGTACCCCTTGGCAGAGGCGTGAATATCACCGATGATGGTCACGCGATTGGGGTCATACTGCCCGAAGTTGCGAATCAGGCAACCGCCGCCGCCCACAATCCACAGCCGCATCGTTTTGGGGTCATATTCATGCTCGCGCAGCTTGCGCATGATTTCCGCCGCATAATCCGCCGCGGCTTCGCGGATGACCTGCACATATTCGGGCGCAACATCAGCCGTGCCCTCGCGCATCACCTGCTCGATGGTCACGTCCGGCACGGTTCGCCCGCAGAGCCGCGTCAAGGCTTCCCGCGCTTTCAGCACGCACTGGTAAGTGCCGTACTTCTCCGTGAAGCACTGGTCCATGACGGCGCGCCTGTCCTGAATGGTCATGATGTTCATGGTGCCGTTGCCGATGTCGCAGAGCATGTTCACGCCCTTGAACTGCCTGAGCATGGGCACGATGGCGGAGAATCCCTGCGCATACACGTCCGCACCCACGATATCGACGTGGTATTCGATGCCGCGCCAGGTGAAATCCACATGGTCGTTCTGGAGCAGATAGGCACGAAAGCTCTCACGCTGGGACTCCACTCAGGGGCAGACCGGCGGCGATGTAGACGCGGGCTTTGGTCATCCTGTGCGCCCACAGCTCCTGACCGATACCGGCGAGTGTCAGGATGTAGTGATCCGGGTTGCTGACCTTGTCCAGGGTGAACTCCCGGTGTCCGCTGCCGATGACGTGGTATTTGCCGTCGTAAACCAGCAGGTCCTGCGCGTAGGCAGGCTCGTGGTCGAAGGTCAGGACGCTGGCGGGGAAGATACCGCTGGCAGTTTTCAGGTTGCCGTAGCCATTGTCAATTCCGATGATTTGCATGTTCTTAAGCTGTTTCATAATGTACCTCTCTTTCAGTTTTTTAGAGTAAAGGTTATGCTTCTTATTTGGAATTCTATTGTATGGGTGTCCCTTGCCTGTTCCCGGCTAGAAACCTTATTTGGCTCACAGTCAGTCCTGAAGAGGCGCTTGCTTCCGGGGAAGGTGCTTGCCAGGGGGACGCGGGGGTAACCGGAAGGTCATGGCGGTATATCGGGCAAAGGGCTTCGGGATGGGTTGTCAAGGTTCTGTGTTCTGTGGAACGCAGACAGTATACCTGACAAACCCCATGCTTTGGCCTATGTCCGAAACGATGGAAAACCCGCAAAAACCCCTGTCTTTCCACGCTTATGGAAATGTGGTATGATAGGGTTGAAACTGGTTATGTAGGCTGGAAAATGTACGTTCAACTGACAATGGCCGAGCGTCTGAAGGACCTTCGTGTGATCGATAAGAAGCTGACGCTGGAACAGCTGGCGGAGCAGACCGGCTTATCGAAGTCTGCACTTGGCAAATATGAGAACGAGGATTGCGGCGACATCAATCACTACGCCATTCAGAAGCTGGCAAAGTTCTATGGCGTATCCACCGATTATCTCCTGGGCTTGACAGAACAAAAAAATCACTCAGATGTGGACGTGGCGTCCCTGCATCTGAGTGATGAAGTATTGGAGCTGCTGCGCAGCGGGAAGATCAATAACCGCTTGCTCTGTGAAATGATGACGCACCCCGGATTCCGCCAGCTGATGACAGACATGGAGATCGTCGTAGATCGCATCGCGGATATGCGAATTCAGGATATGAACACGGTACTGGAAGTGGCGCGCCAGAAGGTCATGAAGGAATATGCGCCTGATGAGATGGATGTTTATATGCGCACGCTTGAGGTGGCGCAAATCAATGAGACGGATTACTTTTCGTATATCATTCACGAAGATATGGATGAGATCACTGAAACCATCCGGGAGAATCATCGCAAGGACACCACTACGGCAGATGAAACAACGCCTACACAGGATGGAATCAAGATGCTGATGCACTCGATACTTGATCAAAAGGATGAAACGACGGTGCTTTTGAAACAGCTTTGTGCTCAGATGCAGATCCCGGAGGAGAAGATCACAGAGGAAGAAGTTCGGGCATTCAGAAGCATGATGCAGAAGTCCAGGCTGTTCAAAAAACAGATGAGCATGCGAGGGAAAGGTGGACACGCTAATAAACGGAGATGAAAGGGAGCTGGGGATGAGATTCATGAAGGCTCTCCGATCATGAGGTTGCCACGCTGATTACGATATTGAGGCTATTATCAAAACGCTCTGTGCAAAGAAAGCCGAGCTTTGAGGCAGCGTATATCCTCAATGAACAGATAGAGCCTGCAACCTTGCATATCAGGGGTAAACAGTAGGAATCTCGCTATCATAGTCTCCTGATATTTCTTAACAAAACCAAACCCCTAGTCTCTAAATTGATTCTTCAGACAATCTCTAAACACCGTACAACCCAACTCCAAAGTGCTGGGATATACTTGGTGCATCCCCAATGAAAGGGGAAAAAGGAGGTTGTACGATGAAAAAAGTGTTTTGTGTGTCTCTGATCGCTTTGATGCTGGTGTGCCTGGTTTGTGCATCTGCGCTGGCGCAGACGACCGGCATCGCCATGGACGGCAAGGTGTACACGTTCACGGGCGGAGAGGGAACCTATCAGGCCGATGGAAAGACGTTCATCATCGGCGTGGAGTCCGTCGTCGTTCAGGAGCCGGGGCTGCCGGATCGCGTGTTGGAGCTTCACCACACGGAAGGTACAGAGATCATGCGGGATGGGCATCCTGCTGCTGCCGGGCAGGAAACGGACGATTCCACAGTCATCTGCGAAGGTACGGCGGCATACGAAGCTGCGGAGGCCATTGCGGTGTATGAGCAATACTCCTATTCGTATCCAGAGAATGATGAAGCCTGGGCCAGACGCTTTGCGCCGTATGCGGAATACGGCCTGCGCTGCGACCCGGAAAGCAGGACGCTCATGTATCAAGGGCAGCGGGTGCGCTCCTTCACGGACGCCTACCCGGTGAGCGGCGGCGTGTGCACGATCATCGAATTTACGGACGAGCAGGGAACCATCGACCTGCGAACCGAGCGCGACCAGACCCGGCTGATTCGCCATGCGGACGGCTCGCTCAGTCTGGAAGGCCTGCTCATCGGAATCCGCGTGCTGACCGAGGAAGAGTCTGCTGAGCGTAGCAAAGGCGAGCGGATGCCCCAAATGACTGCCACCTCAGAGGGTGAAATGACTGCTGCCGAAAAGCAGGCCTTCTTCGCGCCCTACGCGGCATTTGGACTGTGCTACGATGCGGCGAGCGATGAGATGGCCTTTCAGGGACAGCGTGTACGCCGGTTTCTGGACATTCGCCAGAGCAACGGCGAACCGCTTGACAGCGGACGCTTCCATGGCAGCATGACGAGCATAGTCTGCTGCGATGACGATCAGGGAGAGGTCGATGTTGAGGTCATTCGTGATTATACCAAACCGGACGCAAACGGCGATGGCGCTTTGATCGGCATGATGGCAGAAAGAGTGCGATAAATGCGAAACCTGCGAAGGGGCAATGGCTCTTTCGCAGGTTTGTGAATATTTCGGGAAATTCAGAAGAAATCCAAAAAGGTATGCTATACTGTCCTGTATAAGGAGGCGCAGGACATGTACCGTATTCTCATCGTTGAAGATGATTTTGATATTTCGGAGCTGCTTCAATCTTGGCTGACCGAAGCCGGGTATCAGACCGCTGAGGCGGAGGATGGACTGAAAGCGCTGGAGGTTTTTGAAAGCGGGCAATTTGACTTGGTGTTGCTCGACCTGATGCTGCCGAGGCTCGACGGCTTTGGCGTATGCGAATGGATTCGTAAAAGATCGGATGTCCCCATCGTGATGCTGACCGCGCTGGACGGCGAGGACGAGCAGCTACGCGGCTACGATCTGCGGATTGACGATTACGTCACCAAGCCGTTCTCCATGCCCGTGCTGCTGCGCAAAATTGGCGCCATTCTCCGGCGATGCCGGGGCGAGGATCGCCCGGGCGCAAATTTGCTGCGCTACCGCGACCTGACGCTCGATCTGGACGCCTATACCGCCATGCGCGGCGACCTGATGCTGGAGCTGACCAACCGCGAGTTCGAATGTCTGCGGGAGCTGCTGCAAAATCAGGGGCGCGTGATGACCTACCAGATGCTTGTCAGCCGCATCTGGAATTATGACTATCTGGGCGACGATCGCGTGATTTATAGCCATATCAAGAATCTGCGCCGCAAACTGGGCGCGGATTACATCCGGACGGTCAGAGGGGTGGGCTATCGTGTGGACAAGGATTAAGCACAGCCTGACGCTTCGCATCTTTCTGATGACCTGCGGCTTGATGATCGCCGTCTGCGCTGCCACATATGGCGCGATTGCGTATCTGACGCCGCTCACCTATACGAGCATTTTGCAGGAGGACCTCGACCAAAAGACCGAAGCGCTCCTGACCGCGCTGTCCGGGCGGGAGCCGTCTGCGTGCGACGAGCTGCTTTCCGCCTTTTGCAGGGAGACGGGCGCAGCGCTCCGTCTGTCAGACGAATATGGGCGAATTCTGTACGATACGATTTCGTCTGAGGCTTATCTTGTGGAAGGCACCGCAGAGCGTGCGGCGATCACCACGGAAGAAAGTGAAACGCTTGAACAGGATGCGGTTATGCAGGCCACAGAGGCCGGAGACGCGACCGGCACAGCGGAGAGCGTCATCCATCAGATCACCGTCACCGATGCGTACATATCCGCCGATGAAGCACGAACTTTTTTCTTCCGGGATAGAACGATGGGGTATTTGCTGGTCATCGGTGGAAAAAAGGCTGTCAATCAAGCGTCGGAGGCCATGAAAAAGACGCTGCCGTTTCTCGTGCTGCTGATTCTTGGCGTCTCGCTGCTGACCTCGTTTTTCTACACCAGATGGATTACCCGGCCCATCGTGGACATCAGCCATATCGCCGCACGCATCGCCGGGCTGGATTTCAGCTCCCGCTGGGCACAGCATCGCACGGATGAAATCGGAGCTCTGGGCGACAGCCTGAACACGCTTTCTGACAACCTTTCCGGTGCTCTGACAGAACTGAAAGCCGCCAACGAACGCCTGCAGCAGGATATGGAGCGCGAACGGGACATGGAGCGTCAGCGCTCCGCGTTCTTTTCAGCCGCTTCGCACGAGCTGAAAACGCCGGTGACGATCCTAAAGGGACAGATGAGCGGTATGCTGGCGCAAATCGGCGTATATCGGGATCGGGACAAGTACCTGGCACGGGCGCTTCAGGTGACCGGCAGGATGGAAAGCCTCATCAAGGAGATTCTGATCATCAGCCGGATTGAGGCCGGCAGCTTTGTCCTCAAAACGGATACGGTCAATCTGAGCGAGCTGATTGAGCGGCAGCTGGAGCTGGATGAAGAGCTGCTTGCGCAAAAGGAGCTACACATAGAAAAGCACCTGGCTTCGGACGTGACAATCCGGGGAAACCAAGATCTCCTGACCAACGCGCTGGACAATGTTCTGATGAACGCCATCCTCTATTCCCCGCAGGGCGCGAGCATCCGCATTTTGCTGGATGCGCATACGATGACGATTGAAAACACGGGTGTTTCCATCCCGGAAGAAGCTCTGCCCCAGCTCTTCACGCCGTTTTACCGCGTGGAGCAGTCCCGCAGCCGTCAATCCGGCGGGAGCGGACTGGGGCTGTATCTGGTCAGGCTGATTCTCGAACTGCACAACGCCTCCTGTGAAATCAAGAATTCGGAAGATGGCGTTGTGTTTTCTGCGCGGTTTACTTGATTTCCGGCTGGAATTGTACTAACTGCATGGCCGCTGTTTTCCAACAATTAGTAGTGCAAAGAATGTGTGGTTGCCTTTACAATGTGTTCATAAAGCTCTTTTTAGCAGCCTATTGGCTTGATCAGAGCCAATAGGCTGCGGTCTTGTCCAGATACTGCTTCCGTTCCTTCCAGTCCGGCATCAGCATCGTGAGAAAGGCATAAAATTGCCTGGAGTGGTTGGGGTGAACCAGATGGCAAAGCTCGTGCATGACGACATATTCAATGCAGTGCCTTGGTGCTTCGAGGAGACGCTTGTTCAGTGTGATGATTCCCTTCTTCGCCAGACAGGAGCCCCAGCGCGTTTCCATGTCCCGGATTCTCAGAGAAGGCTTCTGCACACCGTATTTTTGAAACGACGGATACAGCGCATCCGTCACGTCGCCAAATACCGTTCTGCACTGCTGGCCCAGAAATCTGTTGACGACGCGCCGCTTCCTTTCGATATCGTGGAGATCCCGAACACCTAGATGGATGTAGACGCCGTCCGCTGAAATGGAATCCTTTGCGGCCTGTGTGACCTGCAGGCGCAGACCTCGACCCAGAATGTTGAATGCCTCGCCACTGACGTACTGCTTCGGCTGAGGCCTGTATTGCGCCATCTTATGGAAGTGGTCAAGGGCCTTTTGAATATACGGGGCCTTGCTGGCGACAAAAGCGTCGATTTCCTCGCAGGGGACACCCGGATCTGCCGAAACCCACACGCTGCCATCCTTCCGCACCCGCAGATTGAGGTTTTTGACCGGCTTTCTTTCGAGATTGAATAGGATTTCGTGCCCTTTGGCGGTTAGGACTCGTTGACTGGTGATGTCCATCGCTCAGAACCTCCGCAGGGCAACAGTCTTGACATTGTCGATGATCTTGTCGATGAGATCGAACGAGAGCTTCAGACCATGCTCCTTTTCGTATTTGTAGAACAGATCGTCGATGTCCTGTGAAATGCGGTCGTGGATGGTCTTGTTGTTCGTCCAGTCCACCTGACTGTGGGAGGCGACGATTTTTGTGATCTCCTCGGAAACCTCTGCAACGAAATCGGGTGTAATCCGTTCGTCCTCCACCTCGTCAAAGAGTGCGGTCAGCACACCGAAAAAGGCCTGTGCGTGAACATTATTCTTGATGCGCTCCGGATAGCTGACGGTGCTCCTGCCGGCGTGGTAATCCCCCAGGATGGTGCGCATCTTGGCAAGGTATTCGGCTTCGGAGATAACCTTTTCCTTGTAGAGTGCAAGGGCATCCCTGATCCGCTTGGAGAAGCTGTCGTAGTACGCGGGATTCTCGTCGCGCTTCTCGCTGATGCTTCGGGTCATCCGGCTGGCTATCGCATCAGCTTTTGACCGCAGCGAGCCCAGCTCCTCAAGCTCCTTTTCAAAGTCGTCCTTGTTCAGAATGTCGATGGGGCTTGTGATCTTCTTCAGCCCGGCGACAGACAGGTGCGTGTCGAGCAGATTCTGCATCATCGGTTCATACTCTACGTTGTCGATGGCGTCGCAGTACTGGAGCTTGACGCTGCGGCGAACCTTTGAAAAGAAGATGAACGTGTCCTGATACTTCTGCCGTTCCTCCTTGCTCAGCGCGTTGTATGCCTGCTCCGCATTCAGCACCAAATGCAGCGCCCGGCCGAAGGCACAGAGCAGAGTATAGAAATCCTGACGCACCTTGTCGTCGGCGAGGAACACCTCGACGGCTTCTGTGTCATGGATATTGCCCACCGGCGCAAAGAGCTCTACCAGCTGCGTATAGGCGCTGCGGAGATTCCCGATGGCAGACATCACATCGACCACGACGCCCTTCAGATCGCCGCCGTCGAAGTTCTCCAGACCAGCGCCACTGTACATGTCCATGGCGGTGTCGAGCTTTTCAATCAGGCCGCGGTAATCGACTATCAGGCCGTAGTCCTTGCCCTCGTGCAGGCGGTTTGTCCTCGCGATGGCCTGCAAAAGGCCATGCTCCTTGAGCTCCTTGTCGATGTAGAGCACCTGACACAGCGGCGCGTCGAAGCCAGTGAGCAGCTTGCTGCACACGATCAGAATGTCGATTTCACCATCGCAGAACCTGTTCTTGATGGCCTCCTCGTAGCGGTCGGCATCCCCGTACTGCTGCATCATCTTGTTCCAGAAGGAGACGACTAGATCGTCCGCACCCTCGTCGACGTCATCGACGCCTTCGCGCATGTCGGGCGGCGAGATAACGACGGCGCAGTTCAGGTCGCCGAACTGCTCAAAGCACTCCAGATAGCGGATCGCGTCGCGTTTGTAGTTGGTGGCGAGCATGGCCTTGAAGCCGGTATCCTTGTAGCCCTCGATGAAGTGTTCGCTGATGTCCAGCGCGATGCGCTTGATGCGTGCGTCGGTGGAAGTTAGGCGACGAATGCTGCTCCACTTCCTGCGCAGATCCTCCCGCTGCGCCTCCGTCAGGCGGCGGGTGGTTTGCTTAAACCAGAGGTCGATATTTTCTTCGTCCACCTTTTGCTCGACAAAGCGCCCCTCATAGATCAGGGGGACAATCGCGCCATCCTCCACGCCGTCCCGGATGGTGTACTTGTGAATCAGCCTGCCGAACCGGGCCATGGTGTTCTTTTCGCTTTTCATCAGCGGCGTGCCGGTGAAGCCGATGTAGCAGGCGTTGGGGAATACGCTGCGCATCCGGGTCGCCATGAGGCCGTAGTTGGAGCGGTGGCTTTCGTCCACGAGCACGAAGATGTCGCGGGAGGGGTTTTTGACCTCCTGCCGCTCGACGGTGTTGAACTTGTTGATGATACTGGTGATGACGTCCGCCCGGGCGCTGTTTACCAGCTCCACCAGATGGCGTCCGCTCGTCGCGCGGGCGGGAGTCAGCCGGGTATGGGCGAAGGTGGCGGCAATCTGCGCGTCCAGCTCCTTGCGGTCCGTGACGATGACCACGCGGGGATGGCAGTCCTTCAGCTCCATCAGGATATACTTCGCCAGCATGACCATGCTCAGGCTCTTGCCGCTGCCCTGCGTATGCCAGATGACGCCGCTCTGGCGGTTGCCGTGCTCGTCGTTTTCGGCGATGGTCTTCATGATTTCCCGGACGGCGAAGAACTGCTGATAGCGGCAGACCTTCTTCACGTTGGCGTCGAAGAGAATGAAATAGCGAATCAGCTCGTACACGCGCTCGGGGCTGAACAGCGAGACGATATTCCTGTCCTGTTCAGTGGGCATTCGATCCGGGACGAGCGCTTTCAGCCGGGTTTGCAGCCATTCGTCATCCTGATCCTTCCAGACGCTCCAGAATTTTTTTGGCGTGCCGGCTGTCGCGTATTTGACGGCGTTCTTGTTGGTCGCCACGACGAGCTGCGCAAATTTGAAGAGATGCGGGATATACGCCGCCTGCTGGTTGCGGATCATCTGCCCGACGGCCTCTTCCACGGGGATATGCGGGGCCTTGCACTCGATGACGGCAAAGGGAATGCCATTGATGAACAGCACGATGTCCGGGCGGGCGTTGTGCTGCCTGTCCTGGCTGTCCACGGCGAACTCCTCCGTGACGTGGAACACGTTGTTCTGCGGGTTGTCCCAGTCGATATAGCGGAGATTGAAGCTGAGCATTTTGCCGTCGCCGACGGTCTCCGGGTAGCTCTTGCCCAGCAGCAGCGCGTCATAAATCTTCTCGCTGGTGCACACGAGGCCGTCCGTCAGCGGTTCGTCCAGATCTTCCATGGCGCGCTCGATGTTGGCGGCGGAAAACTCGTTCTCCGCGCCCGCATAGACATAGCGGTTGATCCTGCGGAGCTGACCGCGCAGGATGTCCCGGAGCAGCACATGATACCGGCTGCCGCGCTGCTTGTCGCAATCCGCCGGAGAAATGTAGGTGTAGCCCATGGCATCAAGCAGCGCAAGAGCGGGACGCTGGCTTGCGTTGATTTCCAGATAGGCGTCTTTGTCCATGGAGAGACCTCCTTTCGCAAAGGGGTTATATGCAGGAATAGCGGGGCAGGGGGCTGCCTCGCTTAGCTCAAATGCAGGGCTGCAAAGTAAAGCAATGTTGCTTGAAGGATCTCTTCCGGTGTGTTGCCTGCGTCGATGATGTTTTTCAAATCCTGTTTGATCTGCTCTGTGCAATTCGGGCTGTTATCGACGATGCGTTTCAGCGCTTCTTTGGTGAGGTGTTCTTGTATTTCCTTTTGATTCATAGCCTTACCCTCACAATCCCCGTCAGCAGAAGCTGCATCAGGGCTTTTTTCTGTTTTTTCTATATTCAATCCGAAATCCTTAGCTACCAAATCGAGAATATCGGCGTAGGTATAGGCCAAATTACCCATGAAATAAACCGGATATGATTTATAGTCATATTGGATAATGTTTCTTTGGAAGAATCTCATCAATTCTTCATAGACTAAATTGAAAGCATATTTGTTGTCCAGATGGTCTTTCAAGAAATAGGAGAAAGTAGAAAGCGAACGGTTGGGGAAAGGGTGGTTATATATGGAGTCCATAATCTCGTCCGGAGTAACTTTGAATTT
>OHMF01001084.1_pt1 | contig 10816 bp, 11 predicted proteins | sample 1569181 | NCBI WGS metagenome assembly OHMF01 (sample SAMEA3879559, study PRJEB24766) | human gut metagenome | biome: human-associated habitat; feature: feces | place: USA | collected 1985/1987
AACTTCGGGCCGAAACTGCCGAAAGCCGCCGTGAACGCCTGGCCCACCAGCGCATTGTCCTGCACACCTGCGAGGACAGCGCCGCTCTCGATGTCTACCACGCCGGTGGTCAGGATGACGAGGGCCGTCAGGGTGCAGACCACGATGGTATCGGCGAAGACCTCAAACACGCCCCACATGCCCTGATGCACCGGCTCCTTGACGTTGGAGGCCGAGTTGACCATGACCGCAGAACCGAGGCCGGCTTCGTTGGAGAACGCGCCGCGCTTGAAGCCCCAGGTGATGGTCTGGCTGATGCCGTAGCCCAGCGCGCCGCCGCCTGCAGCGTTGAGGTTGAATGCACCCTTGAAGATCGCCGCCAGTGCCGCCGGGATATTGCCCGCGTGCATGACCACGATGATGAGCGCACCTGCGACATAGAACAGTGCCATCAGCGGCACCAGCTTTTCCGTGACAGCGGCCACCCGCTTGAGTCCGCCGATGACGATGAGGGCCGTCACCACCATCAGCGCAAGGCCGGTGGCGAGGTACGGCAGATGGAAGGCCGCGTTCATGTTGCCGGCGATGGAGTTTATCTGGCTCATGTTGCCGATACCGAAAGACGCGAGGATGCAGAAGCAGGCAAACAGAACAGCCAGCACCCTGCCCACTGCCTTACAGCCGGGCTTTGCGCCCAGACCGTCGGTCAGATAATACATCGCGCCGCCGCTCCACTCGCCTTTTTCGTTCTTGCGGCGGTAGTAGACGCCCAGCACGTTCTCCGCAAAGCTGGTCATCATGCCCAGCAGGGCCATGACCCACATCCAGAAGATGGCACCCGGGCCGCCGGAGACGATGGCCGTGGCCACGCCCACGATGTTGCCGGTGCCGATGGTGCCTGCCAGCGCCGTACACATGCTCTGGAACTGGCTGATGGCCATGTCTTCCTTGCTGGTGTGGGCGGTGATGTCCTTATTGGTAAAAATTGCACCGATGGTATGCTTGAGCCAGTAGCCCATCCGCCGGAACTGGAAAAAGCCGGTGCGGACGCTGAGCCACAGGCCGGTGCAGAACAGCAGTGCCAGACCGAACGGCCCCCAGACGAAGCCGTTGACCACATTGTTGACGCGCGTGACGATGTCTACCATATGAAATCCCCCTCTGATCATCCCAAACAAAAATGCGGGCAGAACCTCTTTTCCAAAGGCTCTGCCCGCAAAAAACTCAGCGTATGACCCCGCACAGGACACCTTTCCTGCGCAAAAGACGTTTGCTCTGTCCTTTTGCCTGAGAGATCGGCCCAAACGGCCTTACACCTTCGGCACCCGCCTCCTGCAGGCTTCTCCAGAGTGCGGCACACCCGGCTCACCGGGCGGCACATCTTGCGATTTGGTTCTCACCACATGCACAACTGTACGCAATAGAGATACTATATCACATTTTTGGCTTCTTGGCAAGCCTTTTACCGCATTTTATTCCCGAGTTTCATCTTTCATACCAGAAGGTGAATTTTATTATGGTATGACTTTTCCCGTCCTTTATCGGTCGATGGGCGGCACATCATCGGGACTGCCCATCGTGTCCAGCCACTCCCGCGCTTTCAGCTGGGGCGGCAGATGCGGCACCGGTTCGCTGTCCGGGTCGTCGTCGGGCGGGGCCACGAGGTCTTTCGGGCTTTCGGCCCCTTCGAAACCATGGGCAAGGCCGTCCGGACTGGCGTCGCCGTCGCGGCGGGCTGTCTCACAGCAGTCCAGCCCCTCGTAGGCACTGGCCGGGCCGAGGTCGAGCCAGAAGTCCTCCCGCTCTTCCCTGCTGGGGGTATCATCGAATTTCATAGCATTTCCCTCCTTTTCTGCATAAAGGTTCCCCCATCAGGCCATGCTTTATGCAGTTTTTTTATGGAGGGGAAATGGGAGATGAAAGAAAAAGGCTGGAGACCCTTCTGGGCCGCACTGCTGGCGGCGCTGCTGGTGCTGCTGCCGCTGGTGGGCGGCACCGTGCTGCTCACCCGACGCTCTCTGCGGACAAGACTGGCCTCCCGGCCTCAGAGCGGCGTCGCCATCCGTCAGCCGAAGGAAGAGAACCGCCTGAGTCTGCTGGTCTGCATCGCCCCCACCGAGACGACAGCACCCGGCTTTCTGCTGCTCTACCTGAATGCCAGCCAGAACTGTGTCCACGCGCTGGCTCTGCCCGGAGAGCTGACCGTACCCTTCGGAGCGGACGAAGCCTCTCTTGCCGACTGCTACCGCGCCGCCGGCCCGGCCCGCTGTGCTCACAGTGCCCTTTGCCGATGAGCGGGCGGCCCTTGCGCAGTGCTATGCCGCCGCAGGCCCGGCCCGCTGCCGGGAAGCACTTCTCTCGGCTCTCTCCCTGCCCGAGGACACCCACTATCTCGCCCTTGCGCCGTCCGTTCTGCAAGCCATCGCCGACCGGTACGGGATGCTTCGGGTGGGTTTTTCGGGAGCGCTGACCGCCGAGGAGCTGGCCCTCACCGGGTGCAGTTCCAATGTGCAGGCCATCTCGGCCCGGGAGGCAGAAGAACTGCTCAACGGGATGGAGGACACTGTCTCGCCCGCCCACAAAGCCGCCGCCCGGGCAGCGGTGTGGGACGCCTTTTTCCGGCAGGAGCTGGAACTTCTGCCCGCTGCCCTGCCGGACGCCCTGCGGGCTCACAGCTCGAGCCTGCTCACCGATTTGACGGCGCAGGACCTGCTCATCTTAGATGACACGCTGGAATTTCTCGCCGACCGCTCTGCCGCCATCCACACCGAGGCCCTGCCCGGCGGGTGGGACGGCGAATGCTACACCCTCACCGACGACTCCCATGCCGCCCTGCAGACCCTCTTCAACGTCTTACCCACCGAGGCACAGCTCTCGTCGGCCAGCGAGCCGTAACCCAGCACCAGCGTCCCGCCCAGAGCGGTCCCGCCGCCGGTGAGGTCATAGTCACTCAGGAGGCTGAGCCGGACGCCCTCGGCCTCAGCGGCGGCCCGGAGAGCATCGTCCGGCGGCGGGTCGCGCAGCTCGGCCAGCAAGTGCAGGCCGGTGTGCAGGCCGGTGAGGTGCAGTTCTTCCGGCGCAAAGGCTTCCCGCAGGGCTTTTGTCAGGGCGTCCCGCCGGGCCTTATAGGCCACCCGCTCCCGGGCCAGATGGCGGGTGAAGTAACCGCCGGTGATGAACCGCGCCAGTGTCTGCTGCTCAAAACGGCTCACCGTGCCGGAGTAGAGGGCGTATTTCGCGTGCCATGCGGGCAGAAGCTGCTCCGGCAGCACCATGTAGGCGATGCGGATGCTGGGCGCGAGGCTGCGGGAGCAGGTGGAGAGGTAGACCACCGGCCCGTCGGCCCCCGCCATCCCCTGCAGGCTGGGCAGGGGCCGGGTGTCGAAACGGAACTCGGAATCGTAGTCGTCCTCGATGATGTACCGCTGTCCGGGACGCCGTGCCGCCCAGTGGAGCAGTTCTGCCCGGCGTCCGGCGGGCATGGTGACGCCCGTGGGGAACTGGTGGCTGGGGGTGACGTAGCACACCGCCGCATCGCTGGCGGAAAGGGCGGTCAGCGACAGCCCGTCCGCGTCCACCGGCAGGCAGCGGCAGGGCACGCCGTTGTTTTCCAGAACCTGCCGGGCGCGGGGGTAGCCGGGGGTCTCCACGGCGGCGGGGCCGGGCAGCAGCGGGGCCAGCAGCCCCAGCAGATATTCCAGCCCTGCACCCACCACCAGCTGCTCCGGGGCGCACTGCACGCCCCGGTACTCGGCCAGATACCCTGCCAGCGCCTGCCGCAGGGCGGCATCGCCCCGGGCATCCCCGGGGGTGAGCAGCTCCGGCGCGGAGTACAGCAGTTCCTTTTGCAGCCGTGCCCATGTGCGGAAGGGGAACAGCCCCGGGTCCACGCCCCGGGTGGATAAATCAAACTGCACCGGCGGGGCAGTGTCGGCGGGGTGCTCTGCCGGCGGCGCGGGATGGGCGGCGGGCGGCTGCACCCCCTGCGGCAGGGCCAGATACTCCTGCACCGTAAAGCCGCTGCGCTCCCGGGCAGTCAGGTAGCCCTCGGCTGCCAGCATCTGGTAGGCGGTGTCCACCGTGTTCACCGACACCGACAGCTCCGCCGCCAGCCGCCGCTTGCCGGGCATCCGGGTGCCCGCCGTCAGGGTGCCCGCCCGCATCTCGGCGGCAAGGCTGCGGTAGAGCTGCTCGTACAGCGGCACCGCCGAAGCCGGGTCCAGTGCCGTGGTCAGATGTACCATAGAATGTCCCTCCCATCTAGGCATTGCGTCAAACTGACCCCATAAAAAAATTTTGTTCTGGGTATTTTCATAGGGTCAGTTCTGCGTATAATAGGAGCATACCTGCCGGACACCCAAATGTCAAGTAGTTTTGTGGGGTTATCGGCGTGATTGGAGGGAAAGTATCATGTCTACTACTGCAATGTGGCTGCTGCTGGCAGTCGTCGTTATCCTGATCCTGTTTTTCAGTGTACTGTACAAGCGCCGCTTTACGGTGCACGAGCTGGCGCTTACCGGCGTGATGGCTGCGCTGAGCTTAGTGGCCTACCTGTTCTTCCGCATCCCGTTCTACGGCGGCTCCTCGTTCCATCTGGGCAACACCTTTACCGCCCTGACGGCGCTGCTGCTGGACGGCGTATCCGGCGGTCTGGCGGGTGCCATCGGTCTGGCGCTGGCGGATATCCTTGCCGGTGACCCGGGCTACGCTATTACCACCTTCGTGCTCAAGTTCATCATCGGTATCACCTGCGGTGCCGTGGCACATAAGGTGTTCAAGCTGCGGGATCAGGATCGTCACAGCGCCGGGTATCTGGTCAAGGTGATCGTCTCTGCGGGTTCCGGTCTGCTGCTGAACGTGTTCACCGACCCCTTCCTTGGCTACTTCCGCAACGTGTACATCTTTGGGCAGGAGTACACCGTGGCACAGGCGCTGACCAAGATCGCCGGCGGCGTCACCTTTGTGAACAGTGTGGCTTCCACTGCCTGCGCCGTGGTGCTGTATCTGGCACTGCGTCCCGCGCTGGAGCGTGCAAAGCTGCTTTCCAAGGGTGAGAACAAAGCTGCCTGAACAGTATAAAAGGGACTCTGAAACGCTTGCGGGCGTTTCAGAGTCCCTTTTTTATTACCGTTTGCTGCTGCGGAAGTGCTTTGCGGCGTCCTGCCCGGCGGCAAGGCCGCTGCCGAACGCCCAGTGCAGGTTGAAGCCGCCGCAGCTTCCGGCGCAGTCCAACGTTTCCCCCACGAAGTACAGCCCCGGACAGCCCCTGAACTGGAAGGTGGACTCTACCTCGGTCAGGGCAAGCCCGCCGCCGGTGGTCTGCGCCTGCCGCCAGCCGCAGGGGGTAAGCCCCTCGAACCGCCAGTGCTTGGCGGTGCGGGCAAGCTTCTGCCAGCTGCCTGCGGGCAGGGTGTGGGGGGCAGTATCCGGCAGGGCGGCGGCAGCCCAGAGGGCGCGGCCAAGCTTGCCGTGCAAAAGCCCCAGCCAGAACGCCGCCGCCGTGTCCTCGGCAAGCAGCGGTACACGCGCCGCAAACAGGGCGGCAAGCTCTGTCTCCGGCACAGCGGGGAAGAGGTCCAGCTCCACCGCCGGGTGCTTCGGGCTGCGCCCGGGGGCAAGCAGGCCGGACAGCTGCATGATGCAGATGCCGGAAAGCCCGTAGTCGGTAAACTGCACTTCGCCCATCTCTTCTGCCAGCATCCGGTCGCCGTCCAGCAGGCGGGCAGCGGCCTTGGCGCGGATGCCTGCAAGGCTCTTGTTCGGCTTTGCGCATTGCAGGGCGGTCAGGCAGGGGTAGAGAGGGCGCATCTGCCCGCCGCAGGCGGCGGCAAAGCGGGTGCCGAAGCCGTCCGTGCCGAACTGCGGCCCGGCAGCACCGCCCATGGCGCAGATAACGGCATCTGCCCGCAGGCTTTCCATATCGCCCTCGGGGTTTGCAAATTGTACGGCGTAGCCGCCCTTGCTCTGCCGCAGGGTGCTTACCGTGCAGCCGGTGCGCAGCTGTACGGTGTGCCGCTGCAAATGCAGTTCCAGCAGCGCCAGCACGTCGGCGGCCTGATTGGAATAGGGGTACACCCGCCCGGCTTCATCGGTGCGGGTGTACAACCCCAGCTGCTCAAACCACGCCAGCGGCGCGGCGGCATCCACCGCCGCCAGCAAAGGCCGCAGCGCGGCGGGGTCGGCGGTGAAGTACTTTTCCGGCGCAATGGCGGTGTTGTCCAGATTGCAGCGGCCGTTGCCGGTAGCCAGCAGCTTTTTGCCCACTTTGGGGTTGCGCTCCAGCACCGTGACGCGGGCAGCGGGCGCGGCCTGTGCAGCCGCCAGCGCAGCGGCCAGTCCGGCGGCACCGCCGCCCAGAATAAGGATGTGTGCCATGCGGACACCTGCTTTCTTTGGGTTTATTCCTATTTATTGTAGCAGAACCCCGCCCGGAACGCAATGCGGCGGGCAAAGCAAAAAATGCGCTGCCGGTATAATTTGCCGCCGCTGACAGATACTACATACAAAGGAAACCGCAAGGAGGGCAAAATAATGAAAGCAACCGGTATCGTGCGCCGCATCGACGAGCTTGGCAGGGTGGTGATCCCCAAGGAGATCCGCCGCACCCAGCGCATCCGGCGGGGCGACCCGCTGGAGATCTTTACCACCGGCGACGGGGAAGTGATCTTTAAAAAGTATTCGCCCATGGGCGAGGTGAACACCCTTGCCGCTCAGCTGGCAGAGGTGCTCAGCCGCCAGTTTGCACTGACCGCCTTTGTGTGCGACAGGGACCGCATTCTGGCGGTCAGCGGCAGCGGGCGGCGGGAGCTGGCAGACCGCAGCATCAGCCAGCCGCTGGAAAAGCTGATGGAAGCCCGCAAGCCCTACCAGAGCCCCGGCAACCCGGAAAAGACCCTGCTGCCCTGCGAGGGCGCACCCCGGGTGCTGCTATGCGCCGCACCGGTACTGGCGGGCGGGGACGTGACCGGCGCGGTGGGGCTGCTGACCGAGGACCGCGCCGCCTGCCCGGAGGACGCCCAGTGCAAGGCAGTGGCGGTGGCAGCGGCCTTTCTGGCAAAGCAGATGGAGGAGTAAGATGTAATATTAAAGAAACTGTTGCACAAGGTCAGCGTCCTCGCCCTCTCCGTCTTTGCTACGCAAATCCACCTCTCCCAAAGGGAGAGGCCTTGGCAAAAAGATGAAGTTTGCGTGGACTGCCAAAAGGCTCTCCCTTTGGGAGAGCTGGCGCGTTAGCGCCTGAGAGGGCGAGCCCGCTAACCGAAGGGCATACCTGCTAAAGAAAAAGCATCTGCAACCAAATCGCCAGCTTTCTGAAGCTCAGAAGCGATCGTTGCAGATGCTTTTTTGTCTGATACTTTAAGGATTATGCCCTTAATACTCCACGCCCTTCCGTGCGGCGATGCCCTTCTGGTAGGGGTGGCGGCGGCAGCACATCTCGGTAAGGTAATCTGCAGCGTCCAGCATCCACCCGGGGGCTGCGTGGGCGGTCAGGACGCACTCCTGCCCGGCGGGGCGGTGCAGCACCGCCTGCTGCAGCAGGTCTTTGTCCACCATATCCAGTTCCCACGCGCTGCCGGCTTCGTCCAGCACCAGCAGATCACAGGGCTGCGCCAGCGCCGCCGCAAGGTTTTGGTTCTGCAAGGTGCGGGTAGCGGCCTTTTCGGCTTCGTTCATCTGAAAGACGAATTTCTGCCCGGCCTTACCCCGGTAGACGGTGGCGCCCAGCTGTTCCAGCAGCGGGATTTCCCCGCTCTGCCCGCCCTTTAAAAACTGCACGATGACCACACGTTTTCCGCTGCCCAGTGCCCGCAGGGCAAGCCCCATGGCGGCTGTGGTCTTGCCCTTGCCGTCGCCGTAATACAGATGCAAAAGGCCTAAGCTTTCCATCGTCTTTCTCCTTTTTTTGCTCTTCCGTTTTTGTAACAAAAGGCACCCGCAGCAGAACGGCTGCGGATGCCTTGTTATTTATACTTTGCCTTTACTGGTACAGCGGGAACTCCCGGGTCAGGCGCAGGACGCGCTCGCTGATCTCGTCCTTCTTTTCCGCATAGTGCCAGATGCAGTCTGCAATGCAGTCCGCGATCACCTGCATCTCGGCTGCGCCCATGCCGCGGGTGGTGACAGCCGGGGTGCCCAGACGCACGCCGGAGGTCACAAAGGGGCTGCGGGTCTCGCCGGGGACGGTGTTCTTGTTGGCGGTGATGTGCACGCTGTCCAGACGCTGCTCCAGGTCCTTGCCGGTGCACTCCTCGTCCCGCAGGTCGATGAGCATCAGGTGGTTGTCGGTGCCGCCGGATACAAGCTTTACCCCGCGCTGCTGCAAAGCCGCAGCCAGTGCCTGTGCGTTTTCCACGATCTTGCGGGCATATTCCTTAAACTCCGGCTTCAGTGCCTCGCCAAAGCAGACGGCTTTTGCTGCGATCACGTGCTCCAGCGGGCCGCCCTGCGTGCCGGGGAACACTGCCGAGTTGATGCGCTTGGCAATGATGGGGTTGTTGGTCAAAATCAGGCCGCCGCGGGGTCCGCGCAGGGTCTTGTGGGTGGTGGTGGTCACCACATCGGCGTAGGGCACGGGGCTCTGGTGCTGACCGCCCGCCACCAGACCGGCAATGTGCGCCATATCCACCATCAGGTATGCGCCGTAGCCGTGGGCGATCTCGGCAAGCTTTTCAAAGTCGATGGCGCGGGGGTAGGCGGAAGCGCCCGCCACCAGCATCTTGGGGCGCACCTTGCGCACCTGCTTTTCCAGCTCGGCGTAGTCGATCACGCCGTCTGCGCCGACGCCGTAGGAGATGAAGTGGTAGTTTTTACCGGACATATTCACCGGGGAACCATGGGTCAGGTGACCGCCCTGCGAAAGGTCCATGCCCATGACGGTATCGCCCAGCTCCAGCAGGGCAAAATACACGGCAAGGTTGGCCTGTGCGCCGGAATGGGGCTGGACGTTGGCGTACTTTGCCCCGAACAACTGGCAGGCGCGCTGGATAGCAATGTTCTCCACCTCGTCCACATAGACACAGCCGCCGTAGTAGCGCTTGCCGGGCAGACCCTCGGCGTACTTGTTGGTCAGCACGCTGCCCATGGCTGCCATCACGGCGGGCGAGACGATGTTCTCGCTGGCGATCAGCTCAATGTTCTCGCGCTGACGGGTCAGCTCCCGCTCCATGGCTGCGCCCAGTTCCGGGTCGGCTGCATTGACCATGCCGATGGTGTCCATCATATCCTTGTACATTTTACTTGCCCCTCTCCACAAAATGTTGTAGATCCTCTCAGCGCAGCGCCTGCACGGCGCTTGCTACTGTAACATAATCATAGCAGAAAGCGGCGGCGGCTTCAATCCTCTTTTCGCCAAAAGGCTTGCTTTTTTTGTCTGAAGTGTTTATTATGTTTGTATAAAAATGCGCTGTCGATTTTGTATATTTTTCAAGTATCCTCCCTCACAGGTGAAGCGAGGTGTTTTGTATGACCATTGCCGAGGAAAAACAGGCGCAGCGTGCCGCAGGCCGTGCCGCCCGCAAGGCGCTGGATGCACCGCAGCGCGCCGCTGCCAACGCGGCGCTGTGCCGCCGGGTGCTGGAACTGGACGCCTACCGCGCCGCCCATACCCTTTTGCTCTACGCAGCCTTTGGGGGCGAAGCCGACCTTGCCGCCGTGGCTGCCGAAGCTGTCCGGCAGGGCAAGACGGTAGCCTACCCGGTGTGCGGCGAGGGCTTTACCCTTATCGCAGCCGTGCCGGGCGCGGACGGCTGGGCGGTGGGACAGTACGGCATCCGTGCGCCGGTGCCGGAACGCTCCGCGCTTTTGCAGCCGGAGCAGCTGGATCTGGTGCTGGTGCCCTGCACCGCCTTTGACGCAGACTGCCGCCGGGTGGGCATGGGCAAGGGCTACTACGACCGCTACCTGCCCCGCTGCACCCGGGCGGTGAAGATCGGCATTGCATTGGAGGTTCAGCGCGTCCCCCGCGCCGCCGTGGACGCCCACGACCAGCGGCTGGACGCCTTTGTAACAGAGAGGGGTATCTACACATGGAAATGAAGGATCTAAGCTGCGCGCAGTTTCTGGCACAGCTTGCCAGCAAAGCGCCCACGCCGGGCGGCGGCGGCACCGCCGCGCTGGCAGGCGCTGCCGGTGTGGCGCTGGGCAACATGGTGGGCTGCCTGACCACCGGCAAAAAGAAGTACGCCGCCGTGGAAGCGGACATTCAGGCACTGAACGCCCGGGCCAGTGCCCTGCGGCTGGAACTGGAAGCGCTGGTACAGGCCGATGCCGATGCCTTTGCGCCGCTGGCTGCGGCCTACAGTCTGCCCAAGGACACCCCGGAACAGGCCGCGCACAAAGCCGCTGTGCTGGAAGCCGCGCTGGACGGTGCAAGCGCCGTGCCGCTGCAGATCATGAAAAAGTGCGCCGAGGGCATCGCGCTGGCGGGACAGTACGCCGCGAAGGGCAGCGTGCTGGCGGTGTCGGATGCAGGCTGCGCCGCCGTGCTGTGCAAGGCCGCCCTGCAGGCCGCAAGCCTGAATGTGTTCATCAATACGAAGCTGATGGCAGACCGCGCCCGCGCCGCCGCGCTGGACGCCCGGGCAGACGCATTGCTGGCAGAGTTTGTGCCCCGGGCAGACGAGATATTCACCGCCGTCAGCGGGAAACTCCGCAACAAATAATATCATAAATGAGGGAAAGTATATGGCAACGATTTTAAAGGGCGCGCCGGTGGTGGCCGCCATGAACGAGCGCAACGCCGCACTCTGCGAGCAGCTGAAAGCCAAGGGCATCACCCCCACGCTGGCGGTGGTGCGTGTGGGCGAGCGGAAGGATGACCTCTCCTACGAGCGGGGCG
>OHMF01001087.1_pt1 | contig 10770 bp, 9 predicted proteins | sample 1569181 | NCBI WGS metagenome assembly OHMF01 (sample SAMEA3879559, study PRJEB24766) | human gut metagenome | biome: human-associated habitat; feature: feces | place: USA | collected 1985/1987
CCCCACTGCTGCCTCCCGTAGGAGTTTGGGCCGTGTCTCAGTCCCAATGTGGCCGTTCACCCTCTCAGGCCGGCTACTGATCGTCGCCTTGGTGGGCCGTTACCTCACCAACCAGCTAATCAGACGCGGGTCCATCTTGTACCACCGGAGTTTTTCACACTGCTTCATGCGAAGCTGTGCGCTTATGCGGTATTAGCAGTCGTTTCCAACTGTTGTCCCCCAGTACAAGGCAGGTTACCCACGCGTTACTCACCCGTCCGCCACTAACTTTTCAATCGCTAGGCTTCATGAAAAGTCCGTTCGACTTGCATGTGTTAGGCACGCCGCCAGCGTTCATCCTGAGCCAGGATCAAACTCTCATGTTAAAATGGTGTTTGTGTCCTGCCAGTTTTATCTGGCATTGTTTACTGTTAATTCGGGTAGCTTGTCAATCTTTCGATCAACTTGCTTGTTCTTGAATTTCTCTGAAAATCTTGGAATTTTCAGGGTTGCATTACTGTTTATTTGTCAAAGATCATAACCTCTTGCTTCACAAGAGCTCGTTCGTTCGTTGCTGTTGTTCTCAGCGGCAACTCTGATATCTTATCATAACCGCTTTCGTTTGTCAACAACTTTTTTTGAAATCTTTTTCGTCTTGGAAAACTTTGTTTTTCCGTGACAGGTATTTATGTTAACATATCTGTCAGACTTTGTCAACAACTTTTTTTGAAATCTTTTCAAGTTTCTTTCGAGCTGTTGTGTTGTCTCGGCGTTGCCTCAACAACGAATCTGAGTATATCATCCCCTAGTGTACTTGTCAACACTATTTTTTGAATTTTTTACACAAATTATCCCCTGCCGCATCAATTCCGCATAAACAGGGGATTTTAACCATGTTTCAATTATGTTTATTGCTATTTTACAAAGATAGGAAGCTTTTGTCCGAGCTGTTCCACCAGATATGCCAGATAGTTATTTTCATACAAACATGTAAGTATTCTGCTGTCTCTGGTATAATCTACGATCACCTGGCCCAGGGTTCCCAGGTCTCTGAAGATATTAAATGCGTATATTGTCCAAACAATTAGAACAGTTTCCAACATTCCAACCACAATACCTAGTAATTTGTCCAGGCTATGTACTATAGGTAGTTTCACGATCATCTTTGCCGAGAAAAATACGATATTAAGAAGATGATGCACCAAACCGATCGCCGCCAGCAACAGTATTGTCAGGATCACATTGAATATCTTTCCATCAAAGTAACTGCTCAGACCATTCCCGATCAGGAACAGCACCACACAGGTAATCAGCAGGGAGATCAGAGAGATCAGGGATTTTACCATTCCCTTCTTGTAGCCGTCCATCACCATGCAGATCAATACTACCGCCATGATGACCAGTAATAAATTCAGATTCATTGGTATACTCCTTTATTTTAACTGTATCGTATCTATTGTACTATCTGTCACCAGATAATATTTGTAGGAACCTCCTGCAGGAAGCAGAAGCCGGGCACTCTTACCGAAGCTGCCATGGTATTTTTCCACACCGTCCGTTGTAAAGATCTGGCACTCCGATTCGTTGTAGATCACCATGTCATCATCCCCGAAGAAAATATCCGTATAATCCACATCAAAATAGTAGCTGCCCACCTTTGCTGCCGAAGTATTGTACACATCCATGCGGTACTTGGTCTCCGCCTGGTCCGAAAGGAATACCAGTCCTACATATTTATCACTGTAGAAAATCGACTGGATCTCGTCGTCATATAGGTATTCTCCCGCCGTCACAGGCTTCTGGGTACCCGAATAGATCATAAGGCGGCTGTCTCCTACTGCAAACGCTGTATCATTATTCATAAACTGCACTTTCGGCACGACCAGGTCGGAATAAGAATATGCGCTGACCATATAATCGCTCTGATTCTCGCCCACCGGTCCGAAATTGTAGAATGTCACATTACTTTTTACTACGCCTGCATCCACATACAGGTAACTGATCGCCAGAAGCTCTCCGTCCGGTGACAGGCTGATGGATACCGGATACCCTCCGTCCGTCATATGTGCCTGTCCCGTATAGCTGTTGGTCCCGTCCGCTTCGTAAGTCATGATCCAGGCTACATCCGTATCTGCCAGCACCGCTGTCACTCTTCCCGTTTCCGCTACTGTGATATTTCGGATCGGCATGGTCGTTGTAATAGTTTCCAGTTGCTTGTCCGTATTCTGCACGTAGATCTCACGGCCGTTATAACTGCCGATAGCTGCCACATCGCCACAAGTAGCGATCTTCACATCCTGGATCACATAAGTCTGATTCCACTTTACATTTCCCTTGGCATCCGTACAGTGAGCGCCGTCTTTACTATATGTAAGAATACTGTTTTTCAACCGTATGTCTGTGGCATCCGATGAGACCTCCCGGCTAATGGAAGATACGGTGTCATATCCTGTATAGATATGTCTCTTTGCCTGTACCACCACAAGAGCAAGTGCCGCTCCCAAAGCCGCCACCACCAGCAGCACCCGGTACACAATAGTCAGCCGGTGTTTACGGATCTTTTTCTTATAGTCATCCTGACTCTTTTGCCGCTTTTCTTTTTCCTTCAGATAATTCTTGATATCTGCTGCCATGTATCTGTTTCCTTATGTATTATCGTAACTATTAAGAATCGCATTCGCAAAATTACTGCGGCGCAGTCTGCTTTTTGCTCATGTAGTTACAGTATAACACACTTCCCCTTTTTGAAAATAAGTTTTTTACGGGAGAAGGATTTCCTGACCGATCTTGATATCATCGGGGTCAGCAATACCGTTCAGGGAACAGATCTCAGATACTTTACTGTTGCTGCCGTAGTTCCGCAGAGAAATACCGATCAGTGTGTCCCCTCTCTGGATAGTATAATGTGTGGGTTGAGCAACCGCCTCCACTGTAGGAGTCTCTGCCACTGCAGATTCTGCAGTCTGTGTCACATCCTGTGTTGTTTCCTGTGTCGTGTTCTGTTCTGTTGCCTCCGTCACATCTGTCGTATTTTTTGTGACATTGCTGTCCGCAGAGGTTCCATCCGCTACACTGCCCGTATTTTCTTCCGTCGAATCTACAGCACTGTTTCCCGTTCCATCCATTGATGCATTTTCCGTGCCTTCCGGCATCGCTGTCTCTGCTGCAGCCCCAGTAGTATTTCCCGCCGCAGCATTTTCCTGTCGCAGGGCATCCTCCAGCTTGTCCTCCGCCACCAGTGTGCTGATCTGGCTCTGTTCCTCCACCGCATCCGGCAGTTTCTGCTCCATCAGGTTGCTCATGGCCTGCCTGGCTGTCTCCCCCAGGGATTCTCCGGTGCTTTCCTGCCGCATCAATGCCAATGCCATCACGCAGAGCAGAACAAAGACACCGGTAGCCGCCATTTTCATCCGACGCAGCCCCGCCGTTGGCATAGGTATAATATTATCCGGCTCCTTACGCCTGGTTGCCGCAGCTCTGCGGTATTCCACGGATGTATTCTCCGTATGTCCGGCGGCACGGAAGGCATTTCCGCTCTCCTGTCTCTGTCTACGTTCCTCCTGCCGTTTCTTCACCACTTCGTATTTTTCCTGATCCACCTTCTCCGGTTCTGCCTCTTCCCCCCGGTTCTCCAGCATATACGCCAGCATACTGTCATTCTTTTCATAGAACTGCGCATACCCCGCCACATACCGGCAGATCTCCTGTTCGCAGATCTGGAAGCCTTCCACCATCTCGCCATTCAGTATCTGGTAGCCTAAAAAGGTCATTTCCGAAAAATACTTTCTCCGCAGCTTCTCAATCTCCTGTTCCTGTGCCTGGGACAGGTGCCGCACCGGCTTCTGCAGGAAATTCAGCTTTGCGGAGCCATAGGCGAATAGATATGCCACACCGTCCTCTGCTGTCTTCCTGCCGTATAATGCTATGGCAATATCCTTGTTCTGTGCCATTCCATTCATTTGTTTTATGTAAGATACCACATAATCTTCCACATAGATTCTGCAGTGCTTGTCCGCCTCTCCGATCTGCGTTATGTTCTTCGGTAATTCCATACAAAAAACACCTCCCATGCCGTTTCTATCAGTTATCACTAACTATAGCATCCGCACAGGAGGTATTTTAGCGTTCTTTGTCGCACCTCTTCAAAAACAGTTCGACAAAGTTTGCACCATATTCTATGTATTCTTAGCTATGCTTCAAACTTATATACGGTAACAGAATCGTATTCTCTGCCGTTCTCCCCGCCAAATACATAGGAGGGGAAATTCTCATGATGAATGGTATCCGGGAAATACTGGGTCTCCAATGCAAAACCGCAGCGGTTGCCGTAGGTCACCCCATCTTTTCCGGGCTGTACATCAATAAAATTGCCTGCATAAAACTGCACTCCTGGCAGGGTGGTGTATGCCTTCATTACTCTGCCGCTCTTCGGGCCTTTTACTGTGGCAATATGCCGTAATGTACCGTCATCGTTCCATCCATCGATCACGAAATTATGGTCATAGCCTCCGGTCAGGAGTAACTGCTCATAATCTTCCCGGATGTCTCTGCCGATCTTCTTGGGCTGTGTAAAATCCATGGGTGTGCCTGCTACCGCACGAATCTCACCGGTAGGGATCGATCCTGCTGCCACCGGAGTAAAGTGAGAGGCTCTCAGCCACAGTTCATGCTCTTCAATGCTGCCTGCACCGTGACCGTCCAGATTGAAATAGGAATGGTTGGTCAGGTTGATAATGGTCTTCTTGTCACTGGAAGCATGGTAATGCAGAGTCAGCTCATTCTCTTCACTCAGAGAGTAGGTTACGGATACCTTCTTATTGCCGGGGAATCCCAGATGTCCATCCTCATCCTCCAGAGAAAATGTCACGCTGTTCTCTCCCATCTCCGCATCCCAGAGTCTCTTATGGAAGCCCAGCTGCTTATGAGTATGTAAATTGTTGGCACCGTCATTTTTGTCCAGCTGATAAGTAACGCCATCCAGCGTATACTCTGCACCGCCGGTACGGTTCGCACAGGGGCCGATCACCGTGCCGAAAAAGCTGTCGTTGCCGTAATAGCTCTCACCATTGTCAAATCCCAGCACCAGGTCGTCCGCCTTGCCCGTGGCATCCGGTACCAGTACGCGCACCAGAGTAGCGCCCAGATCCGTTATCTCTGCTTTCATCCCTTGATCATTACTCAGGGTATACAGAGATATCTCTTTTCCTTCCGCACTTTTCCCAAATAAACTTTTTATTACTGCCATTGTCTTTCCCTCCCACTTTTATCCATTTTTATTTCATGCATACTGTCTATAATTCCACTCTGCCCTCTAAAGCGCGGAGTAATGTTACCTCATCAATATATTCCAGATCTCCCCCTACAGGGACACCACTGGCGATTCTCGTCACCTTGATTCCTGTGGGCTTGATAAGCTTGCTGATATACATTGCCGTGGTCTCACCTTCCAGGCTGGAATTGGTTGCGATAATGACCTCCTCCACATCACCCTGCAGACGTTCCATCAGTTCCTTCAGCTTGATGTCACCGGGTCCCACACCCAGCATCGGGGAAATGGCACCATGCAGTACATGGTACACGCCCTCATATTTGCCGGTCTTCTCATAAGCCGCCAGATCTCTGGTGTTCTCCACCACCATAATGGTACGATGATCCCGTCTGGGATTCGCACACACCGGGCAGAGTTCCTTATCTGTCAGGGTATAACACTCCTTACAGTACCGGACATTGGCTCTGGCCTCGATCATGACATTCGCCAGTCTGTCCACACGGTCCTTCGGCATATTGATCAGGTGAAAAGCCAGTCGTTGTGCGGACTTACTGCCAATCCCCGGAAGGGCTGCCAGTTCTTCTATTAATTTATTGATCTGTCCGCTGTAGAGTTCCATTAGAAAGGAAATCCTCCCAGGCCGCCGGTCATTTTGCCCATAAGCTCTGCATTGGCTTCATCCGCCTTGCGCAGTGCTTCGTTTGCTGCTGCCACGATAGCATCCTGCAGAGTCTCGATATCCTCGGGATCCACGATCTCCTCTGCCAGTTTAATGGATGTGATCTCTTTTTTACCGTTGATGGTCACTTCCACAGCTCCGCCGCCTGCAGATGCAGTGAACTCCTTGGTCTCCAGTTCCTTCTGTCCTTCTTCCATCTGACGCTGCATTCTCTGTGCCTGTTTCATCAGATTATTCATATTTCCGGGCATTGCGCCTCCGGGAAATCCACCTCTTTTTGCCATGTTGCTGTTTCCTCCATATTATTTATAATTGAGTTATTATTCTATCTTACCTTATCTGCAAGTCTGCCGCAATCCCAAATTCACGCAGGATCACTCTTCCTCGTCGATCTCCATGTTGATGACCTTACTGAGATCCACATAGTTGTCTTCGAATTCTCTGCTGCTTTCCACCGTCTGGATCGTCACTTCAATCTCTTTGCTGGAAAAATCGGACAACAGCATTTCCAGCTGCTGCTTGTTCTGCTCGTGAGCTTCTCCTTTGAAATAATCGGAAGCCAGTCCGTCCTCCAACACCACCATGAGCTTGTTGTCTCCACCCAGACTTAATCGGGCGTTTTTCAGATACATCTTCATGGGATTCTCAGCATTTCCCACGATAGCCGGCCATTTCCGTACAATCTCCTGAATATCCCCGGGAACCGCCTTCGGCAACTGTGGCTTCGGCTTTGCCACACCGGCCTGCGGCACTCCCTGTGCTCCGGGAGCTCCGGCAGGCATTTGCGCCGCCGTAACGACAATGCCGTTTTCCACTTTTTCCTCCACCTGGCGAATACGATCCAGGACAGCTTCCTGATCCGTCTCCATCTCCGGCTTACACAGCTTGATCAGCGCGATCTCTACCAGGATACGCTTCTGCGCCGCATAGCGGATCTGTCCGGACAGTTCGGAGAAAATATGAATATAGCGGATGATCTGGTCCATGGACAGCATGGAAGCTTCTTCCTTCAGATTCGCCAGATTGTCTGTGGACATATCTATGACATCCTCCAGATTATCCGCTGTCTGTACCAACATCAGATTCCGCAGATACCAGGTAAAGTCCGTGACGAACTGTACCAGCTCCCTGCCCTGCATGACGATCTCTTCCAACAGTTCAATGCAGCCTAACACATTCCGGTCCATAACGAAGCGCAGCAACCTGCTGAACACTTCCGTATCCACTGCCCCCAGCACATCCAGGGTCATATCGTAGGTCAGTTCTTTGCCCAGATGGAAGGCAATACACTGATCCAACAGGCTCAAGGCATCTCGCATAGAACCGTCCGCTACTTTTGCAATGTAGCGCAGAGCTCTGTCCTCCACCTGTACCTGCTCCGTGTCCATCAGTTCCTTCATGCGATCCGTGATGGTATCAATGGAGATTCGTTTAAAATCATATCTCTGGCAGCGGGACAGGATCGTAATGGGGATCTTGTGCACCTCTGTGGTCGCCAGAATAAAAATAACATAAGATGGCGGCTCTTCCAGCGTTTTTAACAATGCGTTGAAAGCTCCGGGGGAGAGCATATGCACCTCGTCGATGATGTAGACCTTGTATTTTCCCTCCGCAGGGGAATAGGATACCTCGTCGATGATCTCACGGATATTGTCCACACCGTTGTTGGAAGCCGCATCGATCTCGATGACATTCATGCTGGCTCCCGCCGCAATCGCCTTACAAATACGGCATTCCCCACAGGGGCCGTCCTCTGTGGGGTGTTCACAGTTCACTGTTTTCGCAAAAATCTTTGCCACCGTAGTCTTACCGGTACCTCTCGTTCCGGTGAAAAGATACGCATGACCGATCCGGTTCGCCCGCAGCTGATTCTTCAGTGTGGTCACGATATGATCCTGACCTTTGACGTCGGAAAAAGCATCCGGACGAAACTTCCGGTATAGTGCTGTATATGACATGTATTCTCTCTCTTCCTTGTAACTATTCAGAGCCATCAAATATTAGCAGATGCTTGGCGAAAATAGTTACTCATTAATTTTCTGTCTTAATCGCCGAAGCAGATGCCCAGCAGCTTCGCTTCCTGTACGATGGTAGCATCGGGATCCACGGTCTTTAACTTGCCCGCTACATCCTCTAACGGAACCCTTACGATCTCACGGTTCTTGTAACCTACCATGAATCCATACTGATTATCCAGGATCAGCTTGCCTGCCTCGGAGCCCAGACGGCTGGCGAATACTCTGTCATAAGGGCAGGGGCTTCCGCCTCTCTGCATATGGCCGGGTACGGTGACACGTACTTCTCTGCCGGTCTTCTCCTGGATCTGTGCAGCCACTTCGTAAGATACGGAAGGGAACGGATATTTTTCCATCTTTTTCTTGTAGTCTTTTTTGGTCAGGGCAGCATCTTCCTTGGAAATCGCACCCTCAGCCACAGCGATAATGGTAAAACGGCAGCCCTTTTTGTCCCTGTCTTCGATCTTCTCGATCACCTTATCGATATCATAAGGGATCTCCGGGAGCAGGATGATGTCCGCACCGCCTGCCATTCCGGCATTCAGGGTCAGCCACCCTACTTTATGTCCCATAACTTCCACGATAAATACTCTGCCGTGGGAAGCTGCTGTGGTATGGATGCAGTCGATGGCATCCGTAGCAATATCTACTGCGCTCTGGAAACCGAAGGTCATATCAGTACCCCACAGGTCATTGTCGATGGTCTTGGGCAGGGTCACGATATTCAGTCCTTCCTTGCGCAACAGGTTCGCAGTCTTGTGGGTGCCGTTACCACCGAGAATTACAAGGCAGTCCAGCTGCAGCTTGTAATAGTTCTGCTTCATGGCTTCGACTTTGTTCAGCCCGTTGGGATCCGGATCCTGGATCGTCTTGAAGGGGGTACGGGAGGTTCCCAGGATCGTGCCGCCCTTGGTAAGGATGCCGGAGAAATCCTTGTCTGTCAGCATGCGGAAATTACCGTAAATCAGTCCTCTGTAGCCATCGAGGAAGCCATAGATCTCGACCTCTTCCTTACTGTTCGCCAGGGTCTTCACCACACCTCTCATGGCAGCATTTAATGCCTGGCAGTCACCACCGCTCGTCAACATTCCGATTCTCTTCATCGTAGGATCCTCCGTTTCTATATTTCATTATTTTCTCTTGCGTTTGCTGTAACTATGCAAAACTGTCTTCGTTCTGCCAATACTTATTTCTATTTTAATACATTTATTTTCATCTGAAAATAGTTTGTTGTAATTTCCGGCAGATTTCTCCCCTATGGCAAAACAAACCTCAGAAGCACCGGGCCTCTGAGGTTCGCTTATCATCTTATCATACGTTATTTGAATTTAAACTTTCCTTTGATCATGGTCACGTAGACAGCTGCGCCGCCACCGCCGACCACTACGGCTCCGGCTGCTGCTGCCGCTGCCGCCACGCGGCCTGCGTTCGTTCCCTTACCGGAGGTCTCCGTTATCTGCTCTGTGCCGGATTCCTGAGAGTCGGAAGTCTGGGCGGTCATGGAATCTATCCGCTCCTCCTGCGGTGCTTCTCCACTCGATTCCTGCGTGTCCTGTGCCTCCCCGGAGGGCTTTGCCGCATCTTCCTTACTGTTTTCGTCCGCAGCGGGTGTTGTCGGGGGCACGGGAATTACAGAAGGCTTTACCACACCGGGTGTGGCAGGCGTTGCCGTGGCTGCGGGAGGTGTTGCCGCGCCCGTGGCCTTCTGGTCCGTATTGGACGCCTGACTGCTGTCATCGTCGTCATCATCGTCATCGTCGTTACTGGCAGCAGGCTTCTTCGGTGCGATCTCATAACCGCAGATCGTACAGATCTCCGCCCGTTCTGTGGTGGCCGCGCCACCGGATGCATGCTTTTCCGTATTGCTGGTGATTCCACAGACACCACACTTATGCCAGTGTCCGGTCATATCGGACAGATATCCTTCTGCCCAGCTATGATCCGTCTTCGGAAGAACGATCTCTGTCGCTGTTATGCTCTTGCTTCCGTCCGCGGATGCAAAATACAGTCCGCAGACGTCGCAGGTCCAGTATTCGATGCTGCCCTCTGCCTGACAGGTGGGTTCCACCCGGTCGTGGCGGTTCAGCGGGCCGTGACCGGAGTTCCATGTCTTCGATACGGCGGGGCTTGCGTTATAATCATCGGTTTCCGCATAGCGGATCTGTGCAGTCACCTTCTCGTTGTGACCGACTCCGGTGGATTTGGTCTGCCCCCAGTCCGTTCCATCAAAGCTGAACTCCACGTCAGTGCGATCTGTGGTGATCTGCGCCGCCAGATCGTTGCCGCTGACGGTAAAGGTCATGTCAAAGGCATCCGGATCCGGGGTATCCTCGCGGTCTGCTTTTGCGGTACGGGTGATAGTTATGCCAAACACAATATCATTATAATTTTTTGACCGTAACTGAACACTTACTATCGCATGCTCGCCAATATCATCCATGGTGTTTTCACCCAGAGTGAATAGCAATTTTCCCTCGGAATATTTGATGTCGGGATCTGCCGCCAAAACGTTCATGGAATTATCCAACATGATAACTTCCATCGTTGTCTCTCCCAGATCCTCGGGCAACCCCGGTATCTGCACCGCCTTCTCTCCTTTGGCCGCCCAACTGTATTTGAGATCCAAGTCTTGAATCTTCGGAGCAATTGCTTTACTGATTTCCAATTTTACCTGTGCCGTCAGCGTCTGATAGTATTCCGGATGCTCCGTAGGAATAAACGTTGCCGTGTAGGTCTCACTATCGCCAACATAAGGAACCTTGTCATCATCGCTCTGGATCTGCCAAGTTCCGTCGATGGGCTCGGTTCCCAGTTTTGCCGTCAGTCTT
>OHMF01001093.1_pt1 | contig 10717 bp, 11 predicted proteins | sample 1569181 | NCBI WGS metagenome assembly OHMF01 (sample SAMEA3879559, study PRJEB24766) | human gut metagenome | biome: human-associated habitat; feature: feces | place: USA | collected 1985/1987
CGCCCTTTCCGGACACGACGGCGATGACCTGAGACAAGGCTCGTACCTCCTTTTTGTGAATTTGATGCGTTACAGCGGGGCTTTTTTGATCTTGGCGAAGGCGCGCGGATAGGCGCGCGGGGTAGGGGAGACCTTTTCGACGATGACAAGGCGGTGGACGACGTCGCTCGTCGGGATGGTGTAGTCCTCGACCTTGACGATGTGGCCGCCGAGCGTCTTGATGGCGCTCTTCGCCGCGGCGATCTCGTCCTCGGTGTCGACGCTCTTCATGGCGACGAACTGTCCGCCGACCTTGATGAGCGGCAGGCACAGCTCGGATAAGATCGAAAGCTGCGCGACGGCGCGCGAGGTGGCGATGTCGAACTGCTCGCGGTGCTGCATGGCGAATTCCTCCGCTCGCGCGTGGACGCAGGCGACGCGCTTTAATTGCAGCTCGTCACAGACCTCTTGCAGCCAGTTGACGCGCTTGCCGAGCGAGTCGAGCAGCGTGAGGTCGAAGTCGTCTTTTAAAATACGCAGCGGCATCCCGGGAAAGCCCGCGCCGGTGCCGACGTCGACGACGGTTTTACCCGTCAGATCGACAAAAGGCAGCAGCGCCGCGCTGTCGAGCAGGTGGAGCTGCGCGACGGCGTCGGGCTCGGTGATGGCCGTGAGGTTCATCACCTGATTCTTTTCCAGCAGCAGGGAAGAGAAGCGCTCGAGCGTTTCCGCCCGGCTTACATCCAGCCCCAGCTCGCTGAGGCCCTGCAAGAGAAGCTCGTTCATTTGCTCTGCTCCTTCAAAAGGTCGCGGATCTCGGTGAGCAGAACTTCTTCCTTCGTCGGCTCGGGGACCTTTTCGCTCTCCGGTTCAGCGGGCTTCGAGAGCTTGTCGTGCATCTTGTTGATGGCCTTGACCATGCAGAACACGGCGAAGGCGATGATGATAAAGTCGAGAATGACGGCGATGAAGCTGCCGTAGTTGACGGCGACCTCGGGTGTGACGACTTTGCTGCCCTCCATGACGGCTTCCTTGAGCACCCATTTCCACGCGGAGAAGTCGACGCCGCCGGTCAGCATGGAGATGAGCGGCATGATGATATCATTGACGAGCGAGGTCGTGATCTTGCCGAACGCGCCGCCGATGACGACGCCGACGGCCATATCGAGCACGTTGCCGCGCATGGCAAAGGCCTTGAACTCTTCAAAAAACTTCTTCACGGGAAGCACCTCTTTGCTGAAAATGTGCGAAAAACGAAAACTTATCGTATAAAAACGGAATAATATTGCGGATTGGATTTACTTTTTGGGAATGAGAACGGTCTTGCCGCCCATGTAGGGTTGGAGGACCTTGGGGATCAGCACGCTGCCGTCGGCCTGCAGATTGTTCTCGAGGAAGGCGATGAGCATACGCGGGGGTGCGACGACGGTGTTGTTCAGCGTGTGCGGCAGGTACATCTTGCCGTCCTCGCCCTTGACGCGAATTTTCAGGCGGCGGGCCTGCGCGTCACCGAGGTTCGAGCAGGAGCAGACCTCGAAATACTTCTGCTGGCGCGGGCTCCACGCCTCGATGTCGCAGGACTTGACCTTCAGGTCGGCGAGGTCGCCGGAGCAGCACTCGAGCTGGCGCACCGGAATGTCCATGCTGCGGAAGAGCTCGACGGAGTAGCGCCAGAGCTTCTCGTACCAGTCCATGCTCTCCTCCGGGCGGCAGACGACGATCATCTCCTGCTTTTCAAACTGATGGATGCGGTACACGCCGCGCTCCTCGATGCCGTGCGCGCCTTTCTCCTTGCGGAAGCATGGCGAATAGGACGTCATCGTCTGCGGGAGCTGATCCTCGGTGAGGATCTGGTCGATGTAGCGGCCGATCATGGAGTGCTCGCTCGTGCCGATCAGATAGAGATCCTCGCCCTCGATCTTGTACATCATGGCGTCCATGTCCGTTTGGCTCATAACGCCCTCCACCACGTTGCCGTGGATCATGAACGGCGGGATGCAGTAGGTAAAGCCCTTGTCGATCATGAAATCGCGCGCATAGGTCAGCACGGCCTCGTGCAGCCGCGCGATATCGCCCATGAGATAGTAAAAACCGTTGCCGGAGACGCGGCGCGCGGCGTCGAGATCGATGCCATCAAAGCGCTCCATGATCTCCGTGTGGTACGGGATCGGGAAATCCGGCACGACGGCGTCGCCAAAGCGCTGCACCTCAACGTTGCAGCTGTCATCCGGGCCGAGCGGCACGCTCGGGTCGATGATCTGCGGGATGGTGAGCATGATCTTGTGGATCTTGGTCTCCAGCTCGGCCTGCGCGGTGACCTGCGCCTTGACAGCCTCGGCCTCGGCGAGCTTGGACGGGTCTTTTTTCGCCTGTCCCATGAGCATGCCGATCTGCTTCGACAGGGTGTTGCGCTCGGCGCGCAGATTCGACGCCTCGTTGATGGCGGCGCGGTTGGCCTTGTCGAGCGCGATCACCTCGTCGACGAGCGGCAGCTTCGCGTCCTGAAACTTTTTGCGGATGTTCTCCCGAACGAGCTCGGGGTTTTCACGGATGAGTCGAATGTCAATCATGTTGTCTCTGTCTCCTCAATGTTCTAATTGGTGTCAGTTTCTGCGGCCGATGCCCTCGAGCGCCTGCAGCAGCGCCTCGCGGTCGTCCGCGTCGTAGTATTCCAGCTCGATGCGCCCGGTCTTGCGCCCCTGCGTCATGCGCACCTTGCGCCCGAGCACCTGCTCGAGATGGCGCGCGCATTCGCCGAGATAATCGACGCCGGCGGGCTTCGCTGCCGGTTTTCCCTGCGTTTCCTTCAAAAGCTGCGCAGCCAGCGCCTCGGCGCGGCGCACCGAGAGCCCCTTTTCGATGACGGTCTTCGCCGCGGCGAGCTGCATTTCCGGGTCACCGAGCGGCAGGAGCGCACGCGCGTGCCCAGCGGACAGTGTGCCGTCCTCGACGAGCTTCAGGACCTGCTCCGACAGCGCCAGAAGCCGCGTCGCATTGGCGACGGCGGGGCGTGACTTGCCCACGCTCTGTGCCACATCGTCCTGCGTCATGCCGTACACGTCCTGCAGGGCGCGGTAACCCTTTGCCTCTTCGATGGGGTTTAAGTCCTCGCGCTGCAGGTTTTCGACCAGCGCCATCTCCATGGCGCGCTGCTCATCAGCCGTGAGGATGCGCACCGGCACCTCCCGCAGTCCGGCCATGCGGCTGGCGCGCCAGCGGCGCTCGCCTGCCACGATGCTGTAACCGCCCATGGGTCTTGGACGCACCGCGATGGGCTGTAATAAGCCGTGCTCGGCGATGCTGGCAGCCAGTTCGCTGAGGGTCTCCTGCTCAAAGGTCTTGCGGGGCTGGTCGGGGTCCGGCTCGATCTCGCGCAGCGGCAGCGTTTCCACCGCTGCGTGCTCTGACTCAAAGACCGGTGCTGCGTCCTCAAACAGACTGTCCAGCCCGCGTCCAAGCCCTCCTTTTCCTCTTGCCATTGTTTACCTTGTTCCCCCTGTTTTAATCTTCCAGAGCATTTTTCGCCGGCTCTGCGGCGGGTGTAGCCTTTGCGCGGGACTTTTTAGGTTCCTGCGGGCGGTTGTGCTTGACAAATTCGATTGCCAAGTCCATGTAGGCTTCGCTGCCCTTGCCCTTCGGCTCGTAGAAATTGATGGGCTGGCCGTAGCTGGGCGCTTCCGAAATGCGGATGGAGCGCGGGATGGTGGTCTTGTACACCTTGGAGCCGAAGTACTTCTGCACCTGCTCCACCACCTGCACGGTCAGGTTGTACCGCAGCGAGAACATGGTGAACACCACACCCTCGATATCCAGATACGGATTATACTTTTTGCGGATGGTCTTGAGGGTGCTGATAAGCTCCGACAATCCTTCCAGCGCATAGTATTCGCACTGCACCGGGATGAGCACACTGTCGCAGGCACTCAGGCCGTTGAGGGTGAGCAGATCCAGACTGGGCGGGCAGTCGATAAAGATGAAGTCGTAGTCCTTCTGCACCTCAGCCAGCGCCTTGCGCAGACGCCCCTCGCGGCCGGGCAGGTCGATCATTTCCAAGCTGGCACCGGCCAGCCGGGTGTTGGAGCCGATGACATCGGTGCGGTACTCGGTGTGCCGGATGGCCTGCGCCGCCGTTGCCCTGCCGATGAGCACCTCATAAGTGCCCGCTTCCACGCTGCGCTTTGGGATGCCATAGCCGGTGGTGGTGTTGCCCTGCGGGTCGAGATCTACGATAAGCACCTTTTTGCCCAGTGCCGCTACGCAGGACGAAAGGTTGACGGCGGTGGTGGTTTTGCCCACTCCGCCCTTCTGGTTTGCGATCGCTACAATTTTTGCCACGCGCTTTTCTTCCTCCCGGGGAAAGATTTGTTCCACGTGGAACACGCAGTCGTGCCCGCCGGTTTCCCCGTCCGGCAGACACCTTGGCTTCTAGTATAACACATCCAAATTGTTTTTTGAACCATCTGGAGCGTTTTTCAGCTGGATTTTTAACTTTTGGGGGTGGGAAAGTGGAAATCACCCCTTCCGTCATCGCCTGCGGCGATGCCACCTTCCCCAAGGGGACGGCTTTTGGTGGTGGCATAAAGTTTCTGGCATAGCGCAAAGGCGTCCCCTTGGGGGAGCTGGCACGGCGTAAGCCGTGACTGAGGGGGTTGTCCCCCTGTTCCACATGGAACAATTCACTTCTCTGCGGCGGCGGTGGGGATTCGGACGGTGTACTCAATGTAGCCGTCCTTCTCTTCCCGGTGGGCGGTGGCGGGCACGCCGTTGTCGGTCATCAGCCGGATGGCGTGGTCGATGGTGTTGACAAAGATGCGCACGTCCCGCACCATGGAGATGCGGTGCCCGGCCTTGGGCGGGCTGTTCAGCAGCTGCTCGATGTAGCTGTCGGTCTGACGTGCGTTCAGGCGGCGCTTGGCAATGGTGATCAGCGCTTCGCTGCGGCGGTTCTCCGGCAGGCGCAGCACCGCGCGGGCGTGGCGTTCGGTGAGGTTATTGTCCAGTATAAACTGCCGCTGGTCTGCCGTCAGCTGCAAAAGCCGCAGCTTGTTGGCAAAGGTGGGCTGTGCCATGCCCAAGCGCTTGGCAGCTTCGGCTTGGGTGCAGTCCCACAGCACCATCACATCCCGCAGTCCCTGCGCCTGCTCAAAGGGGTTCAGGTCGGCGCGCTGGATGTTTTCCAGCAGCCCCAGCGCAGCGGTGCGGTCGTCGGCGTAGCTGCACAGGATGGCGGGGATGGTGGTCATCTTTGCCAGCTGACAGGCGCGCAGCCGCCGCTCCCCTGCCACCAGCTCGTAGCCCTCTGCCGCCCTGCGCACTGTGACCGGCTGAAGCAGACCGTTTTCCCGGATGCTCTGCGCCAGCGCCGTCAGCTCCTGCTCGTCAAAGCTTTTCCGCGCCTGAAAGGGCGACGGGTGGATCTGGTCGATGGGCAGAGAGAGTAATTTCCCGGACGGTTTCTTGCGTTCAAACATGATGCTGCCCCTTTCCTATGAAATAAGCCTTCGGTTTTTCCACATTTCTCCGGGAAATCGTGGAAAACCTGTTCAGCTTCAGTGTAGCACACAAAGAAAGACCCCGCCAGAAATTTCGTTCGGCAGGGTCTTACAGGTTGCGTCAAATCATGCGTTATTTCAGCGGGCTTTTTGCAATTTTACCGCCGTTTCTGGGGTATGCTGTCGGAGTTTGCGAAATCTTTTTGCACAAAATCAGCGTGCGGGTGTCGCCGCCGGGCAGGTGCAAAGTGCGGGTCTCGCGGTACTCGCCGCCCAGCTTTTTGATAGCACCCCGGGCAGCGGTCAGCTCCTCTTCCCCGGATGCGCCTTTCATGGCAAGGAAGTTGCCGCCCACCTTCACCAGCGGCAGGCAGTATTCTGCCAGCATGGGCAGAGCCGCCACCGCGCGGGCCGAAGCCAAATCGAACTGTTCACGCCACGCCTTGCGAGCAGCTTCCTCGGCGCGCTCCTTGGCGAATTCCACACCGGTAAGGCCCAGCTGGCCGCAGGCGTATTTCAGAAACTCCACCCGCTTTCCGGTGGGTTCCATCAGGGTCAGCTCCAACTCGGGCTTGAAAATCTTCGTCACGATGCCCGGGAAGCCCGCGCCTGCACCGACATCCACCATCTTCCCTGCCACCTCAGGCTGAGAGGCAAAGAGCAGGCTGTCGAGGAAGTGCTTGTCCTCGATGCCCTCCGGGTCGGTGATGGCGGTCAGGTTGACCTTCTGGTTGTAGTCTACAAGGATCTGGGCAAAGGCGTCCAGCTGATCCAGCTGGGTGCCGGTAAGGGTGATGTTCCATGTGGAACATTTTGCTTCCAGACGCTGTTTGTCGATCATTGGTGTTGTCCTTTCTGTCGGGTGGTTGGGGTAGCACAATCGTTTATTTTATCGCAATTTCGTATTATTTTTGTTGTTTCCCTGCCAGTGCGATGCTCAGCTGCGCCACATCGGAGGGCGAAACGCCGGGGATGCGCCCCGCCTGCCCCAGATTGCGGGGACGGATGCGGGCAAGCTTTTCCCGGGCTTCCAGCGTCAGGCCGGTCAGGGCGGCGTACTCAAAATCCTCCGGGATGAGGGTTTTTTCGTGGCGTGCCACCTCCCGGATCATCCGGTCCTGTCGGGCGATGTAACCGGCGTACTTGATCTCGGTCTCCAGCCGCTCCGCCAGCATGGGGGTGATCTCCTCGCCCCAGCCGATGATGCCCGCCACCAGCGGGTAGCTGATCTCGGGACGGCGCAGCAGCTCCTCGGCAATGCCGCCCTCGGCGGCGGGGGCAAGACCGGCGGCTTCCATGGCGGCGCGCAGGTCTGCGGTGCGCAGATGCGCTTCGTGCAGGCGGCGGCGCTCGGCTTCCAATATGTTCTGGGTGTGCTGGTACTTTGCCCAGCGGTCATCCTGCACAAGGCCGTATTCCCTGCCGATGGGGGTCAGGCGCTGGTCGGCGTTGTCCTGCCGCAGGGTCAGCCGGTACTCGCTGCGGCTGGTCATCATGCGGTAGGGGTCCATGACGCCCTTGGTCACAAGGTCGTCCACCAGCGTGCCCAGATAGCTGGTGTGCCGGGGCAGCACCAGCTGCTCTAAGCCCAGCGCGTTGCGGGCGGCGTTCAGCCCCGCCAGCAGACCCTGCGCGGCGGCTTCCTCGTAGCCGGAGGTGCCGTTGAACTGCCCTGCCCCGTACAGACCCCGCACCACCTTGCTTTCCAGCGTGGCTTCCAGACTGGTGGGGTCTACGCAGTCGTACTCGATGGCGTAGGCGGGGCGCATGATCTCCAGATGCTCAAAGCCTTTGATGCTGTGGTAAAAGGCGTTCTGCACGTCCTCCGGCAGGCTGCTGGACGCGCCCTGCAGATACATTTCCTCGGTGTTCTCGCCGCAGGGCTCTACAAAGAGCGGGTGGCGGTCCTTGCCGGAGAAGCGCACCACCTTATCCTCAATGGAGGGGCAGTAGCGCGGGCCGACGCCCTCGATCATGCCGCCGTACAGCGGGCTGCGCTGGATGTTGTCCAGAATGATTTTATGCGTCTCGGGGTTCGTGTAGGCGATCCAGCACTCCACCTTGTTGTGCATGGGTGCATCGGTCATAAAACTGAAGGGCTGCAGCTCATTGTCCGGGTCGCCGGGCTGGCATTCCAGCTTGGAAAAATCAATGCTGCGGCGGTGCACCCGGGCAGGGGTGCCGGTCTTGAACCGGCGCAGCGGCAGACCGGCGGCTTTCAGGCTGTCGGTCAGGGCGTTGGCGGCGTGCATCCCGTCCGGGCCGGAAGCATACCACGCATCACCGACAAAAATTTTGCCACCCAGATTGGTGCCCGTGGCAATGACCACACACTTTGCGCTGTACTCCCCGTTCAGCTGGGTCACAACGCCCTTGACATGGCCGTTCTCCACCTCAATGCCCACCACCTCGGCCTGATGGATGGCAAGGCCGGGCGTGAGTTCAAGGGCGTGCTTCATGTATTCGTGGTAGCGCTTGCGGTCGGTCTGAACGCGCAGGGCATGAACGGCAGGGCCTTTGCCCTTGTTCAGCATCCGGCTCTGCAGGTAGGTGGCATCCGCCGCAAGGCCCATCACACCGCCCAGTGCATCCAATTCGCGTACCAGCGTTCCTTTTGCAGTTCCGCCGATGCTGGGATTGCAGGGCATGTTGCCAATGGCATCCAGGCTCATGGTAAACACCGCCGTTCTGGCACCCAGCGTGGCGGCAGCGTGGGCCGCTTCAATGCCAGCGTGGCCCGCGCCTATTACGATCACATCATAATCTCCTAAATGGTTCATAACTTTTTCGGATTCCCTCTATTGTCAATGGAACAATCGAAACTGTACCTACACAGCCCGTCGCGCAGCGACTTCAAACCGGCGGAACACAAAAAATCCTCTAGCGCAGCGGCTTGGATTTTTTGTATGGAGCCCATCTTCTTTGGGATTATTAAGGGCGAGCAGCCCTTAATTCGTGCCTCCCGCGCCTCGAAAGTAGCGGGTGCTTTTCTGGTTCTCTTTTGGCACGCAAAAGAGAACTTAGCCCCAATGCAAAAGCGCTCTGACTCCACGCCACCGACGCGAGAAAACGCTCTCCCATCATCACAGAAGAACCTCCTCAGTAACAATATGTATCCTCCCCGGTTTCGCCATCAGCTCCTCCTCCGGCAGCGGCGGAGCCTTCTCCGCCCAGAGCCACCACCCGGCCCAGAGGACGGGGACCGCCGCCGCAAGGGCCAGCCCCGGCCAGAGCACAGCCGGATAACCCAGCGCCGCACTGCCGGGCCAGAACACCGCCGCTGCGCAGAGCGCCAGCGCCGTCCAGCCCTCCCAGAAGATCGTCGTCCATTGTGTTTCCTGTCGCATGGCTTTTCGCCTCCTTCTGGCCCCAATATAACGCACTCCGGGCGAAAAATGAGGCGAAACGGCCCGCCTTACACACAAAAACATCCCGGTTTGAGCCGGGATGTTTTTCTAATTCTGGTCATGGCTCTTCCCCACCCACGAGCAGACGACTCCGCACACAAGGCTGGTGGTGATCCCTGCCGCAGCGGCAGTCAGCCCGCCGGTGAGGATGCCGATGGCCCCTTCCTCTTCGATGGCCGTCCGCACGCCTTTCGCCAGCAGATGGCCGAAGCCCAGCAGCGGCACGGTAGCGCCGCAGCCTGCAAACTCCGCCAGCGGCGCATACCATCCCACCGCCGAGAGAATGACGCCCGCCACCACATAGCCCGTCAGGATGCGGGCCGGGGTCAGGCCGGTGAGGTCGATGAGCAGCTGGCCGATGACGCAGATGCAGCCGCCCACCACGAAGGCCCAGAAGTAATTCATCCGTTTTCCTCCTTCTGCTGCGGGCTGCGCAGCTCCACGAGATGGGCGATGGCCGGGATGCTCTCCTTCTGCAAAAAGGTCGTCTGGCTCATCAGCGCGCCGGTGGCGATAAAGAGCACCCGCTTCTGCGTTCCCTTCTCGAGGCGGGGCAGGATATGCCCGCAGAGGACGGAGGCGCAGCAGCCCGGGCCGGAGCCGCCGCTCTTCACAGTCTGCTCGGCGGCATCGTAGAGGATGCAGCCGCAGTCCATATGGTTCTTGAGCAGAAGTCCTTCTGCCGCCAGCAGGTCGCGCAGGAGCTGGCTGCCCACATGGCCGAGGTCGCCGGTGTAGATGCGGTCGAAGTCCGCCGGGGCGCTGCCGGTGTCCTTCAGATAGTGCAAAAGAGTTGCGGCGGCAGCGGGGGCCATAGCCGCACCCATGTTGTTGATGTCTTTTATTTTATAGTCCTGCACCCGTCCGAAGGTGGCGGCGCAGAGCTGCACACCCTCACCGGCGGGCCGCAGCAGGCAGGCACCCGCCGCCGTAGCCGTCCACTGGGCGGTGGGCGTCCGGACAGCGCCGTAGCTCAGCGGCGTGCGGAACTGACGTTCTGCCGCACAGAAATGGCTGGACGTCATCGCCAGCAGGCCGTCGGCCATGCCTGCACTGCACAGCGCCGCGCCGAGGCCCAGCGCTTCAGCCATCGTGCTGCAGGCCCCGAAGAGGCCGACAAAGGGGATGCCCAGTTCCCGCAGGGCGTAGCTGGACGCGGTACACTGGGCCTGTAAGTCGCCCGCCAGCGCGAGGCTGACTTTATCCGGCGTCGTCTCAGCCTTTTTGAGGCAGAGCCGCGCCGCCCGCAGGGTCATTTCTTTCTCGGCGGCCTCCCAGTTGGACTGGCCGAAAAAGTTGTCGGCGCTCAGCTCGTCGAAACAGGCGGCAAGGGGGCCTTCGCCCTCCTTTTTGCCGCCGATGGCCGCATGAGCCGCCACGACGGGCGGCGTCGGGAACAAAAGAGTGTCTCCGCGTCGTGCAGCCATCACAGTTTCCTCCTTTATGGGGCTGATTTTATCTGTTTTTTGTGGTATACTGAATTTTAGTGGGAAAGTGCAATTTCCGCACTTCCTTATGCGTATCCTTGGCAGGAGGACTTTTTTACTGCAGCAGCCAGTAGACGCTGCCGTAGAGCACCGCCGCCAGCGTACCGTATACGATGACCGGCCCGGCGATGATGAACATCTTCGCGCCGGTCCCCAGCACACGGCCCTCGGTCTTGAACTCGATGGCCGCACTGACCACCGCATTGGCAAAGCCCGTGATGGGCACGAGGGTGCCTGCGCCCGCTTTCGCGGCCAGTTTCTGGTAGAGGCCCAGCGTCGTCAGCAATGCCGACAGCGCCACCAGCGTGCAGCTGGTGAGCGTCCCGGCCAGCTCTTTGTCGAGCCCCATGGT
>OHMF01001098.1_pt1 | contig 10697 bp, 10 predicted proteins | sample 1569181 | NCBI WGS metagenome assembly OHMF01 (sample SAMEA3879559, study PRJEB24766) | human gut metagenome | biome: human-associated habitat; feature: feces | place: USA | collected 1985/1987
AAAATCGGAGGCGTGGTCACACACTTCGCCAAATCAGAGAAACAGCTGATTATCGCCATTATGATCATCACCGGTGTGATGAGCGGCGTACTTTCAAATACCGGTACCGCAGCAGTGCTGATCCCGGTAGTCATCGGAATCGCCGCAAAATCCGGTTATTCCAGATCAAGACTTCTGATGCCGCTTGTATTTGCGGCGGCTATGGGAGGAAACCTTTCTCTCATCGGAGCGCCGGGCAACCTCATCGCCCAGTCGGCGATGGAAGACATGGGGAAAGCATTTGGATTTTTCGAGTATGCCAAAGTGGGTCTGCCGATTCTGATTGCAGGAACTATTTTCTTTGCACTGTTTGGCTACAAGCTTTTGCCGGAGCACAAGGGCGGAGAGGATGGAATCTACGATGAGACAAAGGATTTCGGTCATGTACCGAAGTGGAAGCAGAATCTTTCCCTCATCATACTGGTATTGACACTGATCGGAATGATTTTTGAAAAACAGATCGGCATCAAGCTCTGTGTGATTGGTGCGGCCGGCGCACTGGCATTGATCTTAACCGGTGTCATCAGTGAGAAAGATGCCTTAAAGTCCATCGACTTAAAGACAATCTTCCTCTTCGGAGGTACGCTTTCCCTGGCGTCAGCGCTTGAGGAGACAGGTGCAGGTGAGATGATTGCGGACAAGGTCATTGGTCTTCTGGGAGCGAACCCGTCACCGTATCTTCTGACCTTCGTGGTATTCATGCTCTGCTGTGTACTGACCAACTTTATGTCGAACACGGCAACGACTGCACTTATGGTTCCGATCTGTGTATCCATTGCGAACCGTATGGGAGCTGATCCAAGTGCTGTTCTGATGGCTTGTGTGATCGGCGGTTCATGTGCCTATGCGACACCGATCGGTATGCCGGCGAACACCATGGTCGTTACTGCCGGAGGTTATACCTTTAAAGATTACGCAAAAGCGGGAATTCCGCTGATTCTGGTGGCAACCGTTGTCAGCATGATCCTGCTTCCGGTATTGTATCCGTTTTTCCCGTAAAATCAGTTTTTGCCGCACAGCTGCGGTGTACTGGATAGTTATAGATAAAAGGAGGACAAAAAAATGTCAAAAGAAGCACAGGTTGAGCAGCTTACCGATTACATGGCAAAATTTATTGCACATGTGGCAAAGAAGCTGCCGGATGATGTCATTGCAAAATTAACAGAGCTGAGAGCACAGGAGGACAGCCCGCTGTCCAAGACGATCTACGATACCATGTTCCAGAATCAGGAACTTGCGGTAAAGCTGAATCGTCCGAGCTGCCAGGATACCGGCGTGCTGCAATTCTGGGTAAAATGCGGCACAAACTTTCCGCTGATCGGAGAACTGGAGGCACTCTTAAAAGAAGCCGTTGTAAAAGCAACGTTTGAGGCTCCGCTCCGCCACAACAGTGTTGAGACATTCGATGAGTACAACACAGGCAAAAATGTCGGAAAAGGAACACCGACGGTCTTCTGGGATATTGTTCCGGACAGTGATCAGTGTGAGATTTACACCTACATGGCAGGCGGCGGATGTACGCTTCCGGGCAAGGCGATGGTCTTAATGCCGGGCGAAGGTTATGAGGGTGTTACCAAGTTCGTACTCGATGTCATGACTTCCTATGGAATCAATGCATGTCCTCCGCTTCTTGTGGGCGTTGGCGTAGCAACCTCCGTGGAGACAGCGGCACTGCTTTCCAAGAAAGCGCTGATGCGTCCGATCGGTTCCCACAATGACAATGAGCGCGCGGCAAAAATGGAGCGTCTGCTTGAAGATGGAATCAATGCAATCGGACTTGGACCGCAGGGCATGGGTGGCAAATATTCCGTTATGGGCGTTAACGTAGAAAATTCTGCGCGTCATCCGTCTGTAATCGGCGTTGCTGTAAACGTTGGCTGCTGGTCTCATCGTCGTGGCCACATCGTATTCGATAAAAACTTAAACTATAAAATTCTTTCTCATAGCGGGGTGACTTTATAATGTACGAAGTAATTGATGGCAAAAAGGTTTTAACTACTCCTGTAAGCGCAGAAGACTTAAAGAATATTCATATTGGTGACATTGTTTATCTGAACGGTGACATTACCACCTGTCGTGATGTTGCACATCGCCGTGTCGTAGAATATGGCCGTGAGCTGCCTGTTGATGTTAAGGATAAAGCAATTCTGCACGCCGGTCCGATTATTCGTCCCTTGGGCGATGACAAATTTGAAATGGTATCCGTTGGTCCTACTACCAGCATGCGCATGGAAAAATTTGAGAAAGAGTTCGTTGAAAAAACCGGTGTCCGCGTTATCGTCGGCAAAGGCGGTATGGGCCCCAACACTGAATATGCGTGCAAAAACTTTGGCGCTATTCATTGCGTATTCCCCGCAGGCAATGCTGTTGTGGCAGCAACTGAGGTACAGGAAATCGTTGACGCAAACTGGCGTGAGTTGGGTATGCCGGAAACTCTGTGGAGCTGCCATGTAAAAATGTTTGGCCCGCTGATTGTTTCTATTGACAGCTATGGCAGAAACTTTTTTGAAGAGCAAAAAGTAATCTATAACCAACGCAAGGAAGAAGTATATAACGAGATTATTCCACACGTTAAATTTATTAAATAAAGATAAAATAGCTGTGGATTTATCAGATTCAGGAGAAAAGAAATGAAACAGTACAATTTATCTCAGATCATGAAAAGCGCTCATAGAAAGTTCAGAAGTGTCAAAGGTGAAAAGTCTTTCTCAGAGTGCTTGAAATCAGCTTGGATGTTTGCTAAGTTGCAGGTTTCATTCTCTGATGAAAACATCGCTAAGAAAGATAGAGAGTTTGTACAAGCTCAGAATGCGAAGTTTGAGAAGGTTGCTCCTTCAAAGCGTAGTTCCTATGATGATTTATCTATCCCGGCATCTGCATATTACAATGCGAATAGCACAGGTCGATTCGGTTCTCATTTTGTCAACGATTAAAAGATACAGATATGAAAATAGTATTGAAAGTTTCATTAAGAGAGGCCAAAAGAGCCTCAGAAGCGATACGCGATAATTGGCATTTGAGAAAAGGATTCAATCAGGTTGAAACCAATGTATGGGAGGCTGATAGTGAGTTCTGGGGAAATCTGGAGGATGAGGACAAGAAGGAGATTGTAGAGCATCTGGATGAGGAAGCGGAAAAGGATGTCATGATGCTTCTGTCATATGACGATGATGAAATAGGCAGCTATATGACAACCAACTACATCTGTATTCCGGGTGGTCTGACAGTGAAGCAGGCTATGAGCCAGCTCGTGAGGCAGGCGGGCGAAAACGACAATATCATGACTATATATGTGGTTGATTCAGATGAATGCTTTGCGGGAGCTATCGATTTAAAGGATTTAATCACAGCCAGGGAGGGCATGAATCTGGAAAGCATTATAGCCCATTCATATCCATATGTGCTTGACCATGAGAAAATCGATGATTGTATCGACACAATCAAGGACTACGCTGAGGATTCAATTCCGGTGCTCTCAAAGGATAAGCATATCCTCGGTGTCATCACATCTGATGATATTGTAGAGATGGTAGACAATGAGATGGGTGAGGACTATGCAAAGCTCGCCGGACTGACCGCAGAGGAGGATCTGAAGGAAACCACGCTGCAGAGCATGAAAAAGAGAATGCCGTGGCTTATCATCCTGCTTTTTTTGGGAATGATAGTGTCTTCCGTAGTCGGAATATTTGAGAATGTGGTAGCGGCTTTGCCGATAGTCATCTGCTTCCAGTCGCTGGTACTTGACATGGCAGGAAACGTAGGAACACAGTCACTGGCTGTCACAATCAGAGTGCTCATGGATGAGAATCTAAGCGGTAAGCAGAAGCTTTTTCTCGTAGTAAAAGAGGTAAGAATAGGCCTTGTAAATGGTGGCTTGCTTGGAATAATGGCACTTGTATTTCTGGGAATATATGTGCATCTGTTCAAGGGCTACACATGGCTTGGAGCATTTGCGGTATCAGGCTGTGTAGGAGTTTCACTGCTTGTGGCAATGGCAATTTCAAGCCTTGTGGGCACAGTGATTCCGATGTTTTTTCACAAGATAAAGATTGACCCGGCGGTTGCGTCAGGCCCGCTTATCACTACAGTGAATGATCTGGTGGCAGTTGTGACCTATTATGGACTGGCATTTCTTTTCCTGATTGAGTTGTAATATTGGTCGTAGTACATAAACATTTAGAATACAGAAAATAAAAGGATAATTTGTAATTTGTGTTTTAGATGTAAATCCGCTATACTATTGATGTAATATTGCGGATTTGTTTCTATAGAAAGAGGGTAAAATATGCCTGAGATATCATTATTTTATGGGATTAGAGTCACTATGTATTATAATGACCATATGCCACCACATTTTCATGCTGAATATAATGGACATAAAGCATTAGTAGATATTAATAATATACAAGTAATAAGAGGCTATTTGCCGAATAAACAATTACGATTGATATTGGCCTGGTGTACGATTCATCAGGATGAATTAATGCAGAATTGGGAATTGGCCAAGGACATGAAACCATTGAACAAAATTAATCCACTTATATAATGAGAGGTGAAATATATGAATGAATATTTTCCTACAGTTGTACAGGTAATACCTTTAGATAATTATCATGTACAGGTTTTCTTTGATGATGGTAAAATAGTTGATTATGATACAACACAGGATCTTAAATCTTCAATTTTTGAGCCTTTGAGAGATATTGAAAATTTTAAAAATGCATGTACGGTAATGAATGGAACGCTTGCATGGGATATTTCCGGAAAAATGGATGAAAGTGATTGTATAGATATTGATCCATTTACATTGTATGAATTGAAGGCTATTAATAGCCTGATTGCGTAAGATTAGAACCATTTTCACGTATCACAGCCTTACAATCCTTTTTAAAGCATGCAATGAGTTTTTATTGGCTTTATTTGGTAACTAGTGTATACTATTTGCATATAACAGCTTCGTTAAGCAGATATAAATACACATAAAAGAAAGGTATAATCATGGACATCGTATTAGGAAATTACAAAGGATTAAAGGCAAACATCCCTTATATTGCATATACAGAGGAGGATGTTAATTCACAGATAGCGACACTTCTTTCAGGAAATCCTGTCAGAGAGCAGAAAACAGGCCCGTTAGCGATGGGTGACACGGCAGTAATAGACTACGAGGGCTTTAAGGACGGAGTTGCGTTTGAGGGCGGAAAGGCTGAGAAATATCCTCTGGGAATCGGTTCAGGCTCTTTTATTCCGGGCTTTGAGGAGCAGCTTGTAGGCATGGAAATCGGTGAGGACAGAGACATCAATCTCTCATTCCCTGAGCAGTATCATGCGCCGGAGCTTGCAGGCAAAGCGGTTGTTTTCAAGGTTAAGCTGCACGAGATTTACAATGAGAAGGAAGCAGAGCTGAACGATGAGTTTGCAGCATCTCTCAATTTCCCTGAGGTACAGTCAGTGGAGGATTTAAAGAAATATATCAACGAGTATCTTGAGTACCAGGTAGAGGCAAGAAAGGCTGATGCGGCAAGAGAAAAGCTCTATGACCAGATTCTTGAGAGCAGCTCATGCCTTGTTTCGCCACAGGCAGTAGAGACAGCGGTAAATATGCAGCTTCAGCAGATGGCAGCATCATTTGCACAGCAGGGTGTGGCTATGGAGCAGTATCTTCAGATGACAGGCAAGACTATGGATAGCTTAAAGGACGAGCTCAAGCCGGTTGCACAGAAGCAGGTAAAGCTTGAGGCTGTTCTCGATGAAATCATCAGAGTGGAAAATATCACTGTATCTGACGAGGAGATGGATGAGCAGTATGAGCTTATTTCACAGAAGTATGGTCAGCCTGTTGACGTTGTAAAGCAGGTGCTTCCAAAGGCACAGCTCAAGCCGGATTTACTTCGTATGAAGGCATCACAGCTCATCATCGATGCGGCTGAGATTATCATGGAAGAAAGCGGAAAATAATGTATAGAATATTTTTGGTTGAGGATGACGAGACCATAGCAAAGCTTGTCAGAAGACATTTGGAAAAATGGGATTATGATGTGCATGTGGTGCAGAAATTTGATGCTGTAATGTCAGAATTTGCATCATTTGATCCGCATCTTGTGCTTATGGATATCGGTCTGCCGTTTTACAATGGGTATCACTGGTGTACGGAAATCAGAAGGGTATCAAAGGTTCCTGTGGTTTTCCTGTCATCCGCAGCTGATAATATGAATATAGTGATGGCAGTCAGTATGGGGGCAGACGACTTTATAGCGAAGCCGTTTGACCTCGATGTGCTGACCGTAAAGATACAGGCTATCATCAGGCGCTGCTATGATTTTGGCGCAAACAACAGTGTTTTGGAGCATAATGGCGCCATGCTCAATATATCTGATGCCACCATAACCTATGACGACAAAAGGCTCGAGCTTACGAAGAATGAGCTCAAAATATTGCAGACACTTTTTGACAACAAAGAAAGGATTGTATCACGCAGCCTTCTAATGGAAAAGCTGTGGGAGAGTGATGCGTATGTGGACGAGAATACACTTTCGGTGAATGTCAACAGGCTGCGTAAAAAGCTGGATTCTATAGGGCTTGAGAGCTTTATTGTCACAAAAAAGGGACTTGGGTACAGGCTGGGGTGAGAGGTCATGGCAAAAATACAAAACAAACCGCATCTGACAAATTTTATAAAACAAAACTATATATGGATTCTGATGATAGTCACAATGTCATGTATCCATTTGCTTTACATGTACCTGATTGGTGCGCGCAAACAGGATCTGGTGTATGCGGCAGTGCTTGATGCAATACTTCTTCTGATAACAGTTTTGGTTGGATTTTTCAGATATAGCAGCAAGGTAAAAGCTCTAAGCAATGCTTTAAATCGTCCGGTTGAGGAACAGGCACAGCTTCCGGAAGCAACAGATGATGTGGAGATACTTTATCATCGGCTGCTGGAAAATCAAAGTATTGCAAGAAGTGAGTCAGAAAGCAGTGCTGCAATCAGACAATCACAGATGAGAGATTATTACTCTATGTGGGTGCACCAGATAAAGACCCCGATATCGGCTATGAAACTACTGCTTGAGGCAGAGCGGGAGGAGCTTGGGCAGCTTATATGTGATGATGAACAGAGTCAGTGCCATATAGGCAATATGACCGGTGGGAATATCGGTGCTGCCGGATTAAATGCTGCTTTGAAACAGCAGGCTGTACTCACAGAGCTGTCAGATAACATGGACTCGTTTGAGGACGAATTGTTCCGCATAGAGGAATATGTCAGTATGGCTTTGCAGTATCAGCGTGTGAGCAGCACCGAAAATGATTTTGTGCTTGAAAAAGTCAGTGTGGATGGTGTCATACGTGATACGATTAAAAAATATGCAAAAATTATGATACGAAGGCATATTGGGATAAATTATTCAGGAACCGGGCAGGAGGTATATACTGACGGAAAATGGCTTGCATTTATGCTGGAACAGATACTTTCAAATGCCATAAAATATACACCGCATGGGGTTGTTACAATAGAAACTGCAGAGGAAAAAGACCGGTTTTTTATTACAATAAAGGATACCGGAATAGGAATCAAAGCCGAGGATCTGCCACGTGTTTTTGAAAAGGGCTACACAGGCTACAATGGTCATGCCGATAAGAAGGCTACGGGAATTGGGCTTTATCTGTGCAGGCAGATGGCAGACAAGCTGGGGCATACAATCCGCATGGAGTCAGAGATTGGAAAAGGAACTAAGGTGTGGATAGGGTTTGATCTGGATTATGCGGATGTGAGAGATTAGGATAAATCGGTGTAATAAGTTTGACTGGAAATTGTATCCAAAATCAGATATAATAATATATTATGAGAAATAAAAGAGTATGTGATTATATAGCGGAAGCTATTCAGAATGAAATTTTATCAGGACGTATGTCATCAGGAGTGCCATTGCGACAGGAAGAGCTTGCGGATAGTCTCGGTTATTCGAGAATACCAATCAGGGAGGCATTGCAGATACTTGAGTCGCAGGGATTGGCAAAGAGACTGGCAACAAGGCATGTGGTGGTGGCTGATTTTTCGGACGAGGTGATAACGGAAATCTATGAGCTGCTTTCAGATGTGGAGATAAAACTGTTAAAGGGCATGCTGCAGCCTGGTATATGTTTGTGGGATAAAGCGGTCAGTGATAACAGTGAGCAGCCCAATTGCGTACATGAGCCATCTGCTATAAATGAAAAATTGTCTGCAGAGCTGCAGTTTCATGAGACAATTATATCCAATAGTCATAACGAGTATTTTACACATATTCTTGAAAATGGTCTTTGGTGCTATATCAGGTTTGCGGTTGAAGAGACGGCAGCAGGCAGGGAAAATGCGCGAAGACTTGAGCTGTTATCGAAAATAGCAGAGGCATATTCGGATAAGGATATAAATATTGTCAGAGAACTTTTGGGAGAATATTTTGGAAGTCTTTGTGAGGCTGTTATAGCAGAGAGGGAAGAAAGCAGCAGGTAATTGGTGACTTATTTTATACTGAATAATGACAGATGATTCGGAAGCATATAAAATTAAAAGATAACAAGAGGAAAAAGTAATTATGATAGGACTTAAACCGATAAAGATTCCGTCAGCGAAGGAGCGTGTAGCATCGGAGCTGCGCAAGGCAATTTTGTCAAAACAGCTAAAAGAGGGAGAAAATCTTACACTGGAAAGTGTAGCGCAGCAGCTTAATGTATCTATAACTCCCGTGCGTGAGGCTTTTCAGATATTAGCGCATGACGGACTTATCAAGCTAAGACCGAATAAGGGAGCAATAGTACTTGGAATTACAGAGACGTACATAAGGGAGCACTATCAGATTAGAGGCATACTCGAGGGCGCATGTGCAGGTTTTGCTGCTTCACCTGATATCGATATCAGCAAGATAGAGCAGTCATACCTGGATGCAAGGGAGATGACCGCTTCCGGAGATTATAGCAGATATGCGGATTTAAACCGTGAGTTTCATAGTGAAATCTGGGCAGCATCCGGCAACAAAAAGATGCAAAATATGATCGCAGAACTGTGGAACGGACTTTCAATGGGCAGCATGGTCACAGAGGAGGAATATGCGGGCATTTCTATAAAGGAGCATGAGGCTATATACGAAGCAATCAAGGCTCATGATGTGCAGCTTGCACAGCGGAGGATGTATGAGCATATCATGCGTAGTCGTGATGATATGCTGACATATTATGTGTAGATGTAAGTTATTAATTTAACACATTACTTGTAATAGATGCACAAATTGAATAGGTGGAATATATATAAATTGCCGAAATTGTCAAAAAGGTATTGACGATTTCGGTTTTTTGTTATATCTTAAACTCAGAAATTGGATACAATATCAAATATCAAATATTAAACGGAGGAGGAAAATGATATGAGTCCAGCAACAATAACACTTTTATTCTTATTGTTTGCCGTTGTGATGTTCGTGTGGGAAAAGATTCCGCTTGGGGTTACATCCATGATAGTATGTGTCGGTCTTGTTATCACAGGAGTACTGGATTGGAAAACAGCTTTTTCAGGATTTACTGACAGCAATGTAATTCTTTTCGTAGCGATGTTTATCGTCGGAGGAGCATTGTTTGAAACCGGTATGGCAAACAAAATTGGAGGAGTGGTCACACACTTCGCCAAAACAGAGAGGCAGCTTATCATAGCAATCATGGTGATTGTGGGACTGATGAGCGGAGTACTTTCAAACACAGGAACTGCAGCAGTTCTCATTCCGGTAGTTATCGGAATTGCAGCAAAATCAGGATACTCGAGATCGAGACTTCTTATGCCACTTGTTTTTGCAGCAGCCATGGGTGGAAATTTATCTCTCATCGGTGCACCGGGAAATCTCATAGCACAATCAGCTATGGGAGAGATTGGACTTAGCTTTGGATTTTTCGAGTATGCAAAGGTAGGACTTCCGATACTTATAGCAGGTATTCTGTACTTTGCATTTATAGGATACAAATTCCTGCCTGAAAAGCAGGGCAGTACGGAAAGCTCATATGATGAGCAGAAGGATTTTTCAAATGTGCCTAAATGGAAACAGATGATGTCATTGATTATCTTAATCCTTACACTTTTGGGAATGATTTTCGAGGACAAGATTGGCATCAAGCTTTGTGTCATCGGCTGTGTCGGAGCACTTGCCCTTATCATTACAGGCGTTATTAGTGAGAAAAACGCACTTAAATCAATAGATTTGAAAACCATTTTCTTATTTGGTGGAACTCTTTCACTTGCAGCGGCGCTTCAGGAGACCGGGGCAGGCGAAGAAATCGCAACAGCGGTTATCGGTATACTTGGCAAAAATCCATCACCATATGTTCTCACATTCGTAGTGTTCATGCTTTGCTGTGTACTTACGAACTTTATGTCAAATACCGCCACAACAGCACTTTTGGTTCCAATCTGCGTATCAATTGCCACAGAGATTGGAGCTGACCCGAGTGCAGTACTTATGGCATGTGTTATCGGTGGTTCATGTGCATACGCCACACCTATCGGTATGCCTGCCAACACAATGGTCATTACAGCCGGAGGATACACCTTCAAGGATTATGCAAAGGCTGGTATTCCGCTTATAGTAGTGGCGACCATTGTAAGTATGGTCTTACTGCCGATTTTCTATCCG
>OHMF01001102.1_pt1 | contig 10677 bp, 8 predicted proteins | sample 1569181 | NCBI WGS metagenome assembly OHMF01 (sample SAMEA3879559, study PRJEB24766) | human gut metagenome | biome: human-associated habitat; feature: feces | place: USA | collected 1985/1987
AGATCCTGTGCCGCCGCCAGAAAAACGACCCCTGCCTGATCGGCGAGCCGGGCGTGGGCAAAACGGCGCTGGCCGAGGGTCTGGCGCTGCGCATTGCTGCCGGACAGGTGCCCAGAGCGCTGCAGGGGCGGCGGCTGCTGGCGCTGGATATGGCCAGTCTGGTGGCGGGCACCAAGTACCGGGGCGATTTTGAGGAGCGGCTGAAAAACCTGTTGGAAGAGCTGGTGCGGGATGGCACTGCCATCCTGTTTATCGACGAGTTTCACACCATCGTGGGTGCCGGTGCCGCCGAGGGCGCTATCGACGCCGCCAGCATCCTGAAACCGGTGCTTGCCCGGGGCGAATTGCAGCTCATCGGCGCAACTACCAATCAGGAATTCCGCACCCACATCCAGAAGGACGCCGCGCTGGAACGCCGCTTTGGCAGGGTGCAGGTGGAGGAACCTACCCCCGCACAGGCAGTGGAGATCCTCAATGGTCTTGCGCCCCGCTACGAGCGGTACCACAATGTGCGCCTGCCGCCCCAGACCTTGCAGGCGGCGGTGGAGCTTTCGGTGCGGTACCTGCCCGGGCGCTGCCTGCCGGATAAGGCTATCGACCTTGTGGACGAAGCCTGTGCAGCGGCGCGCATCCTTGCCGAAAAGGAGCAGCGCACCCAGCCGGTGCTTGCCCCGGAGGATATCGCCCGGGTAGTGGCAGCTGCCAGCGGCGTGCCTGCCCAGCGGGTGGGCGAGCAGGAGCGGGAGCGGCTGGACAAGCTGGAAAGCCGCCTGAACGCGGAGATCGTCGGTCAGCAGCGGGCAGTGGCAGCCGTGGCGGGAGCCATCCGGCGCAGCCGCACCGGGCTGGGGGAGCCGGGCCGCCCCATGGGGGCCATGCTCTTTCTGGGGCCCACCGGCGTGGGCAAGACCGCCCTTGCCAAGGCCCTTGCCGCCAGCTGGTTCGGCAGCGAGAAGGCCCTGCTCAAGTTCGATATGTCGGAGTATCAGGAGCAGCACACCGCTGCCCGGCTGCTGGGCGCGCCGCCGGGCTACCTCGGCCACGATGAGGGCGGGCAGCTGACCGAGGCTGTGCGCCGCCGCCCGTACAGCGTGGTGCTGTTTGACGAGATCGAAAAGGCACACCCGGATATCCAGAATATCCTGTTGCAAATTTTGGAGGACGGTCAGCTGACCGATGCCATGGGGCGCAAGGCGGATTTCCGCAACACCATCGTGCTGCTTACTTCCAACTTGGGCGCACGGTTTCTGGCAGGGCAGAACACGCCGCTGGGCTTTGCCGCCGGGGCAGAAGCCGTGTTTGAAAAGCAGTCCGCGCAGGCTGTGGAGGAAGCAAAAAAGTGGTTCCGCCCAGAGCTGCTCGGGCGGCTGGATGAAGTGATCGTGTTCCGTCCGCTGGGGGAGGAAAACCTCTGCGCCATTGCAGAAAAAATGCTCTGCCAGCTGGAGCAGCGCGCCGCCCGCAGCGGCTACCGGCTGCGCCACACCCCGCAGGTAGGAGCGGCACTGGCTGCCCGGGCTCGATCGGCCTACGGCGCGCGGGAGCTGCGCCGTCAGGTGGACAGGGCAGTGGAGCAGGCACTGGCAAACCGCATTGCTGCTGGGACTGCCTGTGTGGGACAGCACTGGACGGCAGACTGCGCCGCCGATGGCAGTATCGTTTTGCGGGAGGATGAGACCGTAACCCTATAAGAAAATAGCGTTTTTTGCTTGCAACCGGCGCGGTTTTCGACTATTATAGAGGAAATAGAGTTACAACAGGGAGGATCCCCGATGCACACGCTGTTTCTTCTGAACCCCACAGCCGGAAAGGCCGATTGTACCCGCACCCTGCCGCAGCAGATCGCGGCGGCTGCTGCCGGTGCCGGGCTTGCCCCGGAGGACTACACCATTCGTGTTACCACCCACGCAGGCCACGCCCGGGAGTTGTCCCGCGCTGCCGCCGCTGCCGCCCAGAAGGCCGGGGTGGAGCTGCGCATTTTTACCGCCGGCGGTGACGGCACCTTCAACGAGGCGCTCACCGGTGCCCACGGCTTTGATAAGACCGCCGTGGGCTGCCTGCCCTATGGCAGCGGCAACGACTTTCTGCGCACCTACGGTACAAAGGATGAGTTTCTGGATCTGGACGCCCAGCTGGCAGGCGGGGCAGTGCCCATCGACCTGATGCGCACCAGTCTGGGGCTTTCTGCCACCATCTGCGCCGCCGGTCTGGACGCACAGGTGGCCTATGGCATCCCCAAGTTCCGGCGCATCCCGCTGTGCGGCGGCGAAGCAGCTTATGCACTGTCCATCGTACAACAGTTGTGCGGGCATATCGGCCGCAGGGTGGAGTACGTCATTGACGGCGAGGTGCTGACCGTGGACTGCCTGATGTGCGCGGTGTGCAATGGCCGCGCCTACGGCGGCGGCTTTATGGCAGGGCCGGAGGCACAGCCGGATGACGGCTGGCTTGATGTGTTCATCGTGCGCAAGGTCAGCCGCCGGGTCATTGCAAAGCTGCTGATGCTGTACAAAAACGGCCAGCACTTTCAAAACGGCCAGCTCACCGAGGCCGCAAAGCCTTACTTTATCTATCGCCGCGCAAAATCGGTCAGCCTGCGGGCAGCAGATGGCCGCGGGCCGATCATTGCCACCGTGGACGGCGAGTGCGCTCCCTGCAAGCAGGTGTCGGTACAGGTGCAGCCGCTGGCAGGCCGTGTGCTGCTGCCGCTGCCTGCGTATCAGCGTTTTACCGCGAAAAAGGCAGGCGTGAAGTGACTGGAACCGAAGTGATAGCAGAATGATCGTTATCGCAAGCCAAGAAATTAGTGCAACATTCAAACAGCATACCTGCGATATGCAGTGCAACGCTGCTGCTGTTGCATTAAAAAGTTGAATTGCTATAAAATAAGAAGCCGCCAGAGTACCGTGTGATAGATATCACATGATACTCTGACGGCTTCGTTTTTTCATTTTACTGGGTCAGAAAGCTCTTTACGGTCAGCGCCAGACGGTAGAAACCGTACCCATAGGCCAGCTGTGCCGGCCAAGCCCAACTAGCGATCTTTTTGCCGGTGTCCACCACAGGCTGTACATTCAGTTGCTGCATACTGCCCCACGTTGCATTGCGGATATCGGAAAGCAGCATATCGCGGAACCAGTCACCAAACAGGTAGTTGAATGCATCCAGCGCTGAACCACCAGCGATATAGACCATTTCTTCTTCGCGGAGAAGATCGTAATTGCAGGGGTATTTCATAATTCCACCTCGTGATCGTTGTTTGTTATCGCGATTTTCAAAAAAAGTGCCTATAAAACATCATGCTTGCGATATGCAGTTTGCGGGTGCTGCTTAGGCACTAAAAAAGCAAACTGCTGTAGATACAAATTTTCATTCCAGCCGATCATACAGCCAATGCCCGGCCGAACCGCTGCCATCGCCGCCGCTGTAAGTCTGACGGATAAGTTCCTGCTTGAGTTCTGCTTTTTTATCGGTGTATGTCTTTTTTACTTCCCGCACGATGGCAGTATCCCGACCATTTGCCTTGAGAATAGCCGTCATCTGGCTGCATATATTATTCACTTCGGCATCGCAGTCCTTTTCCATCGCCGTCAGAACATTTGTTTTTCCAAGAACGACCTGTACTTTCAAAATCAGGCTGCGCTGATCTTCTGGGTAAGCAACATACTCCTGATGTGCCTGCCGGATGATCTCCAGCAGCTCCCGTTCATAGCGCTCCTGCTGCTGGTACAGCTGCGCTACCAACGCTTCGATCTGCGCGTCGCATTCGCCCTGCTGTGGGTGAGAAGCAGCAGCGGATGTGCTCTGGCTTTGCGATACAACAGAACTGGAGACCGCAGCCGTGCTGGTATCTGCACTGGAAGCCCCCTCCGGACGGGATGAACTGGCTGCAGCAGATGCTTCGCTTCCGGCAGCGTTTTCTTCCTGTGCGGCGATCTTTTCAAGCAGTTCTTCCACTTCCGAGCTGCTCATGTTCTCGCCGTCTTGGATCAGGGTCTCCACGTCTTCTTTTGCTGTATCTGTCGACGAATTGCTTTCCGGCTCAGAGACCGCACTCTGTGCAGCCGGAGGTTCACTGACGGGCAAAGGCGATGGCTCTGTATGAGCTCTAAAATACAGCAGACCACCTGCCACTACCGCACACGATCCGATCCCACACAACGTTTTTTTCAGTGCTTTCTTCATAAACGCTGCTTCCTTTTTACAAGTTGCCTTACTGCCTTACTTTACACCGGACTTCCGCAGCACTGCACCTACGGTTTTGAACAGGATACGGATATCCAGCCAAGGGGAGACATTCTTTACGTAGTACATCTCCATGGCCTGACGTTCCCCGCTCTGATAGGTTGCATCGTTGCGGGCATACGCCTGCCAGTACCCGGTCAGACCGGGCTTGACGCTCTGAAATGCTGCGGTTTCCGCCGGAGTATAAAATTCAAATTCCCGCTCCATAATGGGCCGCGGCCCCACAAAGCTCATATCGCCTTTCAGGATATTCAGCAGCTGCGGCAGCTCATCCAGACTGGACATCCGCAGCTTGCTGCCGATCCGGGTCACACGGGGATCGTTTTCCAGTTTGAACTCCTGCTGCAGCTCCACCTGCTGCTCCGGGGTCAGAACGATCCTCCGGTCCTGATACATTGTGCGGAATTTGTACATCTGAAATGTTTTTCCACCCTTGCCCACCCGGGTGTGTTTGTAAAAAACCGGTCTGCCGTCTTCTGATAAAATCAAAATGGCGATCACCAGAAAGAGCGGGGACAACACCGCCAGAGCCGCAAGACTTGCCAGAATATCAAAAAGGCGTTTGACTGCCTGATAGACACCTGACCTCTCCGTGCATTTGATCACGACTTTCTCTCCTTTATGCAGTGATCACCACAGTCGATATGGCAACACTTCGTTTTTGTTCAGCAGCACTACAGCTACCAGAGTTTCTGCCGCAAAGGCAGCTGCCACCAACCCGGTCAGGATGCGGCGGCGGTGCGGGTCTGTTTCTGTCTGCAGCGCTTCCGGAAGCAGCAGGAACTGCGGGGCTGCATAGTAGTAATTCAACCGTTTCATCAACGGCAGCACCCCGGACAGTGCCAGTGCAAACGTCCCTAACAAGGTCATGTTGTACCAAATAACGTAATAGGAACAGCGCTGCTTTGCTGCATTCCAGTAATGCCCGCAGAACAGCAGAACGCACAGGTTTATGACAAAGAACATCGTCTCAAAGCCGTCTTCACTCCATGCAGAACCCAGATAACGGGCATAATATCCCAGCCCGATCCGCGGCATCAGCCAGGCAGCAGCCGTACCCAAAACACCAGAACAGGCCAGCACGCCTGCTGTCAGCAACAGGGCATAGCGGGGGTTCAGCTCGACCCGGCACAAAAAATAACACGGCAGCAGTACCACCGCTGTAGTGTGGAACAGCATTGCCACCGCCACGCAGGCCAGAAAAGGGAAGAGCCGCTTCTCCCGGATGAACTGTACGGCCACCAGCCCGATGCCAATGGCAATGTACTGCCGGATGATGTTCATGCTGAGGAAATAATTGCTGCTGGCTACATAGAGGTAGATAGCCAGAACCGGAGCAGAACACTGGGTGAATATGGCATAATAAACGCACAAACCTATTATAACAGATGTTGCCGCGATTACAAGACGAAAGTTTCCGCCCAATGCCACAGCAGCTTCCATCAAGACCCGATACCCTGGCTCGCAATTGTCCAGCACACCCAAAAAGAACTGCAGAGCAGACTCTGGACTCTCATACAGCCCCCACCGGGTAAGATCTTCGCGCATCGGCGCAAACAGCTCCTGACACAGCGCATCGCCACCGCCTGCCCGCAGCCACTGCAGAGCCCGGAATTCCGGCAGATAGGTATAAAGGAAATCTGTGCCCACGCCCCACCGCGCCGCACTTACTAATATAAGCGGCAGGGAACAGAGCACAAGTGCTCCCCAGCGCTGTTTGCTGTCAATAGCGTTCAGAGCATCGGTGTTCCGTTTTTCGCACCAGACTGCCAACAGACAGGAGATCAGCGTGGCCGCAATATAAACCAGCATTCTTTACGGTCTCCTATATCGAATTTTACGGCTGAGAAATGCAGTGCCCTTTTTGAGCCAGTGCTGATTTTCCAAAAACACCACGGGCAGTTCCGTATACGCAATATGGTTCGTTTCCATCCAGACGTCCAGCAGCCGCTCGGCCAGAAAACCGTAAACACGACCATTGTACGCATCATAACGGTCCGCATCGATACGCTTTTCGGCTTCTGCCAGCACATCGAACAACCATGTGCAGTATGCATCCAGAATGTCCCTGCGCATGACGAACATATTGAACCGATGCCCGCTGGTGCGCCCCATGACAGCTGCGTAGGCCGGCAGGTAGGCTGCGTATCTTTCTGCAAGGATACTCTGTACAGCATCCAGATCTTCCTTATGATGGGCGTGAATGTACTGGGTATAGGTCGTTTCGATCCAATAATTGCGCTTTTTCGGCAGGATCACAGGGGCTTTTTCCAGTGCAGCATGGATCTCGGTTCCTGATGCGATGCGGTCAAACTTTCTGCCGCCGGGCATTCTGCGGGCAAAATAACGCCGGTAATGCACCAACCCCAGATAATCTGCCTGCAGGTTTTTCCAGCCCCAGTAAAGAGCAGTCAGCTCACAATAGGATCTGTTTTTGTTTGAGATATTCTCTCCGGTGTCGTCTCTCAGCGCGTTTTCCATGCCCGGAATATGTACACCGCCCACCTGAATGGGCGCATAAACTGCATCTTCCGGCAGACAGTACGCTTTGTGCATCGCCACCAACAGCTTGATGTTCTCCATATATCACCCTGCCGTCTTACATCTTCCAGTAGTTGGCCACGGTCTGCCCTAACCGGACACCGCCGTACAGAAAGGTCGCTTTTCGCAGGAGGGACATCTGCCAGAAGTCTTTTGCCCAGTCTACTGTCGGCTGCAGGCTTTTTTGCAGCAGGCAGTTCCACACGGCAGTGCGCATACTGCCCAGAAACTGGTTCTGAAACGTATAAGCGGTCACGCGGTCAAAAACATCCAGCAAGCCGCCGCCGGATACCTCCGGCAACTCGCTCTGTTCCAGTACAAAATACTTGGCAGGATAGTTCATTTTTCCTTTAACCTTTCGTTGTGATTTTGGTGAAGTCATTCTGGGAAAGAGGAGTGCTTTTGATCTACAATATATTTTTGCAATAAGGGTTTTATTTGCTGAAAAATAGTGATCTGTTACAGCACCAATTTCGCCCTGTCCCGCAATATAAGCAAAAGCTCTGGGTTTCAATGGATCCCAGTGCAATCATTTGTGCCCTATTGAATCATCTCATTCTGAAAGACAGAATAAGCCTATACTTGCAATAGTTTACCTCGTTTCCTGTCCTGCTGTCAAGTGTTTGTAGGATCATTGACCTATCTATGCAGACAGAAACGGGAAAATCTGTTTTCTCGGTTGTTCATATACATTGCTCCACGATCAAAAGCGCAATATAAAGACAGCACCATCGTGAGGACAACTTCTTTTTTGAAACAGGCGGTCAGTAAAAAGCGTCGCATCAAGCGGTGTGACATACCACTTTTGCCAAAGGTCTTGATTTCAAAAAATTCTATGGTATATTGAAACTGAAAAGCTCCAAACATGGAGTGGCAGTACAATTTTGGAGACAAAGTGTTTTCGCTTATACAGCGAGGGTGCCTTATGAAAATCAAAGAAAGTCCATCTATCATTCTGGCGTTTCATGGGATGCTTGGCCGCAAGAAGCAGACCGGCCTATTGCTGCTTTTGCTGACACTGGTTTTCTCGTTCCTGACGGCGGCGGTGATCTACTCCGTCAGCTCTGCACAGGTATTGCAGGACACCCGCTGTGAACTATACGGCGCGTGGCAGTACCTGCGTTTGTCGGATACTGCTGCGGATGCCGCACAGGCACAAAACACCTTGCCCGCATCCGCACAGGTCAGCACAGTGATCCAAAACGGAATCGTTCTCGGCGCAGACGATGGCGTGGCGGGCGGGATCGGAACGGTAGACGATACCTTTGCGCAGCTGGGACGTATCGTGCCGATCAGCGGTGATTTCCCCACGCAGTCCGATGAGATTGCCATGACGACGACTCTGCTGGATGCGCTGGGCTGCTCCTATGACGTAGGGCAGACGGTCACGCTGAAGGTGGCTGCCAATGATTACGACCCGCTGGCAGGCTCCGGCGCAGTGATGGAAAAAGCCTATACCCTGTGCGGTGTTTTGCCTGCCTATGATGTGTATTGGAATCTGAACGGCAATCTGACCGTCAGCGGCATTGTAGCAGAGCCGCTTGCCATAGACGGGCAAAAGTTCCAGACGTTTTATTACCTGAATGCAGCCGCACCCGTGACCGCTTCGACCGACCCTGCTTTAGTGGCAAACGAGTATGCCTACCCGCAGGAGGATACCGTTTCATCTTCTTTGCGCTTTTTACTGGTCGCAGCGATCATGGTCAGCTTTTTTGCGGTGGCGCAGTATTTCCTGATCGTTCTGCACAAGCGTGTACATACCATCAACACCTTCCTGACGCTGGGGGCTAAGAATCGGGATCTCCGGCTCATGTGCCTGTGGGAAGCGCTTTTTGCCGGGCTTGCAGCAGTTGCTACAGGGTTTGCACTGGGCTGCGGAGCCGCTGCCATCGGTCTGGGGCTGCAAAAACACCTTTCGTTCTTGGTGATCCCCGCTGCATCTCTTGCGCCGCTGGCGGTGCTGTTTCTGCTCTCCGTACTGCTGGGCGCACTTTTGCCTGCGGTGCTGGTTCGCCCGCAGACCGCAAAACCCAAAGAGAAGCCTGCAAAAAAATTCCGCTTGGCACAGCTGCCGCTTGCACCGCAGATCGGTGTCGGCTGCGCGGTATTGCTGATCGCCGTCAGCTGTCTGTATGTCGGCTGGCGTGTCATGCTGCCGTATGATCTGGATGCACCGTATGCCTGTCTGTCCATCAAGATGAACGGAACCTCCGGGATGCCGTTTTCTCTGAAAGAGGATCTCGCTGCATTGCCCGGTGTGGAAGAGGTTTCCGCTGCAATTGACCTGACCGACACCTATACCATTACTTCAGACAGAATCCAGAACAGCCAAATGCTTGCCGATATCTGGGTCAAGGACAACGGCAATATCCCGAGTGTTTTAATGCACAATGCCTCAAAAGGAACACTGAATACGACAGTCTGTGCTTTGCCGGATGATGAACTACGCCGCATTGCCGCAGATGCCGGCGTTTCGGACGAGGAAATCGAGACGCTGCTGGCAGGGGATTCTGTTTTGACCCTGTGGAGAGATTGCTATTATGACCCCGCTGCGGACGCGTACTATCAGAAGAACACCCAAACGGAGGGCAGCATTCCTGTTGAACCGGTTTTTGCGGCCGGAGACAAGTTGAGCATCCAACACCAGCGTTATACCGGGCAGGATGAAGCCGGGAATGATGTCTACCGGACGTATACCGCCCAGCTGCCCATTGCCGGGGTCGTAAAGTCTGCGAACAACTACACACTGCTGACAACAGACCGGCTCATTTTCAGCGGCACGATTTTTGTCAGTACGGCTCTTTACCATAAAATGTTTGAGAGCGCAGGCAGCTACCATATGGAAAAAGAAGGATACAGCAGCCTGAACGTGAAACTGGCTGCCGACAATAATTTCTCGCTGCGACGTTCCATTGCATCCATTGCCACACGCAGAAATGGGATTCTGAGCGCAGACAACTACGACCTGATCAGCCAGAGCTACACCGAGGGCACACAGAGCGCTTTCCTTGTCGGCATCCTTGCGGTATTCGGGGTCCTTCTGGGGTGTGCGCTGCTGGTGGTTTTGAATCTTTCGGCTTATGAAGTCCAGCAGCAGCGGCTGTCGCTTCTCCTGACGCTGGGCGTTTCCCCGAAAAAACTGGTGCTGTCCTATGCAAAGCTGCTGCTCCCGGTCATCGTTGGGACAACGTTGCTTGTGAATATCGTTGTCTATGCGGCAGTTTCGCGTATCGTTCCGATCCAGAGTATTCTCGACCTGATCCGTATCTATACAAGCGGACGGGTGTTTGAATTCCATAAACCCGTGGGAAGTCAGATCATGGTCAGCATTCTGCTGATGGTGTTCTGGCTGTCCGCAGCGTTGCTGCCGATCTTCTCCTTTATTCGTAAAAAAGCATCCAAGGGGGACATCTTATGAAGGATAAAATTCTGGAAGCTGTGCAGATCTCCAAAACCTACGGGGAAGGAGAAAGCGCGGTTCACGCCCTCAGAAATAGCGACCTGACCCTTGAAAACGGTACATTTGCGTCCATCATCGGTTCCAGCGGCAGCGGAAAATCCACGCTCCTGAAAATTCTGGGAGGACTTTTGCCGCCCACCACCGGTAAGGTGCTGCTGGACGGTCAGGACATTTATGCAATGAATGCGGAGCAGCTGGCACAGGTGCGGCGGCAAAAGATCGGCTTTATTTTTCAGGATTTCCGCCTGTTCCCGGAGTACACGGTGCGGGATAATATTCTGATCCCGTTCTATCTGGACCATAGAGCATCGGATGAACAGATGCTCCATAAGCTGACCGGGATCTTGGGTATTGCGGGCAAACTGCATTCCCGCCCTGCGCAGCTTTCCGGCGGACAGCAGCAGCGTGTGGCAATCGCCCGTGCACTCATC
>OHMF01001109.1_pt1 | contig 10642 bp, 10 predicted proteins | sample 1569181 | NCBI WGS metagenome assembly OHMF01 (sample SAMEA3879559, study PRJEB24766) | human gut metagenome | biome: human-associated habitat; feature: feces | place: USA | collected 1985/1987
CGGCGGGTAAAGAACCCATAGATGCCTGCGAAAAACATGATAGCCGAAACTATCAGATAATATTCCATGTGTATCATAATTCTTATCTTTTACGTGCTATTAATAATCCACCTACGATACATGCCAATAACAAGATGCTGACAGCTTCGAAGGGAAGCAGATAACCATACTTGTCACCGCTCAGCATGTGGTGACCGATGGTCTTGATGTTGACCTCCAAAGGTTCCACGTCGGTGGTGGCAATGAACTTATGCTTCAAAGTGATGAATACTACGATGATGGCACCGCCCACGGTGGCACCCAGTCCGGCAAGGAACCTGCTACGCTTTAACTTCTCGATGACATCGCCTTCGCCACTGGTAAGCAGTATGGAGAAGACGTAGAGCACTACGATACCGCCGGCATAGACCATAATCTGCACGGAACCGAGGAAGGTGTAACCCAGCAGAAAGTAGATGCCTGCCGTACCGAAAAGCACGAACAGCAGGTAGGTGGCCGAGCGCACCATGCGGTGGGTCGTTACCGTCAAGATGGAAAATACGGTGATAAAGGCCGCAAGGAAGTAGAATACTACTGTTTCAAGAGTTATTTCCATGTTGTTTAATTACAAGTTACTATTAACGAATTACTTTGTTGTCTCTTCTTTGGGAGCAGCGGGTTTCTTTTTTTCTTCTACATGGCTGCCCGGACGGTTCAGCGTCATGACCAGTTTCGTGCGGTCAAACACTGCATGCTCAAAATCCTGGTCGAACGTGATGGCATCGTGAGGGCAGGCATTCACACAGAGTTGGCAGAACATGCACGAACCGAGGTCGTATTCGTACTTAACCAATATCTTCTTTTTCTTGCCGTCTTCCGTTTCAACCATCTCGCCGGTCACCTTGATAGTGTCGTTGGGACAAGCCATCTGGCACAAACCGCAAGCTACACACCGATGTTCATTTTTATCATTATGGGGCATGGTCAGCGTGCCACGGAAACGGTCGGAGAGTTTCAATGTCGAGCGGTTTTCCGGATATTGTTCGGTAGTCTTTCGTCGGCAGAATACGGTCATGGTTGTCTTCATACCTGTCAGCAGAGAAGTGACGCCGTGTATGAGTCCGCCGATATAAGAGTTCTTTTCTTTCATTACTTTTGCCTTTATTAAAATTATCCGCAAGGAAATCTTGCTCCGGCGCTACGCCGGTTAGAAATGCAATTTAAATACTACAATTAATACCATCAAAATCAAGTTCACCATAGAGATGGGTACCAGGTACTTCCACTCCAGATTCAGAATCTGGTCAATACGCAGGCGGGGGAAGGTCCACTTTATCCACATCAGCAGGAAGACTACGAAGAAGGCCTTTCCGAAGAACCATACAAATCCCGGAATGTAATCCATCACTGCGTTGAAGCCGTCCAGGCCTACGATGTGTAGCGGCATCCAGCCTCCCAGGAAGATGGTGGCTGCCACAGAGGCTACGATAAACAGATTCAAATATTCTGCCAGATAGAAGAATCCGAAGCCCATACCGCTGTATTCCGTATGGTATCCGGCAGTCAACTCGCTTTCGGCTTCGGGCAAGTCGAAGGGACCGCGGTTGGTTTCCGCATTTCCGGCAATGAGGTAGATGATGAAGGCTATCAATGCAGGGATATGTCCCTTGAAGATGAACCAGCCGTCAGCTTGTCCTTCTACTATTTCGGAGAACTGCATGGTTCCCATCAACACTACCATTGTCAGTATGCTCAATCCGCAGGACAACTCGTAGCTGATAATCTGCGCACCGCTTCGCATGGCTCCAATCAGCGAGAATTTATTGTTGGAACTCCAGCCTGCCAGCAGGATACCCACTACGCCGATACTCGATGCAGCCAGCAGGAAGAACACTCCTACATTGAAGTCCAATACCTCCAATCCCTTGTTGATGGGCAGGCAGGCAAATGTCAGGAAAGAAGCGATGATTACCATGAACGGTGCCAGATTGTAGAGGAACCGGTCAGAGAATTTCAAATCAATGATTTCCTTTGTCAACATCTTGATGACGTCGCAGGGCACTTGGAGCAATCCCCATTTCCCCACGCGCATCGGACCGAGGCGGCATTGGAAGAAGGCGCATATTTTACGCTCCATGTAAATCAGGGTGATGGCAAGCACGGCATACATCAAGATGATGCATACGCCAATCACCACGCATTCGAGGAATATTGCCAGACCTTCCGGCATCAGGGAAGTCAGCATCTGGTGTATCCAGTTGGTTACTATACTAAAGTCAAACACGTTGTTCATTTACTATTTACAATTTACTATTTACAATTTACGAGGCGCTTTTTGATTTACAATTCACAATGTACAATTTATAATTTGGCTGCGCTGTAATTCCGCATGGTAAATTGTAAATTGTCAAATCGTAAATCCTTTTATCTGTCAATATCTGGTACTACATAATCCAATGTTCCGCCAATGGCAATAAGGTCGGCGATTTTAGCTCCGCGGCAAATCGTATTTACGGTCGATACCAATGGCAAGCCCGTACTGCGGAAATGCAGGCGGTAAGGCATCTTGTCGCCGTGGCTTTCGAGGAAGACGCCGAACTCACCGCGGCTACCTTCTACGGCTGCATAATAAGTGCCTTCCGGTACGCGGATAATAGGTTTCATCTTTTCCTGGTAGGCTCCTTCCGGGATGTTGTCTATCAGTTGCTCGATAATCTTCAGGCTCTCCAGAATTTCATCCATACGGATAAGGTAGCGTGCCCATGAATCGCCTTCGGTGCGGATGATTTCTTTAAAGTCCACCTTGTCATATACGGCATATGGCATACGCTTACGCACGTCGCAGGCCCATCCGCTGGCGCGTCCGGTGCCTCCGGTAGCTCCAAAGGCGATGGCATCTTCCCGTGAGAGTATACCCACACCTTTCAGACGTTGCTGGGCAATGATGTTCCCGGTGAATACGTCGTGATATTCGTGTAGGATACCGCGGAGGTAGGGGATAAACTCCTTCACTTTCTTTACGAAGCCGGGAGCAATGTCTGCCTGCACGCCACCGATGGTGTTGTAGTTCATGATGAGGCGTCCGCCGCAAGTTTCCTCAAAGATGTCGAGTATCTTTTCGCGGTCGCGGAAACCGTAGAAGAAGGCCGTTAATGCACCCAGGTCCATAGCAAGACAAGAATAGAACAGCAGGTGAGAGTCTATTCGCTGCAACTCGTCCATGATGGTACGTATGTACTGCACGCGTTCGCTTACTTCCACGCCCATTGCCTTTTCGATACACATGCACAAGGCATGGCGGTTCTGGTGTGCGCCCAGGTAGTCCAGACGGTCGGTCAGAGCCAAGGTCTGCGGATAGGTCAGGCTTTCGCACATCTTCTCGATACCCCGGTGGATGTAGCCGCAGTTGGCATCAATCTTGTCGATGATTTCACCCTCCAATGATACACGGAAGCGCATTACGCCGTGGGTGGCCGGATGTTGGGGACCGATGTTCACCACATATTCCTCATCACCGAAAAGTTGCATCTCCTTATTTTTGATGCTACCGTCGGGATTCAGCTCCAATTCCATGGTGGTGTCCACCGTTTCTTCGTTGTCCATACGCAACGGATTATCTTTTTCCGGCTCATTGTCTTTACGCATGGGATAGCCTACCCAGTCATTGCGCAGATAGAGTCGGCGCATATCCGGATGACCGATGAAAACGATGCCGTAAAAGTCGTAGACTTCGCGCTCGTTGAAATCCGCAGCTTTCCAGATATCGCTGACGGAAGGAAGTTCGGGATGTTCCCGGTTTAGAGTGGCGGTGCGTACCGCTATCCGTTCGCCGGTAACAGTAGATTCCAACAGATAGACTACACCGAGTCCGCGGGGGGTGTCCGGTGCGTCTTTCTCGTCGGGTATTCCCCAATCCATACCGCTGAGGCATTCCAGGAAGTCCATTTGTTTCTCTTTCCGCAGACGCAGCATTTCGTCGTGCAGGACTGAGGGCTCTATGTATTTTATTTCCATATTTTTAAGTACTGATTAGTGGTTCTCTTCTTTTCTGTTTACTCCACCGAAGTATTTCTCTATTTTCACTTTACGCTGCAATTGCATCATGCCGTAGTAGAATGCTTCCGGACGCGGAGGGCAACCGGGAATGTAGACATCCACCGGCAGAATCTTGTCCACACCGTTCACCACGTGATAGGATTTCTTGAACGGGCCTCCGCTGACGGCACAGCCGCCTACGGCTACTACATATTTCGGATCGGCCATCTGGTCGTAAAGACGTTTCAGAACGGGAGCCATCTTGTTGGTTATTGTTCCGCAAACCATAATCATGTCTGCCTGGCGCGGACTGGCACGGGCTACCTCGAACCCGAAGCGCGCCATATCGTAGCGGGCTGCGCCGAGGGCCATGAATTCGATACCGCAACAGCTGGTTGCAAACGTAAGAGGCCACAGTGAGTTGCTGCGTCCCCAGTTGACGAAATCGTCCAGTACGCCAAGGGCGACATTGGCGCCTCCGGCATTAAGTTCCCGAACCAGTTTCTCCAACGTTTCGTTGTCTGTAAACTCCTCATAAGGGATAGATTTAATTTTCGGTTTCTTTGTTACTTCCATTCCAAAGCTCCTTTCCTCCAGGCATAAGCAAGGCCCAGAATCAATATAATCAGGAAAAATAAAACACTGAAAAGTCCTGCCACGCCAAGTTCGCGGGTGATGACTGCCCAAGGGAACAGAAATACCGTTTCCACTTCGAACATCAGGAACAAGATGGCAAACAGATAGTAACCTACCCGGAATTGCATCCACGATTTACCGCGGGTAGGGATACCACACTCGTACGGCTCCATCTTCTGTGCATTGTACGAACGGGGTGCTATCGCATTGGAGAGCGCGATGACGATACCCACGAAAGCGATTGCCGTCAATAAGACGACCACTAACAAAGTAAAGTTCATAAACCTGATAAGATTTTAGATATATAATAATAGATACATCGCACCGGAGGACAAAACCTCTGATTTGTTGTCCGGCGAGGTCAAGGGCAAGCGTCTGCGCTTGCAGGCCTTCTAAATGATAATCTTTCTTAGCCCGAACACGTAATAATTCGCGTCGGGTACGGGATGAGGAGACAGATTCAACAAACGGTCGCATTCCGGTGCATAGGCATGCTGCTGCATCTTGTAGATGTACATGCGCAGGAGTACGCTTTTGTTGGTTGGTACTTGCGTATGGTCCACATGTTCTATGCAGAGGGAGTTTGGTGAAAACAAGTCGTAGAACTTCTGGACTGCTTGTTGGGTGGTAGGAGCTTGTGACAGCGTACAGCATTCTGCTTGTCGGGTGGCAGGAACGCACAAAATATCTGCAGCTCCGGTTGCACTGTCGTGCAATAGGGCTGCAAAGATTATGATTAAACAGTATTTAATGCATTGCTTCATACCACAATTCTCTCTTTCAAGGACGCAAAGATATAATAAGTATTGTTCAATTTGCTATCCCCGCATAACAAAAAATGATTATTTTTACACTTTTTATCCTAAATCAATTCCGTTTCCAGAAATCCGGTGTGAAAAGCAGCAGTACGGTAAATAACTCAAGACGACCCAGAAGCATTAAAAAGGATAACAGCCATTTAGCTGCATCGGGCAGGGCATTCCACGAATAGGCAGGTCCGGTTTTACCCAATCCGGGTCCCATATTACCGATACTGGAAATAACGCAGCCCATTGATTCTTCAGCTCCGACCTCCATAGCCATCATGAGCAGTGTGCTGATGACTATAATGGCGATATAAATAAAACAAAAGGCCAGTACGGTGGAGACAATGGAGGGAGAGATTACCTGCTTGTTTATCCGTACCGGAAGTATGGCATTGGGGTGTAGGATGTGTTTGAACTCGTTTCGTGAGACTTTGGTAAGAATTACCATACGTATACACTTCAAGCCTCCGGTGGTACTGCCTGCACACGCTCCCATCAGCATGATGATGGTAAGCAGCCCCCACAAGACGGGTGTCCATTGCATATAGTCATCTGTCGCAAAACCGGTGGAGGTCTGGAGGGAGATTACCTGGAACAAGGATTTGCGGAAGGATTCTTCCATCCCCATGGGACTGGTATAGTAAAGCACGATGGCTATGACGGCAGTGAAGAGCACAACTGAACCGAAATAGAATTTCAGCTCGGCATTGCCGATGAACTTCTTGAATTTCCGGTTGACGAACAATAATAGCAAGGTGAAGTTGATGCCGGAGATAAACATGAAAATGGAGATGACATATTCTATATAAGGAGAATTGTAGTAGGCAACGCTGGCCTGCTTGGTGGAGAAGCCACCGGTACCGGTAGTGGCAAATGCATGGCAGATACTGTCGAACCAGTCCATACCTCCAAGCATCAGCAGACCGACAAGCAGAGCGGTTATGCCGGCATAGATACTCCAAATCCATTTGGCGGTGATACCGATACGGGGATGAACCTTGTCATGTGTAGGGCCGCTTGCCTCGGCGGCGAACACCTGCAGGCCACTGACTCCGAAGATGGGAAGCACTGCAATGGTGAACATGATGATTCCCAAGCCGCCAATCCACTGTGTCATACTGCGCCAGAACAGTATTCCATGAGGAAGTGACTCGATGTCGTCCAAGATGGTGGCACCCGTACTGCTGAAACCGGACATGGTTTCGAAGAATGCATTGGCAATGTCGGGTATGTATCCGCCTATATAGAAAGGCAGCATTCCGAAAAGAGAGAATGCCACCCAGGCAAAGCTGACCAGTACATATCCGTCACGGCGCGTCAGTTGCCGTTCACCTCCCTTGCCGAGAGCCGCCAGCAATAAGCCTACCCCTGCTGTGATGCCTCCTGCTTTCCAGAAGTCGAGCATATCGCTTTCTCTGTAGTAGAAGGACACGCCCGAACAGACCAGAAACATGACTGTTTCCAGCAATAGCAGAATACCGATAATCCGTATGATTGTCTTGAAGTTAATCATTTACCAACTACTCATTCTCAATTAGTTAAAGTATTTTTCGATTTTCTTAATCATCATGTTCAGGCAGAATACCACTACATGGTCACCCGGCTGTATCAGGGTGTTACCCATAACCACAACGCCTTCCCCCTGGCGGATAAGTCCGCCGATGGTGGCTCCTTTCGGGAGGCCGAGGTCTTTTACCGGATGTTTGGTAATCTTCGAGCCGGCCTTAACGGTAAATTCTGCTACATCGGCATTGGCAAAGGTCAGGCATTTCACGTTGCTGACGTCCGCATCCAGCATCATCTGGTAGATGTGGCTGGCAGCAATCATCTTTTTGTTGATGACGGTGCCGATGTCAAGGCTTTCGGCCATGCCTATGTAGTCGATGTTCTCCACTTCCGCTACGGTTTTGCTGACTCCCATGCGTTTGGCGGCAAGGCAGGCCAGGATATTAGTCTCCGAGTTGCCGGTCAAGGCAACGAAGGCTTCCGTATTTTTCAGTCCCTCTTCCACAAGCAGGTCCATATCCCGTCCGTCGCCATTGATAATCATGGTACGGTCGTCAAGCAGCTCGGTCAGGCGGTTGCAGCGGTTCAGGTCGTTGTCCACGATTTTCACCTGCATGTAGTCCGGGACATATTGGGCGGTTCGTACGGCAATCCGGCTTCCACCCATAATCATCACGTTGCGCACATCGGCATAATCTTCCTTGCCGGCTATTTTGCGGATGTAGGGGACGTATTTTCGTGTGGTGGTGAAGTATACGATGTCATGTAGCTTGATGGTATCGTCACCACGGGGAATCAGTGTCTCGCTTCCCCGTTTGATGGCTACCACGTGATAGGGCAGCTCCGGTCCACCCAGTTCGTGGAGGGGGATGTTCAGTATCTCGGCTTTTTCGCGCATCTTGGTACCTATCAGTATCAAGGCTCCTCCGCAGAATTCCCACCATTGGCGTACCCAGCTCATGCGGATGGAAGATACGATTTCTTTGGCGGCAAGCATTTCCGGATAGATGAGTGAATCGACACCCAGCTTCTGGAAAAATTCCTTGTTTTTGGGCAGCAGGTATTCGTAGTTGTCAATACGGGCTACGGTCTTTTGTGCTCCCAGATTGTTTGCCAGCATGCATGCGGTCATGTTCCGGCTTTCATCGGGGGTGACGGCTATGAACAAGTCTGCCTCTCCCACTCCCACTTCTTTCAAGCCTTTTATGGAGGTAGGGGAGGCCGTAGCCGTCATCAAGTCAAAGTTGGAGTTCAGTGTGCTCAACTTGTCTTCGTTGTCGTCCATCAGAATGATGTCCTGCTTCTCGCGGGACAGCAATTTGGCCAAGTGTGTGCCTACTGCGCCGGCACCTGCAATAATTATTTTCACTTTCTTTATGGAAATGAAGAATGAGGAATGAAGAATGAAGAATTTGCCATGCGGCGTGCTTGCATCGCGTAGCTGAATTCTTCATTCCTCATTCCTCATTCTTAATTAATAATGTATAAATTCCTTCTTCGTCCATTTCGCAAAGATGATACAACTCTTGTATGGTGCCGTGTTCTATGAAGGCATCGGGTACACCGATACGCCTGATATGGGGAATATAGTCATTGTCTGCCATGAACTCCAGTACGGCACTGCCCATTCCTCCTTTTTTGACACCGTCTTCTATAGTGACAACATGCTGGAAGTTGAGTCCTACCTCGTGCAGCAGCGCTTCGTCGAGCGGCTTGAGAAAACGCAGGTCGTAGTGGGCTATGGAGATTCCTTTGTCCTTCTCCGCACGCTCTATGGCACGTGCGGCTACGTTGCCTATGGGACCGAGGCTGATGACTGCCAGGTCTTTGCCTTCTTTCAGTTTACGCCCTTTGCCTACGGGGATTTCTTCCAGCGGACATTTCCAATCCAGCAATACGCCGCGTCCGCGGGGATAGCGGATGACGAACGGACCTTGGTCCGGTAACTGTGCCGTGTACATCAGACGGCGCAATTCATGTTCGTCCATCGGTGAAGATATGGTCAGGTTGGGAATCGGACGGAAATAGGCCAGGTCGAAAACTCCGTGGTGTGTCGGTCCGTCTTCTCCTACCAGTCCGGCGCGGTCCAGGCAAAGTACGACGGGGAGGCGGAGCAGGGCGATGTCATGGATGACATTATCGTATGCCCGCTGCATGAAGGAGGAGTAGATGTTGCAGAAAGGTTGCATTCCTTCTTTAGCCATACCGCCCGAGAAAGTGGCTGCATGCCCTTCGGCAATACCCACATCGAAGGCACGGTCGGGCATGGTGTCCATCAGCTTGTTCATGGAGCAGCCGGTGGGCATGGCGGGGGTTACTCCGACGATTTTCGGATTTTCCTTTGCCAGTTCTACCAGCGTTTCCCCAAACACGTCCTGGAAAAGCGGAGGCAAATTGCTGGTGTCCACCTTGAGGCGTTCTCCGGTTTCCGGATCGAACTTGCCCGGTGCATGCCAGATATCGGGATTCTTCTCGGCAGGTTCGAATCCTTTTCCTTTTACAGTGTGCAGATGCAGTATTTTCGGTCCCTGCATATCTTTAATGTCCCGTAGGACACGGGCTATGTTTTTCACATCGTGTCCGTTGATAGGGCCGAAGTAGCGGATGTTCATCCCTTCAAAGATATTCTGCTGCTGGGCGGCCATTGATTTCAGACTGTTGGCGAAGCGAATCAGCGCTTTGCGGCGGTCCTCGTTCAAAAGTCCCATTTTGAACAGCAGTCTGGATGTCTTGAAGCGCAGCTGGTTATAGCGGTTGCTGGTAGTCAAGTTGAAAAGGTACTGCTTCATGCCGCCTACACTTCTGTCTATCGACATATCATTGTCGTTGAGAATGATAAGAAGGTTGTTAGGGGTAGACGAAGCGTTGTTCAGTCCTTCGAAAGCCAGGCCGCCGCTCATGCTTCCATCACCGATGACGGCGACCACATGGCGGTCCTTCTCGCCTTTTTCGGCAGCGGCAACAGCCATGCCAAGAGCGGCGGAGATTGAATTTGACGCATGTCCGCAGGTGAATGTGTCATAATCGCTTTCCTCTGGTGAGGGAAAAGGACGAACTCCCTTGAATTTACGGTTGGTGGAGAATGCTTCACGGCGTCCGGTCAGTATCTTGTGCCCGTACGCCTGATGGCCTACATCCCAGACTATGCGGTCGTACGGAGTATTGAATACATAGTGCAAGGCAACGGTCAGCTCTACCGTGCCCAGGCTGGCAGCGAAATGTCCGGGGTTACACGAAACCTCCTTTATAATGTCTTGCCTCAATTCTTTACAGACTTCAGGAAGCTCTTCTACGCTGAGTCGGCGTAAATCCTCGGGAAATGTAATGGTGTTAAGCAAGTTATATGTTGTTGGTTCTGTTCTCATTTCTAATCTGAAGATTACAAAATGCAAAAATAGCAAAAGAAAACGGATGACGGGAAGTTTTAGAAGGAAAAAAAGCCTCTTTTGTTCACTTCGGTTTTTACTTTCTCTTTGCATACGCCACATTTCTCGTTCAGCCTGCCTATGGTTAAGGGAAAAGATACCTGATGGTAAATCGTTCCTCCATGGAGAAAATATTGTTCCATCCTAGGGGAAAAATCGTTCCACCATGGTGGAACGATTTTTTCTCCATATAGGAATGATTTAATTTTGGTAGGCAAAGATATTAGTCCTTTCAAAAATTGACTTGTACTCTCG
>OHMF01001133.1_pt1 | contig 10515 bp, 9 predicted proteins | sample 1569181 | NCBI WGS metagenome assembly OHMF01 (sample SAMEA3879559, study PRJEB24766) | human gut metagenome | biome: human-associated habitat; feature: feces | place: USA | collected 1985/1987
TTCCGGTCAATTAACGCTACGAGCAGTGACCGCTTGACGTCCTCGATACTGTCGAGCGCCTCGTCATAATTGTCGATGTATACAAGCCCCGCCACCAGACGCTGTTCCTCGTTCTCGCGGATGTAGCGGTTCAACTCTGTCTCATCAAACAGGTACATCGCCGTCAGATATTCATTGCTCTCATCGAGCGATACGATCGTGCTGTCGTGTGTCATGGTGTCAAAATAAATGCGCTTTAACGCCACACGGTAATACCGGTCATTGTATGTCAGATTGATCGACTCCACCGGCTCGCTCCGCTGCAGCAGCTCCTTGGTCAGCGTCGGGAATACCGTCATGACCGACTTATGATACTTCTTGTCTTTTCCTGTGACCTCCGTAAACTGCTCATTCACCCACAGAAACTTTGCATTATAATCAACCAGTGCATACGGGATTTCAAACTCATTTAAGAGCTGTTTCTGCACGAGACCGTACTGCGTCGCAAAATTGATCAGCTCATCGATCAGAAGCGGCTTATTGCGCAGATAAGCGATCAGCATGATCACAAAATAGAGCAGTACAAACCCAGAAAAAAGCACTCCCGAAGAAGTGTCTTCCATATACACAAACACATTGATGATAATCAGAAGCATTGTAAGCAGCAGCGGCAGATACAAATATGTACGAAGCTTTCCTTTAATCTTTACGTTACTTTTTCTCACAAGCAAGCCTCCATCATTCTATACAAAAACACTATCATACCGTGCATTATACCATTTTGACCGCCCAATATAAAGCCTTTTTTGCCCGAAAAAAGACTGCCCACAACAAGTTGGACAGTCCAAAATTTCAGCCGCTATATCTAGTTGGTTTGCGCTTTATCTAGTTGCCTTGCGCTTCGCTTCCGCCATCTTCCGCCGGCGCGAGCGTCATATAATTCCCCTTATCCATATCGTCGATAAAGTTGTTGGAGATGATCTGGGTGCCGTCCTGCGGCTCCACCTCATCCACAACCTCACTCAGATCTGTCTGGTATCCTCCATTCGGATTATAATGGCAGATACGGTATCCATCTTCCGCTCCACGACCGTATTCCTGGTAAATAATATCATGCCAGCCGTTCGTCATGCGCTCACTAACCGTCACCGGCGTGTGGATTCCCTCAAACGACTCGATCACCTGGAACGTTCCGTCTGCCTGTTCCGATAAGATCAGCGCCGGATCACCGAACGATACCTTTGTATACTCACCGACCACGACAACGAAAATTTCATCTGTTCCATCCTCATTCAGATCAATATGATTATAGTAATACCGGGTCTTGCTCTGCTCTTCGTCCGGAACCTGATAATAAGAGATCAGAAACTCCGCCAGTGCCGGATCCGGCGTCTCCTCCGCGTACTGCGAGACCACTGTCGCCACATCCTCCGCATCCTCCGCCGCAAGGAAATGCTCTTCCAGCACCTGCTCAAGCGTCTGCTCCGTCTGTTCCACCTGCTCGGTCTGCACCGTCTGCTCTGCCTCTGCGCCATCTCCGCCGCATCCTGCCAGCATCAGAACCATTGTCAGCATGACTGTCGTTTTGTACCAGTGTCCTCTCATCCGCGTTCCCACTCCTCTGCACCTCTTGCTCTTACACATACCCATAATATTATATGATTCTTGTCTCATTTCCAAGCCCATTTTTCTATTCTTAAGGAAAGTTTTAGAATCAGCGACATTACGAAAATGCAATCACCTAAAAAAAGACCAGCAATCGGAAGGATTGTTGGTCTTTTTACTTATCAGCTTATTCGCTGTGATTAAACGAAGTTTATTCACATACGTACGGCATCAATGCCACGTGACGTGCTCTCTTGATCGCTACAGTGAGCGCTCTCTGATGCTTTGCACAGTTGCCTGTGATACGGCGAGGAAGGATCTTTCCTCTCTCAGAGATGTATCTCTTTAACTTGTTGGTATCCTTGTAATCGATCACATTGTCCTTACCACAGAATACACAAACTTTTTTTCTTCTATGCATCGGGCGTCTCTTCATTGGAGCGCCTTCTTTGTCTGCTGCCTTATTGAAAGCCATGATAATTACCTCCTGTTATTATCGTCCATTAGTTAAATGGTAACTCTTCATCAATTCCGTCCGGAATATTCATGAAGCCATCACCCGCTGCACTGCTCGGTGACGGTCTGTCGGAAGGGGTAAAACCGGAATTATCTCCGCCGCCGGAAGCATTCTTGCTCTCTGCGAACTCTACATTCTCAGCAACAACGTCCGTCGTGTATACACGCTGTCCGTCCTTGTTGGTGTAGCTTCCGGTCTGAATACGTCCCTCCAGAACGAATTTAGTTCCCTTACGTCCGAATCTCTCCAGAAACTCTGCAGTTCTGCCAAATGCAACGCAGTTGATAAAATCTGCTGTCTGCTCGTCCCCGTCACGACGGAAACGGCGGTCTACCGCAAGCGAAAATCTTGCGATGGCGGTGGAGTTCTCACCCTGTGAGTAACGCACCTCTGCATCTCTGGTCAGTCTTCCCATAAGAATCACTTTGTTCATATACGATTCCTCTCTTCCCTCAAACAAACGTTATCAGATCAAAGAATCTCTTATTTCTCGTCTTTTCTCACAACTAAGAAACGAAGTACGTTGTCCATGATACGAACATCCTGCTCAACTTCTGCTGGAACAGTCGGCTCTGCATCGAACTGAATGAAGTAGTAATAAGCTTCGCTCATCTTCTGAACTTCGTAAGCTAACTTCTTCTTACCCCAGTCCTCTACTTCTGTTACAGTACCGCCGGCACGAGTGATGTACTCTTTTGCCTTCTCTACTGTAGCTGTTCTCGCATCGTCTTCGATCTTTGCACTGACAACGAGTGCTAACTCATACTTATTCATGCGAATTTCCTCCTTTTGGTCTCTGGCCCACGTTTTCATTACATGAGCAAGGAATAATTATTATATCACGAGTATCTACTATAACACGTTTTCCCTGTAATTACAAGTGCTTTCTTGAAAAAAGCGCAAAAAACTGCGCAGCGAGCCTATTCCGTCTCCCCCGCCTTGCGCAGCCCTTTGGTATTTTTCTCCACAAGCTTTCTCGCAATCATGATCTGATGCCCGCAACCCGTACATTTCAGGCGGAAATCCGCGCCGACGCGCAGAATCTCCCACTCACTGCTGCCACACGGATGCTGCTTTTTCAGCTTTACGATGTCTCCCACTTCATAATGGTACTGGTTCATGGTCTTCCTCACTTTCCTAATGTAGTGATAGTGTAGCATGTTTCGCTCCGCTGCGGTAGAAAAAAATTTCATTCGCCTGGCGCCCGTCTACACCTCAATCTGCCCGAACACATCGCCGAGTCCCGCCTGAATCAGCAGATCTGCCCTCGCGTCCATCGGCGTCGTCGATTTGTTGATTAACACCAGTTTATTTCCCCGGTAATAATCGATCAGACCGGCTGCCGGATATACCGCAAGCGATGTTCCACCGATAATCAGCATATCCGCATGGCTGATATAAAATACCGCATCCTCCAGCGTCTGCTGGTCCAGTCCTTCCTCATAGAGTACCACATCCGGCTTGATCGTACCGCCGCAGGCATCGCACAGAGGTACTTTTCCCGGATAATCCCTCACATACTCCGCATCAAATCCCTTGCCGCACTTCCTGCAGTAATTACGGTGCACGCTGCCGTGCAGTTCAAGCACGCGCTTACTTCCCGCCAGCTGATGCAGACCGTCAATATTCTGCGTCACGACGGCTTTTACTTTTCCGGCCGCCTCAAGCTCCGCCAGCTTTTTATGCGTGATGTTCGGTTCCGCGTCAAGGCAGAGCATTTTGTCCCGGTAAAAACGGTAAAACTCCTCCGGGTATTTTATATAAAAGGAATGGCTTAAAATCGTCTCCGGCGGATATTCATATTTCTGGTTGTAAAGACCATCCACACTGCGGAAATCAGGAATTCCGCTCTCCGTAGATACACCGGCTCCCCCGAAGAATACAATATTGTCCGACTCCTTCACCATCTGCAAAAATTGTTCGATATTCGTCATTGACTGGCGCCTCCCATCCCACTGCGATTTTCTCTATCATACACCAACCGCACGCCAAAATCTATTGGTATTCCGTCCGCAGATCCGGAAAACGTTCTCTAAAACGCAAACATCAGCTACAGCAGAACCCAGGTCTTTTAGATAAAGCAAAAAAACAGCAGTCATGCGACTGCTGCCTAAAAAGTTGCGGGAATAGGATTTGAACCTATGACCTTCGGGTTATGAGCCCGACGAGCTTCCAGACTGCTCCATCCCGCGATATTTTTCTGAATGAACGGTATATTTCCGTTCCATGCACAAATGAATTATAGTCTCATTCCGCATAATTGTCAAATTTGCCGCTGACATTTCCAGCATAAGCGGCTTTCTTAAGTTCCACAGACATTGTTACATACAGGAAACGATCACCACACTTGCGATCGTACCTGCCACCGTTGCCAGCAATGCACCTGCAAGCGTATAACGGGTTTTCTTTACTTTTACCGACATAAAATAAACCGACATTGTATAAAAAATGGTTTCTGTGCTGCTCATCATAACAGATGCCATTTTTCCAAGCGTGGAATCTGCACCGTACTCTTTGTAAATATCGAGCAGCAGCCCGGTCGCCGCCGAGGAAGAAAACATTTTTACGATAGTAACCGGAAAAAGTTCAGCCGGAAATCCTATTTCTGCTGTTACCTGACCCAGCCCCTGCGCAATGCAGTCCAAAAGCCCCGATGCGCGCAGTACGCCAACTGCCACCATCAGTCCGATCAGTGTCGGCATGATTTTGATCACCGTCCAGAAGCCATCCTTTGCCCCTTCCACAAATTCCTCATACACCGGCTGTCTGTTTAAAAGTCCATATCCGACAATACAAAAAATCAGAAGTGGAATGGTTATTTCCGATAAAAAAAGGAGCAGTTTCATATCCTATTCCTATATCAGCTCTCTTCTCTCTAAATTCTATGCAAAAAAATAAAGAATATGCAGGAACGCACATTCTTTATTTTATGTAAACCCTTTTCTATCGGCTCTTTTGCAGAAGCTTCACATAGTCTTTTTTCGGCATCGGCTTTGCAAAATAGTATCCCTGAATGTAATCACAACCGAGACGTTTCAACATTTTCACCTGTTTTTCTTCCTCGACACCCTCAGCAATGACAAGCATGTCCAGCGATTTTGCCATTTTGATCACAGCCTCAAGGATCTTCTCGCCCCGTTCCTCTGACGATCCCTTGGACAGGAAACGCATGTCAATCTTTAAAACATCAATATCAATATCTTTGAGAACGTTCAGGGAAGAATATCCGCTTCCAAAATCGTCCATTAATATCGTAAATCCTGCTTTGTGCAGATAATCTACTGCATTCTGTATCATACGGGCGTCATCCGAGAAAGCGCTCTCTGTCAGCTCCAGATTCAGGTATTTAGGCGGAATTTTGTATTTTTCGACCAGATTGACCAGCGACTCCAGAAAATCCGGATTATACAGATTCACCCTGGAAACATTCACGGAGATCACTTCGGAATCCCCTCTGTGAGCCAGATTGTTCTTAATAAACTGGCACACCTGATCCCATACATAGTAATCAAGCCGGATAATAAATCCGTTACTTTCAAATACAGGGATAAAGTCCCCCGGTGAAACGATCGTACCGTCCGCCTTCTTCCAGCGCACCAGCGCCTCCGCTCCCGATGGCCTGCAGTGATCCAGTTCATATTTTGGCTGAAAATAAACGACAAATTCCCCGGTTTCAAGGGCATGCTCCATCTCATTGATAATATTCTGTTTGTTCACTGCAACACGGTGGTTAGTATCACCAAACGCGCGGTCACGAACCATATCTAAGCATTGCTGTGCAGAAATACCTTTCTGTTCAGCCACACCTTCCACTCCTACAAGTTCAGCATATGCCAATAAAGTCTCGGCATAACGGAAAATACGCAAATTATTACAATAATTTAAAGCTATAGTACCCGTCGGTTTATGATAACCCTTGCGAGCCGCATATTTTGCCAACCAGAATCCCGTATCCTGAAAACGAATAACATAAGAACCTCCTGACGCAATTTCCACTTTGTCACCCACATTACCACCAGTACCTTTACCACGATAATCACGGATAGAGGCCTCGCGACGAGTATCACCAGCAGCAAACATTTCATAGGTTTCTTCACGCACCGGTCCAAATCCCCATCCGTCTTCGTAAGTATTAGTAGGATCACTCAAAGTACTTGGTGAAATGTAAGCCGGAAGATTGGTACCACCAGTAGCCCACTGATTTCCCCAGTCCTTACCTTCACCAATGTGATTGGCTTCAAAAATAGATTCTTTGTTGAATTCGCCTTCATCTACCCAAATATCAGCATACTTAGAAGTCAATTCAAACTCACCACTGGCAATAATCTCAGCCAATCCACTGGCTGCTTCCGCATATTTAGCATTATCTTTCTGATACATGACAACACGAGCTTTCAACATCAAGGCAGCAGCAAGACTAGCACGTCCGCTATTCGCTCCACCATTTGTAGAATACTTCACTCCAGCTTCTTTAAAGCTAGCGATAGAAGCGTCCACATCCTTGATAATTTGAGCATATACCTCATCCGGACTCAGTTGCGGACCAACATAGGGAGGTTCATACAATGTTTCCTGGAAAGGCACAGAGCCAAAACTTCTCCACAACATATAGAGATAATAGGCACGCAGGAAAAATCCTTCACCACGGTACTGTGAAATAAGTTTCAACTCTGCAGGGTTGTTTGTCGTAGCAGTCTCACAAAGTCCCAAAGCACTATTTACTCGAGTAATGCCAGAAGTATAAATATTCCAAGTACCATGCAATGTGCTATTACCCGTAGTAGTAAACATCGACACATTCAAGTTCATACCTGACATACCATCTTGAGCATCACCACCACCTTTCCAAAGATCATCGCTTTGAATGTCACCAATATAAACAGATGATTCATAAGAACCGCCTGCGTATGAATCCAACAAGAGAATTTGATAAGCTGCTGCTAGACCAGAGTTAATATTCATCGGGTCACCTGCTGCTCCAGCAGCACCCTTTGACGCCGGATCAGGATTTAAGAAACTATCGCCGCAAGAGGTCAAGGTCATGCCTGATGCCAAAACTGCCGCTACTATATAGAATTTAAATTTGTTCATAATCTGATTAATTTTAATGTTTAGAATGTGATGTTAGCTCCTACTGTAATTGTACGAGATTGTGGATAGATACCCTTGTCTACACCCAACGTGGTATAACCACCAGATGCCAGTTCAGGATCAAATCCTTCATAACCAGTAATGGTAATCAAGTTCTCAGCTCCCACATAAAGACGCAAGCGCTGAATAGAAGCTTTGCGAGTAAGAGTTGCAGGAAGCGTATAACCAATCTGAGCATTCTTCAAACGGAGATAAGAACCGTCGTGAATATAAAGGTCAGAAGAAGTCCAGTTTCCATTAGGATTGGCAGAAGTCATCCGAGGAATACGATTCGAAGTACCCTCCCCATGCCAACGGTCCATAATCCAAGAAGGACGGTTCATAGCTGGAACATCACCACGTTGCGCAAAATCAAATACATCATTACCCAAAGTCCCTTGGAAAGAAAGACTCAAATCGAAGCCTTTCCACTCTGCACCAAGCGAGAAACCGAAGGTCCAATCAGGCATACCTTTACCAATTTTAGTACGGTCTTGGTCATTGATAACACCATCACTAGTAACATCCACGAAACGAACATCACCTGGTCGTGCATTAGGTTGCAAGAGCTCGCCATCTTTATTCACATAACTGTTCACTTCATCCCAATTCTGGAAAATACCATCTGTCTTACGACCGTAAAAATAAGGCCATACCTCTCCGTTCTTGGCATGTACATAATCACCTACACCAGAAGCACCTGCACTCTCGTAATTCTGTTCACCAGAAGCATTACCCAAATCCAACAGTTTGTTTCTCGAATAAGACCAGTTAGTATTAACCCAATAAGAGAAATCTTTGATATTATCCTTCCAGCCGAGTTCCATTTCAATACCCCAGTTCTCCATAGAGCCTAAATTACCCCAAGGTTTGCTTTGACCAATATAAGTAGGAACCGGCATTTCTGCTAACATATCCGTTGTCTTTTTATAGTAATAGTCAAATCCAAAACTCAAACGCTGATTGAGGAAACGCATGTCTATACCAAAGTCTGTTTGTGTGGAGGTTTCCCATTTGATATCAGGATTAGCAGCAGCAGCCGGAGAAGTACCATATATCATCGCGCCACCATTTTCACCAGGTTTCGTAAAATCATTCATATTAGGTTTATAACTTCCACCAAAATAATAGTTTTGGCCACCACTCATCAAGGCACGATAACGGAAATCACCGATAGACTCATTACCATTCTGCCCCCATGAAAAACGGAATTTCAAAACATCAAACCACTCAGGTTTCATTTTTGCCAAATAAGGTTCATTCCAAACATTCCAACCTAATGAGAAGGACGGAAATACACCCCACTTATTGTTGGCACCGAAATGTGAAGAACCATCACGACGAACTGTCACCTGTAACATATAACGTTCAGCAAAGTTATAATCTATACGTCCGAAATAAGAGGCAATAGAAGTATGAGTTGCATCACCTATTCCACCCCATAAAATAGATTCTGTTTCAGCAGCTGTAGCAGATCCGATATTAGCATGAATAGGATTCAAATCAAACAAATCAAAATCTTTACCACCAATATTACGTGAACGATAGCGAGCAGCAGATTGTCCCAATACAACAGAAACATTATGCTTTTCAGCGAAAGTCTGATTATAAGAGAAATAATTTTCTGTCTGCCAACGCATACCACGGTTCATCTCACTTTGAACCCAGCTAGCATCTGTATGGGTCATTGTACCCAGATAATCGGGATAGCCATAACCGTCATACCCCCAGAAAGCCAAATCCACACCATAACTAGAACGGAATTTTAAGCCGGGGAGAATATTCAGCTCAGCATAAAATGTACCCACTATTTTATCTGAATTATTACGTCCCAATGTCGGTCTATTTAATTGTGCAACCGGATTGGTCAATTCTTGGAAACCTGAAGGCGGCAAAGAAAGCACTTTACCATCTTTCACAATAGCATTGGGATAACTAGCAAGGATTGACTCTCCTTCTTCCTCAGAAGCATAAACCGGAACTAATGGAGAAAATGCAATAGCACTACCTAAAATAGAACCATACTCAGAGTTAGCTTCAACACTGGTTGAATGGTCACGAGTATAACCAAGGTTTACACCTACCGTAACTGCATTCAGATATTTACGATCTTCAACCTCGAATACTTTATAAGTAGAGTTACTACGAACAGACAAACGTTCATAATTGGAACGTCCATAATTACCGCCAACAATACCTTCTTGATTGAAATAACCCAAAGAAAGAAAATACGTCATTTTGTCATTACCACCATTAATACTCAGCTGATGTTGTTGAACTGGAGCATCGTAGTTGAAAACTTCATCCTGCCAATCTGTATCTACCATATTATTAGCAATATCCGCTGCTGAATAACGAGGAGCATTACCATCATTTATCTGCATTTCATTCATGATAGTCATATATTCATGAGCATTCAACACGGCTTTCTTTTTCCAAGGATTCTGCCAGCCATAACTGAAGTCATAGCTCACGGTAGTCTTTCCCTTACTACCAGACTTTGTGGTCACCAGAACCACACCGTTAGCGGCACGGGCACCATAGATAGCTGCAGAAGCAGCATCTTTCAAAATTTCAATGGATGCAATATCAGTAGGATTCAAATAATTAATTCCACCACCGACAGGCATGCCATCCACAATATATAACGGATCAGAATTATTAACCGTACCAATACCACGAATACGCACCTTAGAATCAGAATTAGGCTGACCGGATGATTGTGTGATCTGCACACCAGAAACTTTACCTTTTAAAGCATCTTCCACACGCGAAGGCTTCGTCAAATTCAATTCATCAGCTCCAACCTTGCTGATAGCAGCCGTCACAACAGATTTCTTCTGTACGCCGTAGCCCACAACAACCACTTCATCTAGTGTCTCAGTGTCTTCCTGAAGAATAATTTTTAAAGATCTCTGGCCATTTACCGCTACTTCTTGTGACTTAAAACCAATATAGGTAATAGAAAGTGTTGCGTCGGCAGGAACCGACAATGTAAAATTACCGTCCAAATCAGTAATTCCACCATTGGTAGTTCCTTTAACTACCACATTTACTCCAGGCAACGGTTCATTATCCGAACCGCTTACCACTGTACCTTTTACCTGTATATTTTGGGCATATACAGAAGCCAAGGTAAAGCTTAACAGAAATAAAACTGATAATAACTTTTTCATAAGTTTTACTAAATTAAGATTAACGTTTCTCGGTTTTGTTCTCAATCGAACAGTGCAAACATAGAGTAAAATGCAATAAAAGAAGCCCTAAGTACCCATTCTTAAATA
>OHMF01001139.1_pt1 | contig 10480 bp, 7 predicted proteins | sample 1569181 | NCBI WGS metagenome assembly OHMF01 (sample SAMEA3879559, study PRJEB24766) | human gut metagenome | biome: human-associated habitat; feature: feces | place: USA | collected 1985/1987
AAAATGTTTAATTAATGTATTTACAAAATCGTTGACTTTGTGTTATAATATAATTTGTATGTAAAAAATTCTTCAGATCCGTAAGAAAGGAAATGAGAAATGGCAAATAAAAAGGAATATAAAAATGAAGATATAGTATCCCTTAAGGGGGAGGACAGAGTAAGAAAGCGTCCTGCGGTAATATTCGGCTCTGACGGACTTGAGGGCTGTAAACATTCTGTTTTTGAAATTCTTTCAAACTCTATAGACGAAGCTCGTGACGGTCATGGCGATAAGATAATCGTTACAAAGTACAATGACGATTCTATCGAGGTGGAAGACTTCGGACGTGGTTGTCCTGTTGACTATAACCAGCGTGAGAAAAAATATAACTGGGAGCTTGTTTACTGCGAGCTTTATGCAGGTGGCAAGTATAATAATAACGGTGGAGATAACTATGAATATTCGTTGGGTCTTAACGGACTAGGTGCTTGTGCGACGCAGTATTCATCTGAGTTTATGGACGTCGAGGTTTTCCGTGACGGATATAAGTATGACCTGCACTTTGAAAAGGGAAGAAACGTTGGCGGTCTTAAAAAGGAAGAAACAAAGCAGAAAAAGACAGGTACAAAGACACATTGGCGACCTGACCTTGAAGTTTTCACTGATATAAAAATTGAGAACGAATATTTTGAGGACGTTCTGAAAAAGCAGGCTGTAGTAAACCCTAATATCACATTTATCCTGCGTATACAACGTGAGAACAATTCTTTTGAAGAAAAGACGTTCTATTATGAAAATGGTATCGCCGATTATGTTGCAGAGATAGCGGGTGAAAAGCCTCTGACCTCAGTGCAGTTTTTCACAGGCGACCGCAAGGGTCGTGACCGTGAGGACAAGGACGATTACAAGGTAAAGCTTTCTGTGGCATTCACTTTCTCTAATCAGGTAAAATGTCTTGAATATTATCACAATTCAAGCTTTCTGGAACATGGTGGCTCACCGGAGGACGCTGTAAAGAGTGCTTTCACATCTCAGATAAATGCTTATCTCAAAAGCAACAATAAGTATCTGAAAAACGAAAAGCCTATTACTTTTCAGGATATCGAGGATTGCTTGGTGCTTGTTTCAAGTTCATTTTCTACACAGACTTCATATGCCAATCAGACAAAGAAAGCTATCACAAACAAGTTTATCAAGGAGTGCATGACAGAGTTCTTGAAGCACAATCTCGAGATATACTTTATTGAAAATCCTGACGAAGCGGTGAAGATAGCAGAGCAGGTTCTTGTAAACAAGAGAAGCCGTGAAAAGGCTGAGAAGTCAAGAATTGACCTGAAGAAAAAGCTTGCAGGCTCTATTGACCTGTCCAATCAGGTGCAGAAATTTGTTGACTGCCGTTCTAAAGACCTTTCACAGCGTGAGCTGTATATAGTGGAGGGTGACTCGGCGCTTGGTTCTGTAAAAATGGCAAGAAATGCAGAGTTTCAGGCTGTTATCCCTGTAAGAGGAAAGATACTCAACTGTTTGAAAGCTGACTATGATAAGATTTTCAAGAACGAGATAATCACAGATCTTATAAAAGTCATAGGCTGTGGCGTTGAGGTCAAGACGGGCAAGAACAAGGAGATATCTATGTTCAATCTTGACAACCTACGCTGGAACAAGATAGTTATCTGTACCGATGCCGATGTTGACGGCTTCCATATCAGAACGCTTATACTCACAATGCTTTACAGACTTGTGCCGACCCTTATTGAAAAAGGATATGTTTATATTGCGGAGTCACCGCTCTTTGAGATAACGACTTCCGACAAGACTTATTTTGCATATGACGAGAACGAAAAGACAAAGATACTCAAAATGATAGGCAATAAAAAGTTTGATATCCAGCGTTCAAAAGGTCTTGGCGAGAACGAGGCGGAGATGATGAGCCTTACGACAATGGACCCTGCCACAAGACGTCTTATAAAGATAGAGCCTGACGATATCGAGCAGACACAGTGGATGTTCGATATGCTCTTGGGTGACGATCTGCAGGGAAGAAAAGATTTCATCACCAATAATGGTGTTGATTATCTTGACATGGCGGATATTTCATAAGCTGTTTGAGGGGAGAGCATTATGGACGCAATTTTTATATGGTCGTCTGCGCTTGTGATATGTGTTGGACTTCCATTGTTTTTCACAGTAATAAATGTTATAAGGCTTTTTGAGAATGCACCTAAAGAATTGGACAGACCGCTGTTTGATGTGCTGACGGTGGTAATCGGTTCGCTGCTGTCTGTTTTTGACCTTGACGGGTTAGGTCTTGGCGTTGAATATGATGTTCCTCTAACTGTTCATGGGGAATTTCATACACCCATAGCAGGGGAGTATAGGTTTAGTTTTTTCTTCCTGTTTTTTATAGCTATGGTGTGCATTGTACTGTTGAGTGTTATAACAAAGAGAAAACCGCCGTTGTTTGCGGCTATGCTCATTGCAGGGGTGTATATGGGCAATGTGCTTGATATACTGCTGGTGATACAGCTTTTGAAGAATATGGATAACTTTTTCACAGCAATGATGTTGGTGTTTCCAATAAATTGCCTGCTTATGTCCATAAGGCTCATTCGCCGTGAAATAAAGGCGCAGACGGGGTATCTCAGTGATTCGGCGGAGAAAAGCGGCTTTATGGGCTGGCTTTACAAGTTGCTCACAAAAAGTCTTGGCTGGTATTTTGTCAGCTTTGTGGCAATGATACCGCTGCTTGCGGTGCTGCTTGTGATACTTGTTATTTTCGGACAGCGTCCCGACAGCATAGTAAAGGCTTTCACAGAAACAGCGGATTGGACTTTTTCTCAGCAGATACCGCCACCGCCTGATTATTCTCAGGGGCATTATCTCTGCACAGTTGCGGCAGGGGGACACGCTAAGCTCGTCAAGCCACAGCGAATGGGTCTGCGGCGTGGTGATAAGATAATCGTAAACAGACAGCTTTGTGTCGCAAACGCATTTGAAGAGCTTATACAGGATAAGCTTCCACGTTTTCACAAATGTGTGAGAAGCTTTTACGATAAACACGGATATCCCATTTCACAGCATATATCGACGAAATTGCGTGCTGATGTGGTCTATATCCTTATGAAACCACTTGAATTTATTTTTATTGCGGTGCTGTATATGTTTGATGCTGACCCTGAAAGCAGGATCGCCATGCAGTATACAGGAAAGAAGATCACCGATTTTTAAGGCGACAGCGACCTTATGAACTTTATGAAAGGATAGATTTTATGGCAAGAAAAAAGGCAGAGCCTAAAAAGGCTGCTAAACCAAATAACAACGCATATATCGAGGGTGCAGGACTTGTTGCAGACGAAAAGATAACAATGTCTCTTGAAAAGAACTATATGCCGTATGCCATGAGCGTTTTGGTATCAAGAGCGTTCCCTGAGATAGACGGCTTTAAGCCCTCACACAGAAAATTGCTTTATACAATGTATAAAATGGGACTTTTAAACGGCAAGCTCACAAAGTCTGCCAATATCGTTGGTGCGACCATGAGGCTCAATCCTCACGGCGACGGTGCTATATATGAAACCATGGTAAGACTTTCACAGGGCAATGAAGCGCTTTTGCACCCATATGTAATGAGCAAGGGTAACTTCGGTAAGGCATATTCAAGAGATATGGCGTATGCTGCCTCTCGATACACTGAGGCAAAGCTCATGCCTATCTGTCAGGAGCTTTTCGGAGATATAGACAAGGACACTGTTGATTTTGTTCCTAACTATGATAACACCACCACAGAGCCGACCTTGCTTCCTGCTACTTACCCGTCAATACTTGTTAATGCAAACGTTGGTATAGGCGTTTCTATGGCTTCATCAGTTTGTCCGTTCAATCTCAGCGAGGTTTGCGAGACAACTATCGGACTTATGAAAAATCCTGATTTCAACGCTCTTGAAACGCTGAAAGGACCTGACTTTCCGGGCGGTGCTTCACTTCTATATGATGAGGAGGAGCTTGATAAGATATACCGCACAGGAAAAGGCTCTGTTAAGCTGAGAGCAAAATATCAGTATGACAAGGAGTCAAGGTGTCTTGAGATCGTTGAGATACCTGCCACTACCACAGTTGAAGCAATAATCGAGAAGATAATTGCTCTCGTTAAGGCAGGCAAGATAAGAGAGGTATCATATATCCGTGATGAAACGGACATTAACGGTCTGAAAATAGGTATAGATATCAAAAAGGGCGTAGACCCTGACAAGCTTATGCAAAAGCTTTATAAGCTGACGCCGCTACAGGATTCATATTCATGTAATTTCTATATACTTGTTCACGGCTATCCAAGAATAATGGGCGTTTATGATATAATTAAAGAATGGGTAGCGTTCAGAATGGATTGCGTTCGACGCAGAACAAGCTTTGATCTTGCAAAGAAGAAAGACAAGCTCCACCTTCTGAAAGGTCTTGGAAAAATACTTCTCGATATCGACAAGGCTATAAAGATAATCAGAGAAACGGAAGAAGAAACAGAGGTCGTTCCTAACCTTATGGTTGGATTCGGCATTGACGAGATACAGGCTGATTATGTGGCTGAAATAAAGCTCAGACACCTTAACCGTGAGTATATCCTCAAAAGAACTGCCGAAACTGAGGATCTTGAAAAAGCTATTGCAGAGCTTGAAGATATTCTTGGAAGCGACAGAAAAATAAAGAATATCATCATTTCCGAATTAAAGGAAGTTTCAAAGAAGTATGGTCAGCCAAGAAAAACTCAGTTCTATTATAAGACTGATATCGAGGAGATAGACATAGAGGACGATATCCCTGACTACGCCTGCAAGCTTTTCCTATCTCAAAGCGGTTATTTCAAGAAGTGTACTCCGCAATCACTGAGAATGGCAAGCGAGCAGAAGTATAAAGAGGGCGACGGTTCGCTTCAGGAAATGGAAAGCACCAACAAAACGGAGCTTCTGTTCTTCTCTGACAAGGCGGCTGTGTATAAGACCAAGGTATCGCAGTTTGTCGACACAAAGGCAAGCTCTCTTGGCGACTATATTCCTGCAAAGCTTGGTTTTGATGACGGTGAGGGCGTTGTGTCCATGGTGAATACTGTAGATTATTCGGGCTATATGATATTCTGTTTTGAAAACGGAAAGGTGGCAAAAGTGCCGCTCAATGCCTATGAAACAAAGACCAACAGAAAGAAGCTTGCCAACGCTTATTCTGCAAAGGCTAAGCTTGTGGGAATGTTCTTTGTGCAGGATAACGCTGATATAATGCTTCGCACAACTAACGGAAGAGCAATGATATTTGATACAGCGCTCCTTATGCCTAAGTCCACGAGAGATACTATAGGCGTTCAGGTCATGACACTTAAAGCGAAGAATGCAGTTGTTGATAAGGCATTTATCGTTGACGATGAGACAGCAGCAGGCCTTTCAAAGTATCGCAGCAAAACGATACCTGTTGCAGGCTGTTTTGCAAAGGATATCGAAGACCCTGACCAGATGCATTTCTGATATATGTTTTTTACAGCGGATAGACTTCTGTCCGCTGTTTTCGTTTGTTGACTTTTTACAGAGAATATGGTATACTTGTTTTGAAAAAGTGTGCAAATGCACGGATGTTGCAAAAGGGAGTTGTTTTTATGGAGTGTCCTAAATGCCACAAGTCAGTTGACGATGATGACATTTTCTGTCCTAACTGTGACACAAGATTAAGACCAGACAAAAATACATTTATCATGAAGCGATTCAAAAAGCAGAATAAACCGCAAAATGTGGAAATAGTGGGCGAGAAAAAACATAAATTGTCTGAAAGCAAGCTCAAGCTTATTCTTATAACAGTGGCGGTAGTGCTCCTTGTGGTGCTTGTCGTCCTTATCGTTGTAAATATTATAAGCGGAAAGGGTGAAAACACCGCTGAGAGTATTTCTGAATATATCGGCGTAGATGTTGCAAAGGCTCAGAAAAAGCTTGATATGCATTTTAAGGACGAATCGGCTTTTCAGGGAGTGAACAATGCACTGAATTTTGATTATATCATTGAGTCTGATGACAGTGTTAATGTTGATGGCATAAATTATCCTGAATGGGCGGCACTTGTTACTGTTGATGATGAAGAACGTATACAAACTGTAAAATATTCAAATTTCAAGGTGCTTAAAAACAATGCAAACGGTGAAAAAAAGAGTAAAGCTATCAACCTTGATAAGTTTGAACAAGGAGCAAAGTGGAGTGGCTTGTCAGATGCCATAGACCTTGAATATTACGGCATCGTATGGTCAAAAGACACTAAAAATTATATATACCGCTATTGGTATGAGAATGACGCAGGTGATGATCAGCCTGTGGTTCTTAATGTAACGTTTGATACAGATAATAAGTATCTTTATTATTCTTCTACGCTTATTTATCCTGAGTATCTGTAAAAGGGCCATAATGTTACAAAAGAAATACAAATTGTTGCGTAAATTCTACAATTTCACAAAAAAACTTGACTTATGCTCGGTTTGTTGCTAATATAAATTGATGAATAACGTAAAAAGGAGGTTCGGTATGGATCCTAGTACTAAATTATGTATGGGCTGTATGAACGAACTTGGTTCTGACGGTCGCTGTCATTATTGTAGCTATACCGACGATATCCCGCATTTACAGGCTTATCTTGCACCGAGAACAGTGCTTGACAACAGATATATAGTCGGAAAAATGCTTTCATATAATGGTGAGGGTGCGTCTTACATTTGCTACGACATGGTTGGCAAATGCAAGTGTGTGGCAAGAGAGTATATGCCTGACACTCTTTGCGAAAGAGATAGCGAAAGTCAGCGACTTGTGGTGAATCCAGATTGTCTGGCTAAGTATAAGACATTTATGTCTGAGTTTGCAGACGTGAATAAAGTTCTTTCACGCATGAGAAATCTTCAGCATATCGCCACGGCAAAGGATATGTTTTGCGAGAATAATACGACCTATGTCATACTCGAATATGTTGAGGGCGTGACGCTAAAGAAATTTTTACAGTCAAATACAGGCTTTCTCACATGGGAACAGGTCAAAAAGCTTTTTGTGCCATTGTTTACAACATTGAGCATTATACATAATGCAGGTATCATACACAGGGGAATATCTCCTGAAAATATTATTGTTACAACTGATTGTGAGCTTAAACTTACAGGCTTTTGCATTAGTTCTATAAGAACATCTAATACAGGGCTTTCTCCTGAGTTCTATTCAGGATATACCGCCCCTGAGCAATATTCTTCGTTAGAATGGCAGGGCACATGGACTGACGTTTATGCACTTGCTGCAGTTCTTTATAGAATACTAACAGGCTGTATGCCCCTTGACGCTTATACCCGTACAAAGAATGATACTATGGTCGAAGCTTGCAGAGTCAATCCGAGAATACCACAGCATATCTCACGAGTTCTTTCAAGAGCAATGAGAGTTCGTGGTGAAGAAAGAATACAGACAGTTTCAGAGCTTGTTACTGCACTTTTTGAGCAGCATACAACGCATATGGAACACCCTAAGGGTTCAACTCAGACTATTCCTATACAGCATGTTCCAAGACAAAGAACGCAGTCAAGGCAAATGCCACAGCAGACTCTTGAGGAAGAAAAGCCTAAGAATAAAACGGCTACGATAATAGGCTGGACGGTGCTTGTGATAGTGCTTTTGCTTTCAGTTTTTCTGCTATATGAATTGTTTTCAGGTCCGTCGGACAGCAATAATGATTCGTCTGAGGATAAGGTCATTTCTTCTGATGATGCAGATGGAGTTGACAGCGAGGTATTCGTTTACAGCACCACAGCTGCTACGCCTAAGGTGACTGATGCTGAAAGTCAGTCAGAATATGGCTATGGCGCTATAATGCCTAACGTTGTGGGCCTGGAATACAATACTGTTGTAAAACAACTTGGTGAGGATTTTACTATCAAGGCTGAATATTATTATTCTGATGTTGACGATAAGGACGTTGTTAAAGAGCAGAGCATACCAGAGGGTACTGATTTTGATCCGTCTTTGAAAAATGAGCTTGTTCTTAAAGTATGTGCAGGCCCTGAAAATGTTCCTGTTCCTGATTTCTCTGGCCTGTCAAAGAAGGCTTACCTTGAGCTGCTTGATTCTTATAATATCAAGTATAAGGTCGTTACCGATTTCTCAAGCTCTGTTTCTGCAGGATATGTTATGGCGACGAGCGTTAATGTTGGAAACACTGTGAATGTTAAAAATGGTGATGTGCTTACAGTTACAGTTTCCGCAGGTCTTGTGACTACTACGACCACTACAACAAAGGCAACAGAGCCTAAGCCTGATACGAACACAGGCAGCTCTTCTGAAACAACACCAGTTCCGGCTGTTGTGCCTGCTGAATAACGAAAACGTTTAATAAAATGTTAAAAAATAAACAAAGCCCTTGACAATTCAGGGGCTTTGTGCTATGCTCATTATAGATTATTAGGAAAGTAACAGGATAAATTGTTTCCTGGTTTGGAGGTATTTTACATGGCTAAGAAAATTGGTGTACTTACCAGCGGAGGAGATGCTCCGGGAATGAACGCTGCTGTCAGAGCAGTATGCAGAGCTGGTCTTGCAAAGGGTATGGAAGTCGTAGGTATCCTCAGAGGATATAACGGCCTTCTTAACGGTGAAGTTATTGAGATGAATGCAAGAACTGTTTCAGGCATAATCCAGAGAGGCGGTACTTGTCTTTACACAGCAAGATGTCCTGAATTCAGAGATATCGAGGGCGTAAAGAAGGGCAGAGATAAGTGTCTTGAAATGGGTCTTGACGGTATCGTAGTTATCGGTGGTGACGGTTCATTCAGAGGTGCGGCTGACCTTTCAGCACAGGGTATCCCATGCATCGGTCTGCCTGGTACTATAGACAACGATATTTCATGCACAGAATATACTATCGGTTATGACACAGCTATGAACACAGCTATGGAAATGATCGATAAGATCAGAGATACAGCACAGTCACATGACAGATGTTCAGTAGTTGAGGTAATGGGCAGAAACGCTGGTTACATTGCTATAAACGTTGCTGCTGCTGTAGGCGCTGAGGCTGTTATCACACCTGAGAAGCCTTATGACCTCAATGCTATTGCTCAGAAGATGGAGCAGACAAAGAAGTCAGGCAAGACACATTTTATCATTGTAGTTGCTGAGGGTGTTGGTAAGACAGAGTATATCACAAGAACTCTTCAGGATCTTACCGGAATCGAGTCAAGAGCTACTATTCTCGGTCATGTTCAGAGAGGCGGCTCTCCTACAGTAAGAGATAGAGTTGTCGCAACTGAAATGGGCTATCACGCTGTTGAACTGCTCGAGCAGGGCATTGGCAACAGAGTTGTTGGTATGAAGGACAGCAAGATATATGATGTAGATATTCAGGAGGCTCTTTCAATGAAGAAGCCTTTCGAGGACGAGCTTTACAAGATCCTCAATGAAACTGCATTCTAATTTTTCATGAAGTCTGAGTCATTAAGACTTTGACATATTACAGAGTAGAAAACTGAGCGTTAAGTGTCCGTCGGACGGGGAGTTGCCGTCGGAACGAAAAAGGTAGAACCTTTGCGGTTCGGTTTTCGCATCCCGCTGAATGTGTAATTGAAGCTTTTTTATAGCGGCTCTGCACATCCCGCATGGGTAGTGTGCAGAGCTGTTTTATGCTCCGTTATGCACAAAGCGACAAGCTCGCAGAATAAGGAGGTAAATTTATGAAGAGCTTCGGAAGAATGTTCTATGACTCTTTCAAGTCACTGAAAGATCTTAGAACATTGACAACAGCAGGAATACTGATAGCGTTGGCGTTTGCTATCAGATCATTTTCCATTGAGGTAACGCCTGACTTGAGGATCGGTTTCACATTCCTTGCGACCTGTACTATAGGTATGCTTTACGGACCTGTGGTATGCGGAATGTCTACATTTGTGCTGGACTTTCTAGGATATATAGTGCAGAACAAATCTCCGAGAGCCTACAGCCCACAGCTTGCAATGGTAGTTATTATTTCAGGTATCATCTATGGCTGTCTGTTGTATAAGTGCGATTTTAACAACAAAAAGCTTCAAAGCTACATAAGGATCGCAATTGCAAGAGGGAGTGTTATACTTTTCTGTAATATAGGACTTAATTCTTATTTCCTGTATACACTTTATGTAAACAAGACTTTTGGCATCACAAACCTCACCAAAGAAGGAATGAGCGGTTTTCTCACATACTGCACACCGAGAATAGCGAAAAATCTTATCCAGCTCCCTGTGGATCTAATCTTGCTCATGATATTCCTGCCTGCTGTGAAGTTTGCTTATGAAAAAGTGAGAACACAGTTTGGACATAAAGCGACAAATACATGATTTAAAGCAGCGACAGAAATGTCGCTGTTTTTTTGCGTGAAAATATACAAGAAAAATGGGATACTAATGTGAAATTTAGGTGAATGTTAGTTTGTCAATGATATTGGACACGATAGTTATTGAAGAATTCGATAGGCG
>OHMF01001144.1_pt1 | contig 10437 bp, 9 predicted proteins | sample 1569181 | NCBI WGS metagenome assembly OHMF01 (sample SAMEA3879559, study PRJEB24766) | human gut metagenome | biome: human-associated habitat; feature: feces | place: USA | collected 1985/1987
CTGTTTATTACCCACAAGCTGAACGAGATCATGGCCGTGGCGGACCGCTGCACGGTTCTGCGCAAGGGCAAGTGTATTGGCACCGTGGATATTGCCAACAGCAGCAAGGAAGAGCTTTCCCGCATGATGGTTGGCCGCGATGTTGAGTTTGTGGTGGACAAAAAGCCCGCCCAGCCCGGCAAAACCATCCTGAGCGTGCAGGGCATGACGGTGCCCAGCCGCACCCATAAAAAAGATGCGGTGCGCAATGTCAGTTTTGACGTTCGCGCGGGTGAGATCGTCTGCCTTGCCGGTATTGAGGGCAACGGTCAGACCGAGCTGGTGTACGGCCTGACCGGTTTGGAAAAAATCTCCGGCGGTACGATCACGCTGGATGGACAGGACATCACCCACGCTTCCATCCGCCAGCGCTCCAAGGACGGCATGAGCCATATCCCGGAGGATCGCCATAAGTACGGCCTGGTGCTGGATTACACGCTGGAAAAGAACATGGTGCTGCAGCGCTACTGGCAGCCGCAGTTCCAGCATAATGGCTTTATCAAGGCGGATGAAGTGCGCAAGTATTCTGACCACCTGATTGAGCAGTACGATGTGCGTTCCGGCCAGGGCAGTGTGACCATTGCCCGCAGCATGTCCGGCGGCAACCAGCAGAAAGCCATCATCGCGCGCGAAATCGATAAGGATCCCAAGCTGCTGGTGGCTGTGCAGCCTACCCGCGGCCTGGATGTTGGAGCCATTGAGTATATCCACAAGCAGATTGTTGCCCAGCGCGATGCCGGTAAGGCCGTGTTGCTGGTCAGCCTGGAATTGGATGAGGTTATGAACCTTTCAGACCGCATCCTGGTGATGTACGAAGGCGAGATCGTGGGCGAATTTGATCCCAAGACCACCACCGTGCAGGAACTGGGCCTGTATATGGCCGGTGCAAAAAAGAAGGAGGCAAAGTAAACCATGGCAAAACAAAACAAGCCTTCTTTGGGCACAACCATCCGCCAAAACAGCAGCGGCGTTCTGGCTGCACTCATGTGCATTGTCATCGGCCTGGTCATCGGCCTGATTGCGTTGTTTATCATCAACCCGGAGCACGCCCTGGTGGATGGCTTCTGGCGCATTTTGCAGGGCGGCTTTTATGACTTCCCGTATGGCTGCGGCAAGGTGCTGACCCAGACCGCCCCGCTGATCATGACCGGCCTTTCGGTTGCCTTTGCGTTCAAAACCGGCCTGTTCAACATTGGCGCAGCAGGGCAGTATACGCTGGGCGCTTTCGGCGCTTTGTACTTTGCCATTGTGCTGGGCATGCCCTGGTGGGTGTGCCTGCTGGTATCCGCTGTGTTCGGCGCGGTGTGGGGGGCCATTCCCGGCATCTTTAAGGCGTACCTGAACATCAACGAAGTTATTACCTCCATCATGTTCAACTGGATCGGTCTGTATCTGGTGAATGAGCTCATCTACCAGAACGGCACAGGCCCTATGTACGATGTGCGCAACACCCGTACTTTGAACCTGAGCAAGAATGCCGATTTTGCCCAGTCCCTGATCCCGGACTTTGGCCTGAATAAGCTGTTCCAGACAAACAGCACTACCATTGCCATCTTCCTGGCGGCAGCGGTGGCCGTGCTGATCTGGGTGGTGCTGAACAAGACCACCTTCGGCTACGAGCTCAAGGCCGTTGGCCTGAACAAGAACGCCGCCCGCTATGCCGGTATCAACGAGAAGAAGAACATCATCCTCTCCATGGCCATTGCCGGTGCGCTGGCGGGCTTCGGCGCAGGTCTGTTCTATCTGTCCAACGTGTCCCAGTGGAACCCGCTGAACTCCACCAGCCTGCCGGGCATGGGCTTCAACGGTATCTCGGTGGCACTGCTGGCAAGTTCCAACCCCATCGGTACCGTGTTCTCTGCGCTGTTCATCTCCCATATCTCGGTCGGCGGCTCCTTCCTGTCCACCAAATTCTACCCCACTGAGATCTCGGATCTGATCAGCGGCATCATCATCTACCTGTGCGCATTCTCCATGCTGTTCCGGGGCAAGATCCAGAGTCTGCTGTTCCGAAATGCCGAAAAGACCAACGTGAACGCAGAGCCTGCGCCTGCCGCAGAAAAGACCAAAAAGGAGGGCAAGTAATATGCTGCTTCTGATCAAATATACCCTGCTGTACGGCATCGTGCTGATGCTGGTGGCACTGGGCGGTATGTTCAGCGAACATTCCGGCATCATCAACATTGCACTGGAGGGCATTATGGTCATCGGCGGTGTGGCCGGTGTGCTTACCCTGACCATGCTGCCTGCAAGCCTTTCGCCCTTCCTTGTGGTGCTGATCTCCATTCTGGTGGCAGCGCTGGCGGGCGTGATCTACAGCCTGCTGCTGGCTTTTGCCTCCATCAACCTGAAGGCAGACCAGACTATCGGCGGCACGGCACTGAACCTGCTGGCTACCGCCATTGCCGTGGTCATCTCCAAGTACTTCAGCGAGAGCGGCAGCGCCAAGCTGAACTACTCCAACAAGCCCTTCCTGTTCAGCATCGGCGGGCTGGAGCTCAGCGTGTTCGTGCCGCTGGGGCTGATCTTGCTGGTGGTCAGCTATATCGTGCTGTACAAGACCCGCTTCGGCCTGCGTCTGCGTGCTTGCGGCGAGCATCCGCAGGCTGCGGACTCGGTGGGCATCAACGTCTACAAGATGCGCTACGCCGGTGTCATCCTTTCCGGTGCGCTGGGCGCGATCGGCGGTCTGGCTTATATCGTGCCCCCGGTGCAGACCTGGAACTTTGAAGTCGGTGTGGCCGGTGCAGGCTTTCTGGCACTGGCAGTTATGATCTTTGGCCAGTGGAAGCCCTTCCACATCTTTGGCGCAGCCATGTTCTTTGCTGTGTTCAAGAGCCTTGCCAACATTGCAGACTCCACCTTCCTTGCGCAGCTGCACTGGTCCAGCAACATCTATAATATGATGCCCTTCGTGGCATCCATGGTCATTCTGGCCTTCACTTCCAAGAACAGCATGGCACCCAAGGCCGAGGGTATTCCCTACGACAAGGGCTCCCGTTAAACGCTTTCGCTAAAAATCCATAAAAAGGGCATCTGCAGCCATCAAAGTGCTGCGGATGCCCTTTTTTGTACGGGAAATGGCAAATTTTGTTCATTTGTTTGCCGGCAGAAAATGGCATTTTCTGCTTGTAAAATACGCCGGGATATGTTATCATTAAAAAACGAATGTGTATCTATAGGAACCCGGTGTACATTTCTTGCACTGCGGAACAACAAGAAAGGTGAGTTTCTCTACTATGGACGAAAAAACAACTATGGGACAGCCGCTCCGAAGCATGGAGGACGAGGAGACCATTGATCTGATGGAGCTGGCGCGCCTGCTGTGGGCGCATATTGTGCAGATCGTGGCAGCAGCTGTTGCGGCAGCGCTGATCTGCCTGCTGGTGTGTATGTTTGCGCTTACACCCAAGTATCAGGCTTCTATCAATATGATCGTGAACACCCGGCAGGATAATTCCTCTACCTTTACCAGTGATAACTTCAACTCTGCCAAGAACCTGATCAGCACCTATGCGGTCATCATCAAGGGCAACACCGTGCTGAACGAGGTGATCGACACGCTGGATCTGGATATGACCTACGGCAAGCTGTATAAGATGGTGGAAGTGACCAGCGTGGACTCCACCCAGATCATGCAGATCACTGTCACTGATACCGATGCAGAGCGTGCAGGCGAGATCGCCCAGACCATTGCGGACATCGTGCCCGATGTGCTGGTGGAAAAGGTGGAAGCCGGCTCCTGCAAGGCGGTGAGCGATGTGGCTATCAACCCCAACAAGGTGTTCCCCCAGACTAAGAAGTACGTTGTGATGGCCGGTCTGCTGGGCGCTGTTCTGGTGTGCGGCGTTCTGGTGCTGGCACATCTGCTGCACGATACCGTTGTGGACGATGAAGATGTTCAGAAGAAGCTCGGCCTGCCCGTGCTGGGCCTGATCCCGGAGGTGTAAGACGATGTGGAATCTGTTTGGTAAAAAGAAGAAAGAAAGCGAGCACCGCGCTCTGCAGCTGATCACCGATAAGGGGATGCCCTTTGGCTATGTGGAAGCCTACAAGGCTCTGCGCACCAATCTGGACTTTATGGCAGGCTCCATGGACGTGCACACGTTGGTCATCACCAGTACTGTGCCGGAGGAATCCAAGAGCAACGTGGCAGTCAATCTGGCACTGACGCTGGCCGAAAGCGGCAAAAAGGTGGCTCTGGTAGACTGCGACCTGCGCAAGCCGGTGCTGCACCGCTACCTGAAGGCAGGCCATAACGTAAAGGGCGTTTCCAACGTGCTGTCCAACCAGTGCACGCTGGACGAGACGCTGCAGGAGCTGAAGGAAATGAATCTGACCTTCCTGCCCGCAGGTACCCCGCCGCCGAACCCCTCCGAGATGCTGAGCCAGCCGCAGATGCAGGCCATGGTCAACACCCTGCGGGAAAAGTTCGATGTGGTCATCTTTGATGCACCCCCGGTGTCCGTGGTCACCGATGCAGCGGTTATCGGCCGCTATGTGGATGGTGCAATGTTCGTGGTGCGCTCTGACTACGCCCCCGCCGATGCAGTGCGCGGCGCGGTGAAGAAGCTGCAGGATGCCGGTGTCCGGGTGCTGGGCAGCGTGCTGACCCGCTACAACATGAAGAAGGCGCTCAAGGGCTCTAGCTACGCATACAGCTATGCCTACAATTACAACTATGCCTACGAAAACCAGAAGGCTGATGTTGCTGAATAAGGAAGCATTGTTATGACCGATCTGCATTGTCACATTTTGCCCGGCATTGATGACGGCGCAAAGGATACAGCGGTCTCGCTGGAGCTGCTGCGCAGGGAATATGAGGACGGTGTGCGCAATATCGCCTTCACCAGCCACTTCAACAGCGAACGTACCACGGTGGAAGCCTTTACAGCAAAGCGGCAGGCTGCCTTTGAGCAGCTGACCGCCGCACTGGAGGGACAGCCCATGCAGTTTGACTTCAAGCTGGGCGCAGAGGTGTTCTTCTCTCCCGGTCTGTGCGAGCTGGATACCCGGGCGCTGTGTATGGGGGATACCGCCTATCTGCTGCTGGAGTTTCCCACCACCCACAAGCCGCACTTTATCCGGCAGACGCTGTACCAGCTGCAGCAGCAGGGCATCGTGCCGCTGATCGCGCATATCGAGCGCTATCCCTATGTGCTGGAGGACCCCACTCTACTGTACGACTGGGTGGCCGCCGGTGCTTATGCACAGATCAATGCAGGGGCACTGCTGGAGCCCAAGCTGTGCAAAAAACTGTGCAAGTTCATTCAGTGGGGATTGGTCCATGTCATCTCCACCGACACCCATTCCCCGGACAAGCGCCCGCCCCGTATGGCACAGGGAGTGCAGCAGCTGGAAAAGCTGCTTGGCAAGGAGACGGCTGCCCGCATCGTGCGCAACGGCGATGAACTGTTCCATGATCAGGAGCTGGACGCTGCGACCCTGCATCAGCCCAAAAAGTTTTTGGGAATGTGGGTCTGATCCAATTAGTAAGGAGAAAACTGCCCGGGCGGAGGAATACTCTGCCCGGGCAGCGGATTTTGATATGAAGAAAAATAAGGTCCTGAAAATCGTATTGATCGTGCTGGGCACGCTGGTGGCATTGTTGGCAGCAGCTGTCCTTGGTGTGCTGCTCTATCTTCGCAGCATGGCAGCCAGTCTGCCGGAAACCCTGCCGGATGCCCCGGCAGACAGCACACAGTTCACCCTGACGGATGATGATCTGGATAAGCTGCTCAGCGGCGAGATCACGCTGGAGGAGCTGACCGGCGAAGCTGCTGCATCCAGCGGCGGGGAACAGGAGACGGCGGCCAGTGCTCCGCAGGAGGAAGCAGGTTCTGCCGCTTCCTCGGGGAGCTCTGGCTCCCAGACGGAGAGCAGCAATGCGTCCTCTTCCGGCAAGAAGGAGAACACTACCGGCACATCCGGCTCCAGCACTGCTTCTGCCGCAGAAAAACCGGCGTCCTCTTCCGGTAAACAGGAAGCTGCCTACGAGACGGAGGTCAAGGCGCTGCTGAAGCAGCTGTACAGTGTCAAGGCGCGCGCTGAGTCGGAGCTGAACAGCTGCATTGCCGGGGCAAAGGCAGAATACAAGGCGCTGCCGGAGTCTCAGCAGACACAGGCGCGCAAAATCTCCATTGCATTGGCGAGAAGCGGCAGACTGTATGCGATGCAGGCATCTTACGATAAGGAAGTGGAGAACATCGTCGGCCAGATGCGCACTGTGCTGACCGCCAACGGCCAGAGCACTGCCTTGGCTGATCAGGCAATGGCTTCCTATAAGGCACAGAAGAGCGCCATGTACTCCCAGCTGACCGCAAAATTGTACTCCTGACCCGCAAAACGACCCATGACCACCCGCAGTACCTTTTTCTGGGCATTGACCGTGCCGGAGAGGGGAGCTGCGGGTGGTTTTGCTTGTGATATAGAGAAAAATAGCACCCTTATGGATGGATGGCTCAGGGGCGGAGACGCTGCCTTTTGTACTGATAGGGGAGAACAGATTGTACGTGTCAACGGAACAGTTGCCCGAAAGAACTAAAAAGTAGCACTTTTACCTACAAATAAACAGAAAATTTGTATAAAGTATAAGATTTCACTCATGCTTTGCTATAATGAAGTGAATTCTTTTCATGTAAATTGACAAAAATCGTGGTTATCTTTATAATAGATAGAGTGTTTCTCGGGTATGGACGATGGTGTTTATGCAACCGCAAGATGCCATCGTTTTATTATTCGCTTTTCTGTCCGCGTGCCAAGGACAGACGTCCGCTATGTGTGAGGCTGGCGGACTGCGGGAAAGTGTGGCTCGGCCTGAGAGCAAAAACAGTAATTCATTGATAGGATTGGAGTGGCATCAAACGATGGCAAAGTACATCATCAAGCGTGTCGCAATGGGTATCTTCAGTATCTTCATTGTGGCTACGGTTACCTTTTTTGTCATGAACCTGGTCCCCGGTGGCCCGTTCGTGGCAGAAAAGTCCATCAGTGCCGCTGCTCAGCAGGCTCTGGCCGAAAAGTATGGCCTGGATAAGCCGCTGGGTGTGCAGTACGTCAACTACATGGAGAGCCTTCTGCACGGCGATCTGGGTCTGAGCCTGCGTCAGCGCGGCCGTACCGTGAACCAGATCATCGCCAGCAAACTGCCGGTGTCCTGCCGTCTGGCAGGCATTGCAGTGGTGGTGGCTCTGTGCGTGGGCATCCCGCTGGGCTGCATTTCCGCTTACAACCGCGGCAAGTGGCTGGATAACGTTATTATCGTGTTTGCTACCTGCGGCATCGCGATCCCCAGCTTTATCTCCAGCGTGCTGCTTTTGTACCAGTTTGGTATGAACATGAAGGTGCTGCCCACCGTTGGCCTGAACAGCGCAGCCGCCTATATCATGCCGGTTACCGCACTGGCCATCTATCCCTCGGCTTATATCACCCGTCTGATGCGCTCCAGCCTGCTGGACGTCATGGGTCAGGACTATATGCGCACTGCCCGCGCAAAGGGCGTGTCCCAGTTCATGATCCTGTTCAAGCACGCACTGCGCAACGCCATCCTGCCTGTCATCACCTACGTCGGCCCCATGCTGGCCAGCCTGATGACCGGTTCTTTTGTGGTGGAAAAGATCTTCTCCGTGCCCGGTCTGGGCCGCGATTTCGTGTCTGCTATCACCAACCGTGACTACACCATGATCATGGGCACCACCATCCTGCTGTCCAGCATGGTCATCATTGCAAACGTGATCGTGGATATCCTTTATAAGATCATCGACCCGCGCATCAAACTGCAGTAAGAGAAAGGAGCGATTTTCATGGAAAACATTAAAAAGAATCCGCTCAGCCTGCAGCTCAACGCGGAGGATTTTCTGCCCGCCAGCAATGAGGAAAAGCAGAGCCTGGTGGTCATGCGCGAAAGCGTCAACTTCTGGAAGGACGGTATCCGCCGCCTGAAGAAGAACAAGATCGCCATGGTCAGCTTTGTGTTCATCATTGCCATTGCCATCTTTGCCTATCTGCTGCCCGCCGTCTGGCCTTACAGCTATTCCGAGCAGATGAAGGGCAGCAACAACCTGAAGCCCTTCGAATACTCTGCCTCCGAGCAGGCGCGTATCGACGCAGGCGAAAAGGTGTTCCCGCACATTCTGGGCACCGACCGTATGGGTCGTGACTTCGCTGTGCGTATCATGATGGGCACCCGCGTCAGCCTGTCTGTCGGTCTGATCGCTTCTGTGCTGGTGCTGATCATCGGCGCTACCTATGGTGCGGTTGCGGCCTTTGCCGGCGGCTGGGTGGACAATATCATGATGCGTATTACAGATATTCTGTACACCATCCCGGACATTCTGTTGATCATCCTGCTGGGCATGGCCCTGAAGGACCCGCTGGACAAGCTGTCCACCCAGCCCGGCTTCAAGTGGATGCAGACCCTTGGCCCCAACATGATCTCCATCTTCATCATCTTTGCTCTGTTGTACTGGGTCGGCATGGCGCGTATCGTCCGCAGCCAGATCCTGATCCTGAAGGAGAGCGAGTACGTTACCGCTGCCCGCGCACTGGGCGCTTCCAGCGGCCGTATCATCAAAAAGCATCTGCTCACCAACTGCATCGGTACTCTGATCGTTACCACCACCCTGCAGATCCCGGCTTCCATCTTCACCGAGAGCTACCTGAGCTTCATCGGTCTGGGTGTTGCAGCCCCGCTGCCTTCTCTGGGTTCTCTGGCTACCGATGCCGTCAAGGGCATGAACACCTACCCCCATCTGCTGATCGCTCCCGCACTGATGATCAGCGTGATGATCCTTGTGTTCAACCTGTTCGGCGATGGCCTGCGCGATGCCTTTGACCCGAAGCTGAAGAATTGATGAGGTGAACAGAAATGAGCGAGAAAATTCTTGACATCAAAGAAGAACGCCTTTCTTTCTTCACCCCTGCGGGCGAAGTAAAGGCACTGAACGGCGTTTCCTTTACCATGAATCAGGGCGATGTTCTGGGCGTTGTGGGTGAGTCCGGCTCCGGTAAGTCGGTCACCGCCTACTCCGTTATGGGCCTGACCGCTTATCCCGGCAAGCTGGTGGGCGGCAGGGTGTGGTTCAACGGCCACGAGATCGAGAACATGAAGGAGAAGGACTTCCGCAAGATCCGCGGCAACGAGGTCTCCATCATCTTCCAGGACCCCATGACCAGCCTGAACCCGGTGTACACCATCGGCAACCAGATCGTGGAGGTCATCCGCCTGCACACCGATAAGAACAAGGCCGATGCATGGGCACGCGCCAAGGAGCTGCTGGAGCTGGTTGGCATCAACGAGCCCGAGAAGCGTCTGAAGCAGTACCCCCACGAGCTGTCCGGCGGTATGCGCCAGCGCGTGATGATCGCGATTGCACTGGCCTGTGAGCCCAAGCTGCTGATCGCCGACGAGCCCACTACCGCACTGGACGTGACCATTCAGGCACAGATCCTTGAGCTGATGCAGGATCTGCGCAAGAAGCTGGGCATGAGCATCATCATGATCACCCACGATCTGGGCGTTGTGGCTTCCATGTGCGAGAAGATCGCCGTCATGTACGCCGGCCACATTGTGGAGTACGGCACCACCGACGAGATCTTCTACCAGCCGGGTCACGAGTACACCAAGGGTCTGATCAACTCCATCCCCAAGCTGAACACCGCAGAGCACGAGCGCCTTGTGCCCATCGAGGGTACCCCTGTGGATCTGCTGAATCCGCCGGCCGGCTGCCCCTTTGCGCCCCGCTGCAAGAACTGCATGAAGATCTGTCTGAGCAAGATGCCCCCGCGCACCGAGCTCAGCGATACCCACTATACCTACTGCTGGCTGCAGCAGAAGGCTGCATTTGAGAAAGGGGAAAAGGCAGAATGAGTGAACACAAGACGCTGGTTGAAGTCCAGCACCTGCAGCAGTATTTCCCCGCCGGCGGTGTGGGCAAGAACCGCAAGTACGTTCAGGCTGTGGATGACGTAAGCTTTGCCATCCGCAAGGGCGAGACCCTTGGTCTGGTAGGTGAGTCCGGCTGTGGCAAGACCACCACCGGCCGCACCCTGCTGCGCCTGTACGAGCCCACCGGCGGTAAGATCTACTATGACGGCAACCTGCTGTTTGATAAGGATAACAAGATCGCAGTGGATATGCTGCCCTACCGCCGTCGGATGCAGATCGTTTTTCAGGATCCCTACGCAAGTCTGGACCCCCGCATGACCATTGGCGACATCGTGGGCGAGGGCATTGATATCCATCATCTGGCCGAGAACGAAAAGGACCGCCACGATAAGATCATCGCCCTGCTGGAGCGCGTTGGTCTGAACAGCGAGCACGCAAACCGCTACTGCCACGAGTTCTCCGGCGGTCAGCGTCAGCGCGTGGGCATTGCCCGTGCACTGGCTGTGAACCCC
>OHMF01001148.1_pt1 | contig 10402 bp, 9 predicted proteins | sample 1569181 | NCBI WGS metagenome assembly OHMF01 (sample SAMEA3879559, study PRJEB24766) | human gut metagenome | biome: human-associated habitat; feature: feces | place: USA | collected 1985/1987
CTCGTTCGCTCATATCCGCATACCGGTATGACGACTTGATCGCAGATGTTGTATCCGCGTTGGTCAATCTCCGGAAAACATCAGCCGCGGTTATAACCTTATCTCCGTTATGATCGGCGCTCACGAGCTGACTATATGTTGTAATGCTTTCCAGCTGCGACCTTGTATCCTGGATGTAAGCATTCACCTTTTCGGTAAGCGCATAATTTGTGTCCTCCACATAATCATTTACAAGCCTCTCATACGGCGTAGCGCCCTGATCATCATCACTGTACACTCCAAGGTAGCTTCCCTGCAGCACCAGACCGCCTGTATACAGCGTTCCATATGCCAGCACCGCCACAAGAATATATATTCCAAGTTTAAAGAACACATTTCCTCGTATCTTATAAATCGCCTTATCCACTATTGTACCTCCATTTTATAACCTCTTCCCCAGATAACCTTTATATATCTTGGGTCTGAAGGATTTATCTCTATCTTTTCTCTAAGATGTCTTATGTGTACTGCAACAGATCCTTCCGCTCCCATAGGATCCTCCTTCCACACTGCCCTGTATATTTCTTTTGTAGAAAATACCTTTCCCACATTCTGCATAAGAAGTTTCAGGATGTCATACTCCGTTGGGGTGAGGGGCATAACTTCTCCATCAAGTGTGACCTGTTTGGATTTGTCGTCAAGCTCTATTCCTCCGATAACCAGCTTATCCTTTGGTGTCTCTCCACCTCCCAGCTGCATGTAACGCCTGAGCTGGGACTTTACCCTTGCCAGAAGTTCCACCGGATTGAATGGTTTTGTCACATAGTCATCTGCGCCGACCTCAAGTCCCAGCACCTTGTCGGTATCCTCACTCTTTGCCGTCAGCATGATAACCGGCACATTGCTGTTTTCTCTTATCTTTGCCATGGCTGTTATACCGTCCATCTGAGGCATCATGACATCCATTAGCACAAGCTGTATATCTTTGGCATTTACCATGTCAACAGCTTCCTTTCCGTTATAAGCTTTGTATACCGAATACCCGGCTGTCTTGAGATATATCTCTATCGCTGATACTATGTCTTTTTCATCGTCACATATTAATATATTGTACATTTTTCATAACCTCACCTTTTAATCATTTAACATCAGCCTGCCGGAGTCTTATCAGGCAAATAGCTGACGCAGCATATCAGGTTTTGCATGAAGACCTGGCACACACATTTATTCTCAGCATACCACAATCACCTCCTATTCTCAATTATCCTCATACTGCCATTAAGAAACAACCGTTCGAAAGTTTAAGATATCTTTAAGGCTTGCACAATTTTGTGGTATACTGGACAAAGATATCAAAATAGAAATGGAGTTTTATTTATGACAAAAAAAGATGTACTTGAGATCAGGCACCAGTTTGCCCCATCCACATGTTCTATCAGTAAGATCTGCGGATGCTATGTGGACGGTGACAACAAAAAGGTTGCAACTATAAAAGAACAGTTCCTCACCATGCCAGAGGAAGAGACATTCAAATATTTTGAGATATTTAAGAAAACCCTTTCAGGAAGCATAGGAAAGAATCTGGTGACAATGCCATTTCCAACCTCACAGGAGTTTGATGGCGGCACTCAGGAATTTCTCAACAGACTGAGAAAGAGTAATCTTGAGGACGATGAGCTTATAGATGAATTCTATGATAAGGTCATCGAAAACTATGACTACACAGGTAACTACCTTATCTTATTGATACATGATACATACGACGTTCCCGGCAAGACCACGGATGGAATCATGATGGATGATGCATCTGACGAAGTATACGAATATATCATGTGTTCTATATGCCACGTCAACCTATCCAAGGCAGGTCTCAGCTACTTTGATATGGACAGCACATTCCACAACAGGGTACGCGACTGGGTGGTTGATATGCCTGACATCGGATTCCTGTTCCCAGCATTTATAGACAGGGGCACTGACATCCACAATGTCCTGTATTACACCAAGAAACCTGAGGAGCTACACGACAATTTCATCAGCAACCTGCTCGGCACCTCACTTCCTATAACAGCAAGTGAGCAGAAGGATGTATTTCAGGAAATCGTCACCGAAACACTGGGAGATGACTGCAACTACGAGATGGTAAAGACTATCCACGACAATCTCAATGAGATGATAGAGCAGAGAAAGGACAGTCCTGAACCTCTAACTCTCTCCAAGAACACTATAAAGAACCTGCTGACCGAGAGCGGAGTATCAGACGAGAAGATGGCAGACTTTGACGCCCACTATGAGAAGGTAACCGCTGCGGCAGCACCGCCTGAACAGACATCTGAGAACCCTGATGATGAACCAGCCATAGTTGTACCACGTGAGAAGTCAACCGTCATGTACGCAACAAATGTTGCGAACACCAAAACTTTTGAGGTGAAGACTCCGGATGTTGTCATCAAGGTAAATCCCGAGCGCACAGATCTCGTGGAAACCATGGAGATCGACGGAAGGAAATGCATAGTCATCCAGATATCTGATCAAGTCGAGGTAAACGGAATACCTATCAACAACAACTAGCGGCTGTTGCTTATTTTAAAATCCAGGATAAAGTGTTTGCACACCGCTACTGCCTGAAACAAACAGATAGCGTTTTCAGCTTGTTACACAAACAAAAAACCAAAACGGGAGCTGTTCTCACAGTTCCCGTTTTCATAATCACCTAAATACAATAATGCATTTATACATATATATTATCTTTGAAGCTATGTGCCAGCATTTCAGCACATTTGCTTTCCTGTTTATCAGTTTCCCACTGCTTGAGCAGCTCTTCCTACTGCTTGAGCATCTTCTTTTTCTTCAATATCAAGGCTATCACAATACTTATAACGAGTATTATACCGCACACTATCTCAAAGCCATACGGTACATTTGCAAACGGCATCCACTTTGTGCCCACATTCATTCCATACACACCCGATATAACTGTTGGTACAGCCATGACAATGGTTATAGCTGCAAGAAACTTCATGGCATTGTTCAATCTGTTGTTGATGATCGTAGTCATGAGCTCCCTCGTACCACTTATGATATCTCTGTATATCTGTGTCATCTCTATAGCCTGCTTATTCTCCACCAAAACGTCGTCAAGCAATTCCTTATCCTCCGGATACTGCTTGATCCTACCATATCTAGTCAGCTTGTCGAGGACTACCCCGTTCGCTCTCAGTGACGTAGCAAAATATACAAGGTTGGACTCCAGCTCATGAAGATCTATAAGATCTGTATCCTCAGTCTCATCCTGGATACGCTGCTCTATGAGCGTTCTTCTTCTATCCATGACTCTCAGATAATACTGATATGTTGTACAGTTTCTGTAGAGTATCTGATACATGAACCTCATCCTCTTCTTGGTACTGAATTCTCTCACCTTGCCTTCCATGAACGCCTCAAGCACAGGTGTCTCCTCAGCACATATGGTGATGATACAGTCTGCAACAAGTATGATACCAAGAGGAATTGTGGTATATGCCTCTCTCTCATTTCTTATCTCTATAGAAGGGATATCCACGATTATCAGTGTGTAGTTGTCCTCCACCTGAACACGCGAGCTCTCCTCATCATCCAAGGCAGCTCTTACATCCGCCAGATCTATCTCAAATCTCTCGGCTATGCTCTTGCTCTCATCTATGGTCGGCTTTGTCATCACTATCCAGGCTCCAGGACCATATTCCTGTATTTCACTCAAAATTCTGTCATCTGTTCTGTACAGTGTGATCATTTCCTGCGCCTCCTGCCACATAGATTACAGCATGCCTCAAATGCACAATACCGCCTGATAATATTAACATAAAAAACACGGCCTTTCAACAAAGTTTTGTGTAAAGACCGTGTAATATCTATGTATATGATCCGCCGCTTATACCGTGTCCGCATGCATGTGTATCCGACGCTAGTCAAGTGCCTTTCTGTGGGCTACTGTAACCGTCTCCTCGTAGCACGAGAAGGCATCCTCGACCTTCTTCTGGTCAGGCTTCTTCGTGAACAGGCTCACAATAGGAACTATGATGAGACCGCCCACCATTGCAACCGCACCGCAGTTAATAGGTGACTGCATCACTGATGGGAATTTGAACAATCCCCATGTGTTGCTTATAAAGTTCAACGTCATGATTCCTGTTCCCCATACAAAACATGTCCAACACGCTGCAACTGTTGTCTTCTTCCAGTATAAACCATACAGGAACGGTGCAAGGAACGCACCTGCTATAGCGCCCCATGAAACGCCCATGAGCTGTGCTATGAATGTGATCCTGCTTGAGTACTGCACGATGGCAATAACAGCCGATACAGCAACAAACATAACAAGCATGATCCTCATGACAAATATCTGTTTCTTCTCACCCATCTTAGGAGCAATGACCGGCTTTATAAAGTCGATGGTGAGAGTTGAGCTGGATGTAAGAACCAGCGAAGAAAGTGTGGACATAGATGCTGAGAGCACCAGTATGACCACAAGTCCCATAAGGGCTGCAGGGAGTTTCTCAAGCAGATGTGGAATGATGGCATCGAATCCCTCTACAGCAACATCGGTTCCTGTCAGTCTTCCAAAACCACCGAGGAAATAACATCCACCGGCAACTATGATAGCAAATAGAGTCGATACAACCGTACCTGTCTTGATTGATCTCTCATCCTTGATAGCATAGAACTTCTGTACCATCTGTGGAAGTCCCCATGTTCCAAGCGAAGTCAGCACGACAACACAGAACAGATTGAACACATCAGGTCCTAAGAATGACGCAAACACCCCTGGGGTATCTGACACTGCAGGATCATTTATCCTTGCAAGACTGTCAAGTGCTCCTGTGAGTCCGCCATAATTGTTCAGTACTGCATATATAACTGCAACGATGCCAACCAGCATGATAAGCCCCTGAATAAAGTCATTGATGGCCGTCGCCATGTATCCTCCAACAATTACATATATACCTGTAAGTGCAGCCATTACGATAACGCAAATCTTATAATCAACATTGAACGCCATTCCAAACAATCTGGAAAGTCCATTGTACAAAGATGCAGTGTAAGGGATCAGGAATATAAAGATGATGACCGACGAAAACAGCTTCAGTGATTTGCTGGAATATCTCTTCTCGAAAAACTCCGGCATGGTTCTCGTGTCAAGCTCCTGTGTAAGAAGCCTTGTACGTCTTCCAAGAACTACCCATGCCACCAGCGAACCGAGCAGCGCGTTTCCAATTCCTATCCATGTGGATGCAATTCCATACTTCCATCCAAACTGTCCAGCATATCCGATGAATATGACCGCCGAAAAATAAGATGTTCCATAGGCAAATGCCGTGAGCCATGGGCCAACGCTTCTGCCGCCAAGAACAAATCCATTCACATCCTTTGTGTGTTTTCTTGAGTAAAATCCAACTCCCAGCATAATTGCAAAGAAAACAACAAGCATAATAACTTTGAGTACCATAGTATCCTCCCAATACATTTTTTGTCCGTCTTTTTGATTTATTGCGTTGAAGTGTATCAACTTTAAAGTTTTGCGGTTTAAATTGCTACATCCGATTATAAGTTATACCCATACCATAGTCAAGGAATATCCACAAAAAAATACAGCGTGCGGCACTCGCTACACGCTGTATTTTTTGGAGATCTATGACATATAATTCTTGTACATAATATAAGCAAAGTATACCGCATACACAGCCAGCATCACTATTCCGCCCGGCTTGGTGAGCCTCTTCTTTCTCACGCTACATACCCAGAGTAGCACAGCAGCCACTATTGCCATGATGCCGTCCACAAGGAAATTCTTCTCAAACTGCACCGGAGTTATGAGCATCGTAGTTCCGGCAACGAAAAGTATGTTGAATATATTGCTTCCAACTATGTTGCCTATGGCTATATCTGTCTGCCCCTTCTTTGCTGCTGTACATGATGTCACAAGCTCCGGAAGAGATGTACCAAATGCCACGATGGTGAGTCCTATAAGTCTCTCTGTCATGCCTAACTTGCCAGCTATATATGACGCTGCATTTACAGTAAAGTTACTTCCAACCACAACAAGTGCCAATCCTATGATTATGAACAATATAAGTCTCGGTGCCTTATCCTTCTCCGTAATCACTATAGAATCACTCTCACTATTTCCTTTTTTTGCACTGATAACCAGATATACAAGGAATATGATAAACACGATATAGAATATCACGCCCTCAAGTCTGCTGAGCACACCGTCAAAATAACCCATGCCAAGTATCATGATAGATGCAGCAATTACAAATGGTATATCTATTCTGAGCGTATTCTTCTTTATAGGGAGTGCTGCGATAAGTGCTGTGACTCCAAGGATTACCAGTATATTTATTATATTGCTTCCAAGTACATTTCCAACGGTGATCCCGGCCCCCTCTGGCGATAATGCCGCTTTTATGCTGACTGCCGCCTCTGGAGCACTTGTGCCCATCGCTACTATGGTAAGACCTACTACCATCTCTGGAATATTACACTTTACCGCTATCTTGGATGCACCGTCCACAAATATATCCGCGCCCTTTATCATAAACACAAAGCCGAGCACCAACAACAGTATCTGCCCTAACATTTTTAATATCTCCATACACTATCCCCTTACAATTAACTAATTTCTTTATCTATATTTTTCTCATTTTATTATTCGTTCTATTTTTCTTTATATTCTTTAATTAGATTCTTTAGCTCATTATGTTACGCGTAAACGCTTAAAGCTCTCTTCGTACCATTATCATTCCCGCAACACTGTCGAGCAATTCCTCAATTCCAAGACCATCTGCCTTGATATTGATATGGCAATATTTCTCATAGAGCTTTGTCCTCTCGTCATACAGATCCTTCAATGTCTGTCCAGTCTTGAGTACAACTCCCCTTCTCTTTATATTTCCAAGTCTGTTTGCGATCTCCTCGTACGGAAGGTTAATGTATATGACCATATCCTCCGCCATATACTTCTCCATAGCCTCCCTGCAGTACACCGCACTGCCGCCTGTAGCTATAACAATATGCTGATCCGTTATCCCCTTGTTTACATCATTCTCTATCTTTAGGAAACCTTCGTCACCATACTTTGCTATTATCTCTCTAAGCAACATACCCTGACTGTCCTGAATAAGTATATCCGCATCAACGAATTTGTAACCTAAAACCTTTGCAAGCAGTACGCCTATCGTGCTTTTTCCAGCTCCCGGCATTCCTGTCAGTACTATATTGTTCATTGTTTCTTTACCTCCGGTATAACTGATACCTCATCCTTCAGCGTCTTTAACACAAAATGTGTCTCCGTTGCGGACACTCCCTCGTATCCTTTTACAAATCTATACACCTCATCCAGTCCAGCTGCAGAATCTGTCACTATCTTAAGTATAAAATCAAAATCCCCCGTCATATAGAAACACGCGACAATACTGTCATTTGTCTGTATAAGCTGAGCAAATTCATCATAATACTTTGGATGTTTTAATCTAACCTCCATAATGGCAACCATCTCATTGCCGAGTTTTTTCTGATCAACCTCGATCGTATACCCTTTTATGACTCCGCTGCTCTCCATCTTTCTTATCCTCTCTATCACCGCCGAGACAGAGAGATTGATTTCTTCACTGATAGATGACGCTGTCAGTCTGGCATTCTTCTTCAGGCACCCCAGTATCTTGTAATCAATATTATCCATTCATCCAACCTCTGTAAAAAAATTTATGAGGATATGTGATCCTCTTTATCTCTATTAAATCGCTCCCAAACATTTTAACACAAACACCCACATAGTCAACGTTACAGATGACAATAATGTGGATATAACGATTATATTTGACGACAGGACATAATCATTATCCATGTTCTTTGCCATTATGTAGCCGGAAACCGTTGCAGGAGCTCCCACCATGATGAGTATCGCCACGATCTCACTAGAATCAAATCCCATCCAAATGGCTGCCGGTAAAAATATTATCGGCAGTATCACCAGCTTTATCACTGTTGCAATCAAAGAAGGCTTAAGTCTTGTTATCGCCTGCTGAGAGTCAAATCCCGCTCCTATTGCTATGAGTGCTATCGGCGTTGCCGTCTGCGCTATGTATCCTATCGTTCTGAGCGGAATTGCCGGGATAGGTATGTCAAATACTGAAAATGGAACTCCGAGAACAATTCCGATTATGATCGGATTCTTCAATATATTGATAAACGCCTTCTTTATTCCTGCAGTTCCTCTCTGCCTGTCATTTCCTCCAAATGTGAGTGCTATGACAGATATGACATTATACATCGGCACTGCCGCCACTATCATGAGTGGTGCCATCCCCGAGTTGCCACATATATTTTCAACAAATGCAACGCCAAGCACCGCAGCACTTCCTCTGGCTGCCCCCTGAACAAATGCTCCCACCATGGATCTGTCTTTGCAATAGATCAACGCGAACAACCATACAAGCCCAAACATTATTATCGTTCCAAAAAAACAGAAAAGGACAAACCTTATATTCAGATCATCCAATATGGATGTTGTAGCTATATCCCGGAACAGCAAAACAGGAAGAGCAACTTTGAATACGTATTTGTTTGCTACATTAGCAAACTCTTCCGTTATGAGATGTATCTTCATAAGAAACCACCCCAGAAGTATCACCAGAAATATCGGTATCGTCGCGTTTATACTAAAAACAAAGTTACTCATTATCTTACGACCTCACAAATTAAAATTTTTTCAAAATACCTATTGACATTTTCCCCTATAATGCATATAATGCAAAAGTCGGTTTGATGAACAGGCAATAATGCCTGATTCAATATAACACAACAGCCAATTATTTTCAAAACGTTTTCGAAAGAAATCAAAAAAAAATAAAAAAAGTTGTTGACAAACAAAACTGACTAGTATATAATAGGTTTTGCGTTGGTCGCAAAGGACTAACGGGGTGTGGCTCAGCTTGGCTAGAGCGCTTGATTTGGGATCAAGAGGTCGCAGGTTCGAATCCTGTCACCCCGACTTTACAACTTAATAATTATGCGGGTGTAGTTCAATGGTAGAACACTAGCCTTCCAAGCTAGATACGTGGGTTCGATTCCCATCACCCGCTTTGTGTGTTCGTAGCTCAGCTGGATAGAGCAACGGCCTTCTAAGCCGTGGGTCGAGGGTTCGAATCCCCCCGGGCACACTTTTTTTTATGAGTCATGGCCAGTAGCTTATGACTTTTGCATTATGGTGGGTATAGCACAGCTGGTCAGCGCGTCAGATTGTGGCTCTGAAGGTCCAGGGTTCGAATCCCTGTACCCACCCTTTTTTTATTTCTTGGGCTATCGCCAAGCGGTAAGGCACAGGGTTTTGATCCCTGCATTACGCTGGTTCGAATCCAGCTAGCCCAGCTCGGTAGTTATAATCCGAGGCTGGATGTTTGATATAGATTGTTACTCATAATTGTATACATTGAGGGCTCATAGCTCAGTTGGTAGAGCACTAGACTTTTAATCTAGGTGTCCCGGGTTCGAACCCCGGTGGGCTCATTAAGATGGGAATGGTTGAAAAACCATTCCCTTTTTTCTTTCCGTGCCTACTGACTAGGAGGGGAACGGTCGTCTTGTGAAGAAATTCATTCTTTATTATTTCCATGCATTAATTATTGTGATTTTGAAAACCCGCATAAACACTGGGAATGTTTGTAGGCAAGTTGGGCACTTTTGTGGCACTTGGTGTCAGGGGGAGTGGAATGATTGAGAATAGGAGATTTAACTTGGTTGAGTTTTATGTTAAAATGGGGAAAATGAATCGCAGTTTGTAAGGAACAGAAACTTTGGAGTTTACGGAGGAAAGAATAATATGATTTTTCATTATGCAGGCAAATATAATGGAGACGAAAATAGTCTTCCATACAAAGAGCATAATCCTAATGCAATTCCATTTAAAGAACCAAAGGATATGAAGAAATATTCGCTTATTGCAAATTTAGGATGCGTTTTGATAATGATTGTATTAGTAATTCCATTCTTGCTTATGGGCATAAAATATATTCCTAATAGCAAAATACAGATGGTGGCAGGAGGAATTTGTGGTGGATTGTCTATGTTTCCGCATGAATTATTGCATGCAGTATGCTTTAAAAAAGATGTATATATGTATAACGACCTAATACATGGTTTGATGTTTGTAGTAGGAACAGAAGATATGAGTAAGGCACGATTTATTTTCATGTGCTTGTGTCCAAATCTTATTCTAGGCATAATTCCCTATATTTTATTCTTGATATTTCCACAATTTGTTGGGGTAGGCTTATTTGGAATTATTTGCATTGGAACGGGGTTTGGAGATTACTTAAATATTTACAATTCAATAAGGCAGATGCCAAAAAATTCCAAAACATATTTATGTGGAATGCATTCTTAT
>OHMF01001157.1_pt1 | contig 10374 bp, 9 predicted proteins | sample 1569181 | NCBI WGS metagenome assembly OHMF01 (sample SAMEA3879559, study PRJEB24766) | human gut metagenome | biome: human-associated habitat; feature: feces | place: USA | collected 1985/1987
TATTCTTTGTTTTGGCAAACGCTCAGCCGGCCATGTACTGGCCTTCAAAGTCAAACACGGTATTCCAATAGGTATCACCCAGAACATCCATCGCCTCGCCGTGGCCTGCGCCCTCGGCGGTCAGAGTGGCCTTGTTGGTGCCGGGTTTGGCGTTATACAGGGTACCCATCATCTCATAGGGGATAAAATCATCCGCGGTGCCGTGGATGAACAGCATCGGCTTTTCACAGTTCTGCACCTGCTGCAGGGCGGATGCTTCCTTAAAGCCATAGCCCGCTTTGGCCCTTGCCGTGGCGCTGGCGGTATACAGAATTGGGAACTCCGGCAGGCCGAACCGCAGTTTCAGCTCACTGGAAAAAATATCCCACACGCTGGTGTAGCCGCAGTCCTCCACAAACACTTTTACCTGTTCCGGGGTGTCCTCCCCTGCTGTCATCATGGTGGTGGCGGCACCCATGGAAACGCCGTGCAGCACAATTTCAGCTTCGCTGTCCTGCGCCAGCACCCAGTCGATCCATTGCAGCACATCCTTGCGGTCCAGCCAGCCCATGCCGACATAATCGCCCTCACTGTCGCCGCAGGCGCGCAGATCAGGGGTCAGCACCTGGTAGCCTGCATCGTAGTAGTGCTGGGCCAGGTTGGTCACGCCGGTATGGCTGCCGCGGTAGCCGTGCAGGGCAATCACCCACAGGTGGCTGCCCGCATTGGGGTAATACACGCCGTTCAGCCGCAGGCCGTCCGCTGCCGTGATCTGCACCGTCTGGCCGGGATTCTGCTGTAAAAATTCCTCATTGGCCTGCTTTTGTACGGCGCGGTTTTCGGCAATCAACTGTTCCACGCCATCCGTGGGGGCTTCCACATCCAGCGCCACCTCACGGTCACCGCCGTCCCCGCTGCGTCCAATGGCATAATTGACCAGGTAGCTGCTGGCAAACGCAATGACCGCCGCCACCAGCACCACCACGGCAATCAACACGCCAATGACAATCTTTCTTCTGTTCTGCTTTTTTGTTGTAACTTCCATTCTGTTTTCCTTTCCCTCTGTGCCCGTGTCATATGTTGCACGTTTCAATCCAGAATGTTCAATATTATACAACAATTAGCAAGAATGTTCAATGGCTATTTGCTGGCATACAGCGGGTTGGCCGCGCGGGTCTGGGTGCCATAAACCGCTTGCAGCCGTTCAAATGCCGCCTGTACCTCCGGTGGGATGTCATCATGCGCAATATAATTTTTGCCGTAGGGGGCGCACCCGGCGTCGTTATCCGTCAAACGGGGGATTTCCCCCATCAACAGGTTCACATACCGATCCACCGTCCACATGCCGGGGATTGCTTCCCGGTAGGTCAGCTGGCTGCCCTGCGCCACCACTTCGGCCTGGTATGCCGCATAGTTGATGATTTCCATCCCCTGCGGGCGGTACTTGCGCAGCCCCATCTCCATGCGGCGCTGCATCGTGGCATCCTGGCACAGAATGATGCTGCGGCAGGGGATTTTTTCCCGTTCCAGCAGCTCCAGCAGGTAGGTAATATTATTGCCGCAGTTGGTGGACTGCGTTTCCAGCGCATCGGCATTACCACATTTCTCCCGCCCCCAAAATCCCGCGTCATCTTTTTTCCTCCGCCCGCATACCCATGGTGCAGGGGTGAAGTCTTATGATCGGGATTTTATGGCTTTTTTTGCAGTCGGCTGCTTCGCATCTGCTCTACCTGGCCCTCCGGTTGGAAACCGGCAGCTTTCCCAAGCCGCTTTCCGCCAAGGAGGAACAAGCCGCCTTCGCCGCCATGCGCGCCGGGGATGACGCCGCGCGTGAAACGCTGATCTGCCACAACCTGCGGCTGGTGGCACATATTGTAAAAAAGTATTATACCGTTTCCGGCGGGCAGGATGATTTTATCAGCATTGGCACCATCGGCCTGATTAAAGCAGTAGATACCTATGACTGCACCCGCACCACCCGCTTTGCCAGTTACGCCAGCCGCTGCATTGAAAACGAGCTGCGGATGCAGCTGCGCCACACCCGGCGCGAAGCAGGCACCGTTTCTTTGCAGGAGCCGCTGGAAACCGGCGCGGACAGCGGCATGCTGACCCTGGCGGATGTTCTGCCCGACCTGGCCACAATGGAAGAAGACTGCGAACTGCGGGATGCCGCCGCTCAGCTGCGCCAGTTGGTTACCGCCCTGCCGGAGCGCGAGCAGCAGATTTTGACCCTGCGGTACGGCCTGGATGGCGCCGTCCCGCAGACGCAGCAGCAGATCGCCGCACAGTTCGGCATCAGCCGCAGCTATGTATCCCGGCTGGAAAAGCACGCCCTTGCCCGCCTGCGCCGCGCGTGGAACCAACCGCATCCGCTGTAACTGCTCAAACGTTTGCATTCTATAACAGCCGTTCATCGGCGGACAACTGTTTCTGTAAAAGTCAAAAGTATGACTTTTCAAAACTACTTGCACTGTCCCCTGCTTTTCCTTTATAATAGTATATATCTGTGTGTTTGTGCGGCTGCGGGGGCTTCCATTAAACTTATGGGTTTGTAGGAATTGTCGGCAACCGATGCACAAATTTCAGCAATTTTCCATAGTTAAAGCAGTTGTTTCGCTGTATTCTTTGTGATAGAATAATAAAAGAGGTGTTCTCTCTTTTGTAGGGCAACACCTACAAGAGAGCGAGGACTTCCACCATATGAACGCGCAAACCATTATGATCTGCTCCGGCAAGGGCGGCACGGGCAAAAGCACCGTATCGGTCCTGCTGGGTGCCCAGTTGGGTGCCTGGAGCCGCCGCGTCCTGCTGATCGAGTTGGACTCCGGGTTGCGCAGTGTGGACATGATTGCCGGGGTATACGGCAAGACGGTTTACGATATCGAGGATGTTCTGTGCGGTCGGTGTGATGGCAGCAAAGCTATTGTGCCCAGCCCCTTGTACCCTGGGCTGTCGGTCATCAGCGCCCCCTATGAGGGCGGTGAGGTCCGCGCAGCACCGCTGGCCGGGCTGATTTTGGCCATGCGGGAATATTTTGATTATATCCTGCTGGATACTGCAGCGGGCATGGGCGCACCGTTTACCGCCGCCAACCGCTTGGCGGACCGCGCACTGGTTGTTTTAACGCCGGACCCGGTCGCCCTGCGGGATGGGCGCATTGTGGCGGATGCCCTGTTACAGAGCGGCCGCCCCGCCAGCGCCGTGCGGCTGGTGATGAACCGTGTGTCCCGTTCCAGTTTTGGCAAGGATGCTGCGGTGTTTGACCTGGACGAGTGCATTGACACCGTTGGTTTGCAGCTGATTGCTGCTATCCCGGAAAGCCGCACCTTGCAGCGCGCCGGTGCCGCAGGCACCGCCCTGCCGCAGGACTGCCCCGCCGCCATTGCCGGGCACGCCCTTGCGGGCCGCATTTTGGGCGAGCGCATTCCGCTGACCTGTTTTTGACCAAAAATGCATAGCCATGCTATGCTGTAACTTATAGAAAGTGGGGGATTTCTTATGACGATTGCCCTTGTTGCACATGATACAAAGAAAGAACTGATGGTTCAGTTCTGCATTGCCTATCGGCAGATTCTGAGCGAGCACAGGCTGATCGCCACGGGTACCACGGGGCGGCTTGTGGCCGAAGCCACCGGCCTGAACGTACAGCGCTTTTTGCCGGGCGGCCACGGCGGTGACCAGCAGATCGTTGCCCGCATCGCCTGTGACGAAGTGGACATGCTGCTTTTCTTCCGTGACCCCATCTGCGCTAAGCCCTCGGAGCCCAACGAGATGAACCTGCTGCGCATCTGCGATGTGCACAATATTCCGGTTGCCACCAACATTGCCACTGCCGAGGTGTTGATCCACGGCCTGGAGCACGGCGACCTTGACTGGCGTACCATCCTGAACCCCCAGCACTAAGGGCAAAATTTTGATACAGGGCGTTCACCGAAGAACAAAGAGACAAGTTAAGAACCCACACGCAGGCCCCTCCGCCATCCGGCGGCGGGGTTTGTTTTTTACAGCAAAACAGCACCGCCCGCGATATGGTATTACCCGCGGGCGGTGCTGCTATTTCTATTTGATAAAGAAAATGAGAACGGCGTCAGTAACGGCGTTCTCACAAAAGATGCTTTCTTTTTGATTACAACCGTATCATACCGTTCCCCACGCAAAAAGTCAATCACTTTTGAGCAGGGCGGTGTATTTATGCCAATTTTTCCTCTCTTCTATTGAAAACTTTGTTTGCATGGTGCGCCAGTTTTCTGTATTTTATCCTATTACAACGTCATCCTCCCCCGGCAAGCCCTGCCATTTTGTAGGGCAAGGATTATCAAATAGTCAAATATAACGGATGCAGCACAAGGTTTTTCGGCACTTTTCCGATTGACGCACCGCATGGGACAGCGTACAATAAAAGTACCAATTTTTGCAACAATAATACAATTGCGTGCTTTGATTCAAGCCCTTCAAAAAGGAGAGAATACTGTTCCATGGGTTCCAATTCCACTACTATCCCCACCACCAGCGTGGCAGAGTTAAAGTATCTTTCGCTGCTGGCACGGGATTATCCCACCCAGGCCGCGGCTGCCAGCGCCGTTATCAGCCTGGAAGCCACCGCCAAGCTGCCCAAGGGCACCGAGCATTATATCAGTGACCTGCACGGCGAAGACGAGGCTTTTATCCACCTGCTGAACTCCGCTTCCGGTGTTATCCGCGAAAAAGTTGATCTTGTCCTGGGTGAAAACGTGCCCAAGGCCATCCGTGCCGAGCTTGCCACCTTGATTTACTACCCGGCGCGCAAGCTGCCCCTGCTCAAGGCCCGCTACCCGGAACGCTTTGAGCTGGAAGCCTGGTACCGCCAGACGCTGCTGCGCCTGATCGATGTATGCCGCTTTGTTTCGTCCAAGCACACACGGGAATATGTGCGTTCCTGCCTGCCGCAGGGCTGTGGGCATATCATTGACGAGCTTCTGCACGCCCACTTTGAGGACCACAACAAAACCCTCTACTATGGCCAGATCGTGGGCAGCATTATCGCCAATGACCGCGCGGACGCTTTCATCATCCGCCTGTGTGAGCTGATCAAGCGCCTTGCGGTGGACAAGCTGCACATTATTGGTGACCTGTTTGACCGCGGCCCCCGCCCGGACCTGATCCTGGACCGACTGATGACCCACCACAACGTGGATTTCCAATGGGGCAACCACGACGTTGTGTGGATGGGTGCCGCCGCTGGCAGCGCGCTGTGCTGCTGCACGGTGCTGAAAACCACCCTTGCCTACCACAACCACGGCATGATAGAAGATTTTTACGGCATCAATCTGCGCCACCTGCTGCGCATGGCGGAGCAGTATTACGGCAATGAGGATCTGACCATTTGGATGCCGCACACCGACGCCACCCGCGGCCCCTACACGGACGGAATGCTGCACCGCTGTGCTGTCATGCACAAGGCCATCACCATCCTGATGCTGAAGCTGGAGTGCGAAGTGATCGACCGCAACCCGGATTTCAAGATGCAGGGGCGGGATTTTTTGCGCCGCATTGATTACGAAGCCGGAACGGTGGATTATTTTGGCAAGATCTATCCCCTGCGGGACCGCAACTTCCCCACGGTAGATCCAGAGAACCCGGCCCGCCTGAATGCCGACGAAAAGTTTGTGCTGGACAAGCTGGTGGCATCCTTCCGCCACAGCGAAAAGCTGCAAAAGCACGTTGCCTTCCTGTATGCCAAGGGCAGCGTATACCACATTGAGAACGGCTGCCTGCTGTACCACGGTGCGGTGCCCCTGACGGACGAGGGCGAATTTGCCGCCGAAACGTTTGAGGGCCATTCCCTGCGGGGCCGCGCGCTGCTGGATTACTGTGACCTGCGCGCCCGCCTGGGCTATTTTGCGCCGGAGGGCTCGCCGGAGCGGCAGAGCGGGCAGGACTTTTTGTGGTACTTGTGGTGCGGCAAGCTCTCCCCGCTGTTTGGCCGCAGCGCCATGACCACCTTTGAGCGGCTGTATATCGCCGACCCCGCCACCCATACGGAGGTCAAAGATCCCTATTATAGCTGGTACAACGATGAAGCCGCCTGCCGCCGCATTCTGGCAGAGTTCGGCCTGCCGGGCACGAGCCATATCGTCAACGGCCATGTGCCGGTGCAGGAGAAAAACGGCGAGAGCCCCATCAAGGGCGGGGGACGGCTGGTGGTCATCGATGGTGGGTTCTGCCGTGCCTACCACGAAAAGACCGGCATTGCCGGGTATACGCTGGTGTATTCCAGCCGCACCATGTCCCTGCGCACCCATCAGCCCTTTGAAAGCGCCGAAAAGGCGGTGCGGGAGAATTTGGACATCCTGTCCCAGAAGAACATTCTGGAAACCGAAAATCATCGCATCCTCGTGGAAGATACGGACGAGGGCGAGGTGCTGCGGGAGCGCGTGCATGACCTGAAGCAGTTGGTAACGGCCTATCAGCTGGGCTGGATCCCGGAAGCGCGATGCGAGGATCACGTTTGGTGATATCGCCAAAGGGTAAAATTTGGGTCGGCATTCGTCAAAATTGATGAAAAATTCAATAAATTTTTGGAATATCCGCGTGTAATCTGGGCAAAACAGAAAATAATGAAACAGATACAAATCGGGCTTTGCTTTTTTGTGGAAGTAGTGTATAATAGGATAGTTATAAATCTGCCCCGGTGTTGGTGAATCTGTACACCCCGGCGGTACAAGTAACGAAATGGAATGCTTTCAGTAGCCTTAACAGGCCTGTGGCACAGGCCTTTGACAAGGAGATCATAAAAGTGGAGAAATTTGTTATTACCGGCGGTAAGCCCCTGCACGGAGAAGTGACCATTTCCGGCGCAAAAAATGCGGCTGTGGGTATTCTGCCTGCTACCATTCTGGCAGCGGATGTCTGCGTGATCGAAAATCTGCCTGATATCAGCGATGTGTCGGTCAGTCTCAAGATCCTGAGCACCTTGGGTGCACAGGTGAAGATGCTCAACCGCAACACCTACGAGATCGATACGCGGCATCTGGTCACCACCAATGTGCCGGACGATCTGTCCCGTCAGATGCGTGCCAGCTACTACTTCCTTGGTGCACTGCTCTCCCGCTTCGGCAAGGCACAGGTTGCCATGCCCGGCGGCTGCAATCTGGGCCCCCGCCCCATCGACCAGCATCTGAAGGTGTTCAGCGCGCTGGGCGCAGAGGACAGCGTGGATTACGGCATGATCACCGTGCGCACCAAGCAGGAGCTGACCGGTGCCCATATCTTCTTTGATAAGGTCAGCGTGGGCGCTACCATGAACGGTATGCTCTCTGCGGTCATGGCCAAGGGTCAGACCATTCTGGAAAACTGCGCCAAGGAGCCCCATGTGGTGGATCTGGCAAACTTTTTGAATATGTGCGGCGCAGACGTGCGCGGTGCCGGTACGGACGTCATCAAGGTGCGCGGCGTGGAAAAGATGCACGGCTGCACCTACAGCATCATCCCGGATCAGATCGAAGCCGGCAGCTATATGGTAGCTGCTGCTGCCACCGGCGGCGATGTGCTCATTAAGAACGTCACCCCCAAGCATTTGGAGCCCATCACGGCCAAGCTGCGCCGCGCTGGGATTACTGTGGAAGAATTTGACGATGCAGTGCGGGTATCCCGCACCGGCGATATTCTGCCGCTGAAGATCAACACCATGCCGCACCCTGGCTTCCCCACCGATATGCAGCCCCTGATGGGTGTGCTGCTGAGCGTGGCCAAGGGCACCAGCACCATCACCGAGAGCGTGTGGGACAACCGCTTCCGCTATGTGGACGAGCTGCGCAAGATGGGCGCGAATGTCCAGGTGGACGGTCAGGTGGCCGTGTTCGAGGGCGTGGAGAAGCTTTCTCCCGCTCCACTCCGCGCTTCCGACCTGCGCGCCGGTGCAGCGATGGTCGTTGCAGCCCTGATGGCCGACGGCACCAGCGAGATCGAGGAGATCGGTCATATCGAGCGCGGCTACGAGAATATCGTGGAAAAGCTGCGCGGTCTGGGCGCTGATATCAGCAAGGTGGAGCGGATGCCCGCCGCACTGGAATCGGCAATGTGATCATTCAGAACCTCTCAGTCTGTTTTGCAGAAGTTCCCCTGACAGGGAGCTTTTGTGAAGCAACGACGGAGAGGTTCGTTTCTTGAGGTTTGAAATGTCTGAATTCATCTCGTTATACTCTGGTTCCTCCGGCAACTGCAGCGTGGTGCGCACGGGGGAGAAGTACATCATCATCGATATGGGAAAGGGCGTGCGTACCACCTCGGCGGCACTCAAGGAACTGGGCCTGAACATCAGCGATTGTGCGGGCATTCTGGTCACCCACGAGCACTCTGACCACGTCAAGGGGCTGGCTACCTTCCTCAAAAAGAATCCGCTGCCGGTATACGGTGCAGACGATACGCTGGATTTTCTGGATGCAAACGGCATTGTGCCCGCCAGCTGTGAGCTGCGCACCCTGTCCGGCGGGGAAGAGGATGTGGGAGATTTCGGCGTGACGATGTTCCCCTGTGTGGGCTACCGCATCCACACCCCGGACAACAAGACCATGACCATTGCCACCGACCTGGGAGTCCTGACTCCGCCGGTGCATCAGGCCCTGAGCGGCTGTGACCTGGTGGCGCTGGAAAGCAACTACGACCTCCACATGCTCCGCAGCGGGCGGTATCCCTACTACCTGCGCTCCCGCATCGAGTCCAACCGAGGCCACCTCTCCAACGATGAGTGCTCGGCAAAGCTGCTGGAACTGATCCAGGAGGGATGCAAGAAGTTTGCCCTCTGCCATCTCTCGCAGGAGAACAACACCCCGGCGCTTGCTTTGCAGACCATGTTCAACACCCTGGGTGCGGCGGGTGTCGTGCCGGAAAAGGACTGCATCGTGCAGGCCCAACGCCGCAATGAGATCAGCCCCGCGCTTACGTTTTAAGAAAAAGGCCCTCTCCGTCAATGCTTCGCAAAGCGTGACAGAGAGGGTCGTTTTTTGTTGTTATGCCAGATCCGGCAGGATATCGGGCCAGAGGGCCTGCTCCTGCCGCAGGTCGGTGAAAACGCAGTCCAGATAGATCTTGTTCACAGCCGAGATGATGGTGCTGCGCAGGAGCTTGCGTGCATCATCAACATCCGGCTCCAGCTCGGAAAAGCTTTTGGTCAGGCCGAACACATAGGGCAGGTAGCTCTCCAGCTCATCGCAAAAGGTATCATACGCCTGCGCGGAGGTATAATGCGCCTGTTGCATCTTGAACAGGCTGTCGATATTTTCCATGGACAGGACATTTTTAGAAACTACGATGTAGATCAGGCAGGCCAGCTGATCCCGGGTATACTTCTTTTTGATGGGGTGGCTGATGATCCCTTTCTTAACGTAGTTGCTCACCATAGAAGCGGTGAGCTCCACCCCCTGAAATGTGCGGAAACACCCGTTGACAAACTGTACACTCTGATCCAGATAAAGCCCTACGGTGGGGAGTTCTGCATACCGGGGCAGGGCAAACCCTGCGGCGCAGGCCGCAACGCGGCGGTTTGATTCTAATTTCATGCGGACAGTATACCATGTTTTGGAAATGTGGTCAACAGGAAATTGAAAACTTTTGAAATAATTCGAGAAAACAGTTGACGGGGTTTTGAAAAACTGATATAGTGATTCAAACAACAGGAAAAACTGCGGCATCCTCTGCCGCCGGAATGGAGATAAATGCTTATGAACACCAAGATCGTTGTGGATTCCTCCGCCAGCCTGTACACCTTGCAGGGCGTGGATTTTGAATGCGTTCCCCTGAAGATCATCACCGACGATGCCGAATATCTGGACAACGGCACAATGGATGCCTTGGGCATGGCCCAGACCCTGCGTACCTATAAGGGCAAGACCTCGACTTCCTGCCCCAACGTCAGCGATTGGCTGGCCGCCTACGAGGGAGCCGACGAGGTGTATGCCATCACCATCACGGGTACCCTGTCCGGCAGCTACAATGCCGCCCAGCTGGCCGCCGAGGAATACCAGCAGGAGAACCCCGGCAAGCGGGTGTTCGTGCTGGACAGCCTTTCCACCGGCCCGGAGCAGCGCCTGCTGGCCGAGCATCTGCGGGATCTGCTGGCTGAGGGCAAGGAGTTTGACGAGGTCTGTGAAGAGATGCTCCGCTACCACAAGCACACCCATCTGCTCTTCTCGCTGGAGTCGCTGGCCAATCTGGCCCGCAATGGCCGCGTGAAGCCTGCTGTTGCTGCTATGGCGCGGATGCTGGGCATCCGGGTCATCGGACAGGCAAGTGAGGCCGGAGAGCTGGATGTTCTCTGCAAGACCCGTGGTGAGCATGGTGCGCTGGAACGCATCGTGCTGGAACTCAAGGAGCACGGCTACACCAACGGCAGGATCCATATCTCTCACTGCGGCAATC
>OHMF01001160.1_pt1 | contig 10343 bp, 5 predicted proteins | sample 1569181 | NCBI WGS metagenome assembly OHMF01 (sample SAMEA3879559, study PRJEB24766) | human gut metagenome | biome: human-associated habitat; feature: feces | place: USA | collected 1985/1987
TCTTCAAGCTGTTGAGCGCTCCGCCATTCTTCAAAAACGGGAAATAGCAGCGCGAGCGGCGCATGTCGGCCACACACTCGATCAGACCCTTGGGCTTCTGCGTAATATTGATGTTGACCGTCAGCGCCTCGGAGTTGTCGGGAGCGTTCTTCTCGGTGAGCACGACATCGCAGCTGCGAGCAGATCCGTTAACCAGAGCCTCCACTGTGAAGTGCAGGCCGCTATCGTCGGCATTATTATAGGTAAACCAGCCCGTCGCCCCCTCGCTTACCGTCACATCGAACTCGACATTGGCCGTTACCGGAATATCGAGTGTCTGAGCCTCCACATCTAGGAAATAGGCCAACTTCTCGGGCTCGATCTTCGACTTGGGAAGCTGAGTTACCTTCAGCACGGCTGTGCCGTTCTTCACACCCTTGATCGTCACGGTAGCCTCACGCGGAGTCTCACCGTCGTTCTGGGCCATGGAGAAATAGGCCGTCACGTCGGTCTCGGCGCCGCCCTCGGTGGGGCGGGCAATCGTATAGGTCAGCCACCCCTCGGTCTCCGATACGATTTCGGCCGTCAGGTTGCGATAGTTGACATTCGTCGTCAACTCCACGGCCAAACGCTCCACAGCCGTATAAGCCAGGCGCATTTCCGACTTCGACGTGATTTCGATGGTCTCGCCAGTTTCGCCTTTCTCGACGATCTGGAATTCGACCTCCTTACTGCCCATCTTGAAGACGTAGTTGGCGCTCCGCTCCTCCTCGGTCTCATTGGGATCCACCTCGAAGACTATCTCGGCACCGTCTTCTCCACTCGTAGCCGACGGCGTCACGAAATCGGACTCTCCTTCGAGCGTCCACGCGCCCGAGCTGGTAACCATGGCCGAGACATCGCCGCCCTTACTCCCCACAACGCCTTCCATCGGCGAAACGGAAATCTTGTCTTCGGTAGTCGAAGGATCCACTTTGTCGTCGCTGTCATCGCAGGCTCCGCAGAGTGCGAGCGCAGCAGCGGTAAAAAGAAATATTTTCGAAATTTTCATATCTTGTCGTTCAGGTTTTAAGGATTTGTTCATTACCAGCGAACCGGAAAACGGCTTCGCCCGGTTCCGACCGAACGATCGGCGGCATCCCGGCCGAAGCCGGAACGCACGACCGAGTCGTTCGTTTTCAAGTTAGTTGATCGGGTGCGGTGCGGGATCGTATTGGCCCTCGCTGATCTTGTTGTAGACATTTTTGGGATCGCGTACGCTCTGCTCGTAGCAGCCCTCTGCCACGTTGCGGAACTGCCGGAGCGAATGCGAACGGTTGTTGCTGACCGTTCCGGTTCCGGAAGGATCGAATGCGAACCACATGATCCAGCCGTAACCCTGATTCATCAGTGCCTTGGCTCCAGACGACGAGATGGAGTTGCCATAGTTGAGTTGGATAGAGTTGCCGGCACATCCGCTCAGTCCCATACCGTTTACCGGTCTTGCCGAACCGCCGTAGTCGGCGCAGACGTTGTCAATGAATTCAGACGGCTTATGCTCCACACCGTCGATGAATACCGAAGGCAGAGAGGACTGGATATAGCCCAAGTAATAGAGGTGTACCCAAGTCTCCCAGGGGCACAATTCCTTCATCGCCTTTTTGGTCTCGTAGCAGAGACGGGCGGCCTGCTGGGAGCTGGGGCCTGCGAACCATTTTCCGGATCCGTAGTAGCGCGAATACTCGTCATCGAAACCGATACCATCGAGTTTATAGTCGAGACAGATTTGAGCCAGCTCCTTACCGAACTGCTCACAACCCCAGTCGCTCAAACCAGCGATGCCGGCCTGGTCGTGGTTGCCCAAGATGTCGAGCAACACCTTGATACCTTTCTTACGCAGCGGCTGGAGCAGTTCCTCCGAGTTGTCGAGTAACGCCTGCACGTTGGGGTTGGCATTCATGTAGACCTTCTGCTTCGAAGCATCCCAGTTGATGTTGCCAGCGAATAGCACGACAGCATCGAAAAACGGCTGACCGTCCTCCAAAATGTACTCAATGGCGTTGAGCGGGTTGCAGTCGTTCACCTCGAAATAACAGATGTTACGGATCTTCTTCGAACCAATGCGCGAAACTAGGAAGTCAACGTATTCAGCCTCATCTTTAACGACGATACCCTCCGTTTGGGCTACGGCCTGAAGGGGAACCATGTAGGTGGTTACATACTCCAGATCGGAAGCACTCGGCGTGAGCGTTACCTCGATCTGCGCAGAGGTTTCACCGGCGGGGATAGTCATCACGCCGTCGTTCGCAATGGTGCAGAGTTTCTCGGGGAATACGACATACTCGGTAGCGTGGTCGAAGTTGTACTCTTCGACATGGCGTTCGTCGAAGACGAGCTTCACCTTGGTCTCAACCATAGCGGTCTTCTCCAGCGTGAAGGTCAGGGTTTTCTTGACGGGCTCCACGGCATCGTGAGCGAACTGGATGTTCAGATCATCGGCCGTCGAGAGCGAACCGGCGATCTCCTCGCCCGGGGTGGGATTCTCGCTGCCGGCCTTCTGCGACACGGCGATCTTCGCAGTCTTCTCACCCTCGCTGGACGTCACGACGATCTGCCCCACACGGGCATCTCCCGTATTGTCCTTGGCGTTGACCGTCAGCTTGTCGCCCTGCTTCTCGGCCGTCATCCACTCCTCGGGGTAGGAGAACGTCCAGTCGGGTGCATTAGTCGTAACGGTCAGTTCAACGGCCTTGTTGCCAGTAGCCTCGAACCCAATGGGATCCGACGGCGAAATGCTCAGTACGATTTCACCTACTTCAAGCCCCTTTTGGTTTACGTTGATGTTGACGGGTTCGGCGTTACCGGCCGTAATCGTGATGCGGCCCGGACGTACGGACTCCGTGGTATTAGCCTGGGCATTCACAGTTAGTTTGTCGCCGTCCTGCTTGGCGACGATCCACTCACCGTTCTTCTCGAATGCCCACGACTTGGCGTCGGTCTTGACGGTCAGCACAACGTCCTGATTGTCGCCGGCCTTGAACTCAATAGCAGACGCAGGTGTTACCGACAGGGAATTCTTTTTGTTCACATCATCGTCATCGTTGCAACCGACGAGAGCCCCCGATGAAATGGCGAACATACCCGTTAAAAGCATCAGAAATGACTTTCTTTTCATGTTTGGTTGATTAGGTTAATTAAAAAGGTTAAATTAAAGTTAAGGAATTACGATTCTTCAGGTAATAAATCTCTCACTCTTCGGGAAGCGCGACGCTCTGCCAATTCACTTCGCGCTCGGTCTTCAGATCGAAGCCGTTGCCGGTATAATCCTTGACGGTCTTACCTTTCGTATTGTCGTCGAACTTCCAATAAGCCACCAGTCCGTCTGATGCGGGATCGATTTTGTAGAAATGGTTCTCGGAAGCGATCTCCTCGGCCGTCAGGGCCTTGTTCCAGAGGCGCACTTCGCCCATCATGCCGTCGAAACGACGCTCGTAGAACAAGTCGCCGTCCGACTGGAGGCGGTACGAGTGGCCGATCCAAAAGCAGCGCTCCTTGCCGTCCGTCTCGTCGGAGTGCGGAATGGCGAAGTTGATCTTGTCGATGATCACGGCATGCCCGTCGGTACCAGATACTGAAGCCTTGACCGTATCCTTCAGCTTGCCGTCGATATAGACGCAGATAGTGCCACGATCGAATGTGACGGCGATATGATGCCAAACGAACAGCTTGAGGTCATAACGGCTGTCGGCCTCGGCCGGAATCTTCCCGCGTGCAGGCGAGGTCTCCTCCTCCGAAACCTTCTTGGCGAAGGCCACCTGCAACTGGTTAGTCGGACGGCCGTCGTCGCCCAAACGGATGAGGAACGTATCCTCGATGCCCATAATTGTCGAGATCTTGCGGTCGAACGAGTTGGCGTAGACGAGCGCTTCGAGCGTGAAGGTCTCCATGTCCTTCACCGCCTCGGTATCAGCCGTCCACTCGGGCCAGGCGCAGTTGTTCTCCATCTCGGCCACGACGTTGATGAGCGCGGCCTTCGAGAAGACGAAGTAGACCGTCCGGGCGCTTTCGAGGATATTCATGCCGTCGGCCGACACGATGCGTACGGGCAGCACATAACGCTGCTTCTCCTCGATGGGCAGATTGTCCAAATTCGTAAAGGCGAAGGTGAGCGGCGCACTCTCCACCATCCCGGCCGTGATGACAGTCGAATTATCCGCGAAATCGTAATAGCCGCCGTTGGCAGGGAGCAGTTCGGCCGTTGGATCGTCGTAGAACATCCGGTAGTGCTCCAACAGACCGGGAGCCTCGGCGAACGTGACCGTGATGTCGCGCTCCCGGGGCTGGGCCATGGCGACGGTGACGTCGCAGCTCTCTTCCCGGGTCACGTCGAGGTTGTCCCGTTTGATAAACACGTCGTCGGTGAACGACGTGGCGGAGATGAACACCTGATTGCTGAAGTGGTGTTTGCCCTCCTCATCCTCCTTGCAGCCCATGAATACGGCTACCAGGAGCAGACACAATGCGAATCCTAATTTATTTTTCATCGTCGTTTTTATTTTCGGGATTGTTTTCGGGCTCCTCTTCGGGCTCGGGGTTCAGGATGCCGAGCGCCTCGCGGATTCTCTTGTATGTTGGCGTATTGAAATAGTCTTCCTGTGCGTTCGATGCGCAGAGCCCCAGCTTATCGCACTGTACAGTCTGGGAGGTTTTCGGATCCATCACCCACTGCGCGGCCACCTGGAGCGAAGCGCCCACCTGAGCGTCGTCGCCACCGTCGGCGATCGACGGCACGGAGGCTTCCAGCACGACCCGGTTGCTCGGAACACCCTCTTCGAGTTGGTCGCGCACCATACGGGAGATAGCCACCGACGACGAGGCACCCTCAGTCAGGATGATGACGTAGTCACACTCCGCAAGAATCGTCTGGTTCTCGATGCTCGTGATGAAGGCGGGGTATCCGCGGAAGAAGAGTAGCTTGTTGGGATTGTCGCGGCGCCACGTGTCCGCCGCCAGGACGAACGGAGCTGCGGCGCTGCTGTCGTAACCGCCCAGATAGGAGACGACGATGCCGTCGAATCCGTATCGGGAGCAGGCCGCAAGCTGCTTTTCAGTCTCGGCCTTGCAGTACTCGGCGAACTTCTCCTCCGTATAGTCGCCCTCGTGCTCTGTACCGGAAGATGCCTCCTTCATGGCGTCCCAGGTACTGCGGATTGTCGTATAGTCCACGACGTTGAGCGTGCGGGTACCCTTCTTCGAACGTACTTCGGCGATCTCGTCCGACAGCGCCGGATGCAGGTCGTCGACGTCGGTCATGAGCAGGTAATCCACACTGTCGGGCATGGACATCGGATGCTGGTTCTGCCGGTTCGGAGCGGTCGAAGTTCCCCGGACGATCATCATCGTCACCAGGTGTTCGCCGACCTTGAAATCCCGGAGCGATGTCAGAAAAGCCGGATCATTCTGATTCATCGGCGGCAGAAAATCTTTGTGTTCGGCTTCCGTCCAGTCGCTGCACGAGGCCAGCAGGGCCGCCGCGGCGAAGAACGGAATGAATATGCGTTTCATGTCGAATTTCGTTTTAATGGGTTAAACGGTGTGTACGGTTATTTGACGGCCGGATTGCAGTCCCACCACATGCGGGTTGCCATGTTATCGGAGCCACCAAGCATCTCCAAAGCCTTGGCGTAGTTCTCCGGGTTGTTGGTCGCCTCGTCCGCAGGATAGGACATGCGGCGAGCGCCGAGCGTAAGGTTCCGGATGCCCTGCGAGTTATTGCCCACGGCAGACTCCATGGCCGGAATCAGGTGCGGAAAGCCTGTACGGCGGAAATCAGCCCACGCCTCGTTGCCAAGATGGAAGTTGGCGATCCACTTCTGGATGATGATGCGCTCCTGCATCTCCTCCTTCGAGGCGCCGTCGTTCCAAGCCACCCCCAGCTGGGAGAGCTGTGTAGAATAGGAGGTCGCACCGCCGTTGGGGTCGGTGTAGGATTCCGGAAGAGTGGTGCCGACAAGGTATTCGTCGACGCCCGCAACACCCCACTGACGCCCTGCTCGTAGAAGGTCTTAGCGCTGCCACCCATGTTCCAGCCGAACACGCCGACGGCTTCCGCCTTCAGGAAGGCCACCTCGGCGGCATTCATCCACTGCAACGGAGTAGCCATGCCATCTACGAAGTTGACGCCTGAATAGAGCAGCCCCACAGTGCTGAGCGCTGGAATGGCGATACCACGACGCATGCCCACATACTCAAGGGCGTTGTCCCCGGAGAACTGTGCCTTGCTGAAATATTTCTCGCGGCGCGGATCCTCATAACCGTTCATGTAGCAGATGATGTCGGCTGCAGCATGCGAATCGCCGCCCGTCACCGACCCAGCTGGGGAGTTGTACATGCATGCCGTATAGAGCGGATTGCCGTCCTTGCCGAAGGCCAGGGACGAAAGCTGCGCATTGTCTGCGTTCGACTGCATGACACCGACAGAGTGCGCCACGGCCTGTTCGCCCAACTGCTGCGGAGAGAGGCCCTTCGAGCTTACGAAATCGGTGTATACCACCCGCATGGCCAGCCGCAGCTTCATCGAGTTGGCAAAACGGCACCATTTCACGGCTGTGCCGTCGAAGACTTGGTCGGTCGTGCTCGTGATGCTCCTGTCGATGTTCTCGTCCAACAGGGCGATTGCCTCGTCCAATTCATCGAACATCTGCGAATAGACCTTGGGCTGGTCGTCGTAAGCCACCTGGATCTTACCGGTGCTTCCGATCTCGGAATAAGGAATCGGGCCATAAGTGTCCGTCACACGGTTCAGGACGCAGACCTTCACGATCTTGAGGATGGCCAAAACGAGCGGATCCTCCGAAATCCCCTCCACGTTCGACATGTTACTGTACAGTTGCGGGATGACTTTGTCGCTGTACATGAACACGTTCGTCCAGTTGTCGGTCGGGTTGTATTTGGAAATGGTGTTCGTCCAGCCATTGTTCGCATCAGCGTAATAACCGCCCTGCGTACTGCCCAGCAGACAGTCAGTGAACTGCGCCGTATTGACATCCGTCGAGACGACGGTCCCGAACATGGCAGAGAGTCCCGAGGCGATGGCGTAGTCCTTGGCCTCCATCTGCTCCTTGTCCACCTCGTAGGGATTGCTGTTGATGTCGAGGTAATTCTTGGTGCATGCGCCCAGAACGCACACAACTGCGAAGGAGAGCGCCGCTTTTATCAATTTGTCTTTCATCGTGTCGCTGTTTTAGAATTTGAGACGGAGATTGAATCCTACGTTGCGCAATGACGGCATCATGAAGTAATCAATACCTTGATAGTAGTTGCCCGTCGTAGCGATGCTTTCTGGATCGAACGGAGCCTTGTTGTAGAGCATCCACAGATTGCGGCCCACGATAGAAACCGTAATCTCGCAGACGTTACGCAGCAGCTTGCGGGGAATCGTGTAGCCAATCGAAGCCTCCTGCAACCGCACGTTCGTGGCCGAGTAGGTGTAGAACTGCGGGATGGAATTGCCGCCTGCGATGGCCGAATACCAAGTGTAGGCATCCACCACGTCGCCGCCGTTGAGCGTCACGCCTCCGGCATCGCGCGCCGCGGCCGTAACCTCTGACACGCCGTATTGATCGAGCATGGCCTGCGTACGCGAGTAGACGATGCCGCCCAGACGGGCCGAAATCATGAAGCCGAAGTTCAGGTTCTTCCAGCGGAAGTCGTTGCGCCACGACATGTTGACATCGGGCAGTACGCTGCCCAGCTTGACATACTTATTCACATCCTGGATCGTCTCCGTAGCTACATTTCCGTTCTCGTCGATGTAAATGGCATTGTTCTCGTCGTAGCGCAAATCGCGGCGGGAGTAGAGGTCGCCCAACGTACCGCCCTCCTGCAGTAGGAACTGTGCGTCGCCCAGACCGCCCATGTTGAGCCGGTCGATCGAGAAGCGCTCGCCCGTAGCGTAGTTGATGACGTTGTTGGCCAGCGAGATGATCTTATTCTGATTGGTCGACAGGGTGTAGTTGGTATCCCACGTGAAGTCGCGCCAGGTGTTCCGATAACCCAATGCCAGCTCGATACCCTGGTTACGGACGTTACCCGACTGGATGATGATCTTGGAGAAACCCGTACCGCCCGAGATCTGCGGGTCGAAGGTCTGGTTCGACGTATGCGAATTGTAGTAGGTGAAATCGAGGTTGAAATGCTTGAGGAAACGCATCGTCAGACCCTCGAACGACTTGGTGCGCTCGGGCTTGAGGTGATAGGCGGGATACTGCGTCTGCGTGTTCCACGACAGGCCGCTTTCGTTCCACGAATAGAGCGGGTTGGCGATGTAACGCTCGAAGGCAACGCCCACCGAGGCGAACGAACCGCGCAACTTGATATAGGAGAGATTTTCAGGCATGTTGGGAATGAGCTGCGACAACACGACCGAAAGTCCGACCGAAGGATAGAAGAACGACTTGGCGTTCGAATGCGGACCCGCCAGTTGCGAAGGCCAGTCGTTGCGGCCCGTAAGGGTCAGGTAGTAGGTGCCCTTGTATCCCACCTCGGCCGAAGCGAAGATCGACTGCGTCTGCTCACGCCAGCCCTCCTGCTTACGGACGGTCTTGGTCGAATTACTCAAGTTCTGAATGTTGAAGACGTTGGCCAGCCCCTGCTTCTCGCCCGACGTACCGTCGGCAATGGGGCCGCGGATCTTCAGGGCGTCGTTCTTCATATCCGAGAACGAAGCACCGATGTTGGCCTGCAACGACCAGTCGTCACCGAACGTTTTATTGATATTGAGCAAAGCATCACCATAAACCTGGCGGTCCATCGTCTTGGTGACGCCGTAAAGGCCGTTGGCGGACTGCTCGGTGAGCTGCACGTTCGAGGAAGCATACATCTTTTCGGTGTAGGTGTTGTGCGAGTTGTCGATGCGGATGCGGCCTGAAACATTCAGCCAGTCGAGGATGTCGTACGACAGCGCCGCGTTGAGCATGTAACGATCCTTACGGTTCTCGCGCAGGTTGCGGTAGTTCGCCCAGTAGGGGTTCTGCATGGTGATGGAGCCGTCACCCATCGGCCAGTACTGTTTCGAAATCTTGTCTATGGGATCGTAGCGCTCATACATTTCGATATCCGCCCAGTCATCGCCGCGCGGGAAGAGGTAGGCTCCCGTCAGAGGGTTGTTGTAGGTTCCCTGATTGATCATGTTGCAGTCTTCCTGCAATATGTAGCTGGCTCCTACGTCCAGTCTCATCTTGTCGTTCAGAAAAGAGGAGGTGTTGCGGAACGTGAAGTTGTAACGGTCATAGCTGTTGTTGGGCACGATGCCGTTGGAATTGATGGCCGCGGCTGAAAAATAGGTCTGGTTCTTCTCCGTTCCGGTCGAAAGCGAAACGCTCTCGGAATTGGCTACGCCGGTACGGAAATAGTCTTCGCGGGGATCGTAGCCGTATCGGTTGGCGCGGTTGAGCCGCTTACCCCAGCTGTAACTGGCCACGTTGATCGGCGTAGTAAGGTTGCCCGTACCGTACCGGTTCTGGAACTCGGGAAGAACGAACGGAGTCATGATCTCAACACCGGCCGTCGCAGTGACGGAGAGCTGCCCCGCCTGTCCCTTTTTCGTTGTCACGACGATGGCGCCGTTGGCCGCGTCCGAACCGTACAGTGCGGCCGCAGCAGCGCCCGTCAGTACGGAGATCGACTCGATGTCCTCGGGGTTGATGTCGGCGATCGGGTCGGTCGTGCCCTGCGAACCGAATTCGGTGCTGCCCTCCTGGGCTTTGGTGAACATCGGCACGCCGTCGATGACGTATAGCGGCTGGTTGCTGGAGAAAGAGGAATAACCGCGCACGATTACTTTCTGTGAGCTACCGGCCGTTCCGGAGCTGGAAATGTTTACACCGGCTATTTTTCCGGAAAGTCCGGACATCACGGAACCTGACTTGGCTGCGACCAAATCGTCATTTTTCACTGTAGAAGCGGCATAACCTAGTATTTTCTCGCTTCTTTTGATACCTAAGGCGGTAACGACCACCTCGTCCAGCGCCTTCGCGTCCGAACGCAGCACGATTTTTAAAATCCCTTCCTTGATTGTCACTTCCTGGGGGAGCATTCCCACATAAGAAACACGTAAGGTTTTGGAGGAGCTTGGTACGTTGCTGATTGTAAATTTACCGTCAATATCGGTGATTGTACCAAGAGTGGTGCCATTGACTAATACTGAAGCACCTACGACAGGCTGTCCATCTTCTTCGGATGTTACCAATCCGGTCACTTTGGATGTCTGCGCTGTCGCCAGACCTATGCCTATAAATAGGAAGGTCATGAAGAACATCAATTTTCTTTTCATAAATTCTCTCTTAATTTTAACCTAAAAACACATCATTTCTCTCTAACAGGCT
>OHMF01001209.1_pt1 | contig 10022 bp, 4 predicted proteins | sample 1569181 | NCBI WGS metagenome assembly OHMF01 (sample SAMEA3879559, study PRJEB24766) | human gut metagenome | biome: human-associated habitat; feature: feces | place: USA | collected 1985/1987
GAACCCGGGGGAAAGGCGATAAATGATATGTCGCCTATTGGAAACCTTTCGTCCAGGGGTAATAACAAATTATACCCTTCCATATAACATCCTAAACGCTTTGTGTGGCTGTTTTGCCCTATCTTTGCCAACACGGATTTCTATCCATAACCTAATATTTGAGAACGAAAAACATAATGCTCATGAATAAAATTAAAGCTTATCTGTTGCTGTTGACGATTGCTCTCTCTGCTTTCGCTGCCGCATGTTCTAGTGATGACAATGATCCTGTAACACCGGAAATAACAATTTCCGAAAACATTCTGGCGAATGGAATGAGTTTTTCCAAAGCCGGAGGTACAAACACACTCTCTGTGAAATCGAATGTGACGTTGGAAGTTACCAGTAACCAGGATTGGTGCGTAGTGACTCCGGCAGTTTCAGCTTCTGCTACGGTCTTTAAATATACGATAGATGTAAAATCCAATTCAACTACCGATAATCGTACATCTGTTATTACTGTGAAAGGTGGTAACCTGACAGAGACATTCAATGTCATTCAAACAGCTACCGAAGGACTGGATCTGGAGACTGTCTTGTTTGAAGACATATCGGCAGCGGGTGGTACTATCACTGTGAAAGTGATGACTAACGGTGAACCAACTATAACTATTAATGATAGCTGGATTACCGAGAAAACAGAAACGCGCGCTATGGTGGATAAAACGAAGACTTTTATCATCGCTGCCAATACCGGAAAAGAACGTACCGGTACCATTACTTTTATTTTGGGTGACTTGCCGGCAACAACTGTGACCGTGAAGCAGTTGGCGGGAGGTGAGATAAGCTCGAATGAAATAGCAGGTGAAGATCCCTGGACTGTAGCTAAAAGTCTGGGATTGGGTTGGAATCTGGGTAATCAGTTGGATGCGCATAATAGTGGTGTGGCCAATGAAACGGCCTGGGGGAATCAAAAGACGACACAGGCTTTATTTGATAAATTGGCTGCTGCGGGTATTACTACCGTACGTATTCCTGTTACATGGATGGGACATATTGGAGACGCCCCCGGTTATGAAATAGAGAAAGCCTGGATGGATCGTGTTGCCGAGGTAGTAGGATATGCAGAAAATGCCGGACTGAATGCTATTGTCAATATTCATCATGATGGAGCTGATAGTGAATACTGGCTTAGCATTAAAGATGCTGCTCAGGATGAAACTAAAAATACCGCAATTAAAACAGAATTGAAAGCTGTATGGACACAGATAGCCGAACGTTTTAAGGATAAGGGCAACTTCCTGGCATTCGAGTCGATGAATGAAATTCATGATGGCGGTTGGGGCTGGGGCGACAACCGTAATGATGGTGGAAAACAATATTCAATATTGAACGACTGGAATCAGGTGTTTGTAGATGCGGTACGTGCTGTAGGTGGTGGTAATAGCAATCGTTTCCTGGGTGTGCCGGGGTATTGTACCAATGTGGCACTTACGGTGAGCAACTTCAAACTGCCGACTGATAAAGTTCAGAATCGTCTGATGGTATCTGTTCATTTCTATGATCCGAATGAATATACACTGGATGCAAAGTATTCGGAGTGGGGGCATACCGGCGCTGCCGATAAGAAAGCTAACTGGGGAGACGAAGACAATGTGAAAGATGTATTCAATAGTTTGAAGACAACGTATATAGATAAGGGCATTCCGGTATATATTGGTGAAATGGGATGTGTAAGCCGGACGACTGATCGTGCGGAATCTTTCCGCAAGTACTATCTGGAATATATATGTAAAGCAGCGAAAGAATACGGATTGGCTCCTGTTTATTGGGATAATGGCGGTACAGGTAGTGGAAAGGAAGAATCAGGCTTGTTTAATCATGCTACCGGTGATTATCTGAATAATGCAGCGGAAATAGTAGAAGTAATGAAAAAGGCCATCTTTACAGAAGATGCATCTTATACATTGCAATCCGTCTATGACAATGCACCGCAATAGGTTTTCATAAATACCCCTCGTGTATACAGGGATTGTTGTTAATACAGGTTTTTTTTTGATTGGTTTTGGGAAGTAGCTTCTGTGAGGGAAGTTACTTCCTTCTTTTCTGTCCGGGAAACAAATGATGGGGTATGAAATGATAAAAAAACACATTGAAAACCTTGTTTTTACGATTCCTTTTTGTTTCATTTGCAATATGTTAACGATATTCCTATATCTACTACTATGAAGAGATTGATTTTACTTATCGTTTCAGTCGTTGTGGCATGTTTTTCTGCCTTTTCACACGACTTTATGTTCAAACATCTGGAGGTTAAGGACGGAATGCCCAGCAACCAAATCAATGCCATTTATAAAGATTCAAGAGGTTTTATGTGGTTTGGCACCGCTGCCGGACTGGCACGTTATGACGGATATCGTTTCAAGATATTCCGGAGCACTGACAATGGTTCTGCGTCTTTACCTGACAACTATATTGAGAAGATAGTGGAAGACAGTGAAGGACGTTTATGGATACGGACGGGAGAAAACGGATATGTCATTTATAACTGGGATACGGAGAGCTTTGTCTGTGATGTTCGTTCCCGGATGTGGGATATAGGGATAGACGGAACACCCCGCTATGTATTTGTCGACAAGCAAAAGAATACCTGGTTTGCCATAGATGGGAAAGGGTGCTACTGCTATCGTCCCGGTGAAAAGAATGCTGTATCCCTGCCTTTCGGTGAGAAAGGAATACCCGATGGCATTCTGTTGGTATATGATAATGGGCGTGTAATCTGTATCGACCGTGAGACGGTACGTGTAAAATGGGTTTTGACAGATATTGCAGAGCACATGGGAACGCGTACTGATATCTTCTTCCTGTATGTGGATAAGGATGAAGATTTATGGATATATGGTGCCCCGGGTGTATGGGCTTACGATTTGTCTGACAGGAAGTGGCATTCACAATGGAATTTCAGCGATAGAGGTCAGGCTCATATCGTAGCAGTAGCTCAGGATAAGCAGGGACGTATTTGGTTTGGAAAGGACCAGGATGGCATCGATATCTGGAATAAGGCGACTGGTGAAACTGTCTCGCTTACGTATGATGTGGATGACGAACGAGGTTTGCCCAATAATACCATCAATGTGCTTTATGAAGATGAAGGCGGTGTGATGTGGATAGGTACTTATAAGAAAAGTGTGGCTTATTATGATGAGGGCATTTTTAAGTTCGGCATCAACCACTTGGGGGATATTAACTGTCTGGAAGAAAGTAATGACGGTTCGTTGTGGTTGGGTACCAATGACGCCGGGTTGATACGTTGGAATCCGAAGACGGATGAAAAGAAACTGTATGCATACTCACCGGGAGGAAACTCTATTGCTTCGAATGTCATTGTAAGTTTGTTGCAAGCTAAGGACGGCAAACTCTGGATAGGGACATTTTGGGAAGGATTGGATTGTTTCGACGGCAATCGCTTCGTGCATTACCGGAACAGACCGGGAGATGATAATTCGCTGGCTAATAACAATGTCTGGTCATTGGCAGAAGATAAGAACGGAAATATCTGGATTGGAACCTTGGGAGGCGGTTTACAATGTCTGAATCCGGGGACAGGTGAGTTCACCACTTATAAGATAAGTAACTCCGGAATTATTTCCAATCATATAGCCTCTTTATGTATGAGTCGTGACAATCGTCTGATAATCGGTACTTCTTCTACGGGGGTATCCATAATGGATCTGACTACCCGGAAAATAACGAATCTGGTAGGCAACGAGTCGGGAAGTATCCGCTTTTCCAATCAGAGCATTAACCAGGTCTATGAGGATAGCCGGGGATTGATATGGGTGGGAACACGTGAAGGACTGAATCTCTATAATCCGAAGAACGACCATTTACAGGTAGTTCCTCTTTCGCAGAACGATTCTAGGGTATTTATTACCGGTATCGTAGAAGATGATAATAAAAATATGTGGGTGACTACGGCCAATGGTGTAGTGAATGTAATTCCTTCTATCGATACAAAAAACGGAGATTATACTTTCAACTATTATAGGTATGATGATAAGGACGGTTTGCAGGGCTGTGAGTTCAATCAACGTTCCATTAAACGTCTTTCCTCGGGTGAGATTGCAATGGGAGGTATGTATGGATTGAATACTTTCAGACCGGAGAATATCAAATATAACCGGACGTTGCCCAAGGTGATGTTTACCGGCTTCCAGCTTTTCAATGAAGAAGTGGAGGTTGGAAAGGAGTATGGTGGACGTGTTTTGCTGCGTGAGTCGCTGAATAAAGCCAGAGAGGTGAAACTTGATTATAAACAGAATGTCTTCACTGTATTGTTTGCATCGGATAATTACGTCTTGCCTGAGAAAACCCAGTATCTGTATAAACTGGAGGGATTTAATGAGGATTGGATGGCAGGTGCGGCTGATATGCACCGCGTTACTTATACGAATTTGGCACCCGGTACTTATACGCTGAAAGTGAAGGCAATCAATAGTGATGGATTTGCCGGAACAGAAGAGTCAAGCCTTAAAATAGTAATCCTACCGCCTTTCTGGATGACTCCCTGGGCGTATGTTCTGTATGCTATGTTATTGATAGGCACATTGCTGCTGGCTCGCAATGCTGTGCTGCGCCGTGAACGCAATAAGTTTAGGATACAACAGATGGAACGTGAAGCGGAGCGGAATGAAGAAGTCAATCAGATGAAATTCCGTTTCTTTACCAATGTGAGCCATGAACTGCGTACACCGCTGACGTTGATCATTTCTCCGTTGGAAGGAATGATGAAAGAAACCCATGATGAACGGAGGCAGGAGCAATTGAAACTGATGCATCGTAATGCATTGCGGTTACTGAATCTTGTGAACCAATTACTTGATTTCCGTAAAAATGAGGTGGCAGGGTTGCATTTGAATCTTTCGGAGGGGGAGGTTGTATCGTATGTTCACTCTATATGCAACTCATTCCTGATGCTTTCGGAAAAGAAAAACGTGCATCTCACTTTTTTCTCGGCAATCGAATCGCTGAATATGTCGTTCGATGAGGATAAGATAGGTAAGATAGTGATGAATCTGCTCTCTAATGCGTTTAAGTTTACTCCGGATGGAGGGCGGGTGGATGTTTCTCTTGAACTGATAAAAGGAACTACGGAAACATTGGAAATCAAAGTATCCGATACGGGGGTAGGTATCAGCGACCTTGATAAAGAACGTATATTCGAACGTTTCTATCAATCGGAGCGTATAGGTGATAGTAACCCCAGTACGGGGAGTGGTATCGGTTTGAGCCTGGTACGTGATTACGTTACGCTGCATGGCGGTGTGGTGCGCGTGTTCGACAATGTGGGTACGGGCAGTGTATTTGTGGTAGATATTCCGGTGAAACATTCGGTGGTGAACGTAGCGACTCCACTCTCGGAAGAAGCTGCAGAAGAGGATGCGGTGGCACTTGCTTCAGTGGAAGAATTGAATGAGGAAGAACGGAAGAAGCCACTTGCACTGATTGTGGATGATAATGAAGATTTTGTTTCTTTCATGCGTTATACGTTGAGTCTGTATTTCCGTATAGAATCTGCCGGAAACGGAAAGATAGCCTGGCAGATGATACCGGAACTAATGCCGGATATCATCGTTTGTGATGTGATGATGCCTGAAATGGACGGGAACGAACTGTGCCGTTGGGTGAAGGCTGACAAGCGTACAAATAATATTCCTTTTGTATTGCTTACGGCCAAGCAATCCGTAGAGAATAAAGTGGAAGGTCTGACGATTGGTGCGGATGACTATGTGACGAAACCTTTCAATATGGAGGTACTGATTTTGCGCATGCGTAAACTGATAGATTTGAGCAGCAAAAATAAACTTCGCACCCGTATTGATCCCGAACCGAGTGAAATCGTTATCACTTCGATGGACGAAAAGCTGATTGAGAATGCGATAAAGTATGTGGAGACGCATATTGCCCGTCCCGATTTATCTGTGGAAGAATTGAGCCATGAACTGGGCATGAGCCGGGTGCATCTCTATAAAAAGCTGTTGCAGATTACCGGTAAAACTCCGATAGAATTTATTCGTATTATCCGACTGAAACGTGCGGCACAACTTCTGCGCGAGAGCCAGCAGAATGTGTCGGAGGTTGCCTATCAGGTGGGCTTCAATAACCCCAAATATTTCAGTAAGTATTTCAAGGATGAATTCGGTGTTTTACCCTCTGTATATCAGGAAAAGGAGGGTAAATAACAAAAAGTACCCATTGTTGAAACATCTGATATTTCTATAAATCAAATAAGCCCTTTCCTTTCAACATCGGGAGGGCTTGTTTACTGTATGATTTCCTACTTTTACACTCGGAGAAAATAACTTTAAAAACAAAGATATGAAATTGAAAAACACTTCAGTTTGTTTGCTCGCAGGATGGATGCTGATGGCATGCTCCGGAGGCGGGTATGAGAAGACGAGTAACGGCATTATTGTAAATGTCGAACAACAGCAACCGACGGATGTGCGAAAGGTGAAGGTTGAAGTAATGGGAGAGAAGTTGATTCATGTGTCAGCCACTCCCGAAAAAAACTTTTCAAAGGCGGAAAGCCTGATTATAGTTCCCCAAAAAGATAAGACGGACTTCAGCGTGGAAGAAAGTGAAGATGCCGTTTCGGTAAAAACCTCAGAGGTGTGCGCCATTGTATCCAAAGCCACGGGTGAAGTACGCTTTACCGATGCTTCCGGTAACCTGATTTTGGCGGAAGATGAGAAAGGCAGGAGTTTCAAGCCTATCGAAGTGCAGGGAACAAAGGCGTATACGGTACGTCAGGTATTCCAGTCACCCGATGATGAGGCATTCTACGGACTGGGACAACACCAGGCTGATGAATTCAACTATAAAGGTAAGAACGAGGAACTTTTCCAGTATAATACAAAGGTTTCCGTACCTTTTATCGTTTCCAATAAGAATTATGGTATTCTGTGGGATAGTTATTCGCTTTGCCGTTTCGGCGATCCACGTGATTATGCACAGTTAAGCACAGTTTTCAAACTCTATGATAAGGAGGGTAAGGAAGGTGCTTTGACAGGAACATACGTACCCTCTCAGAAATCAACAGCGGAGACACTGGTACGCCGGGAAGATTCTGTTTATTTTGAACATCTGAAATCGGAAGATTTGTCGAAAGTCGTGAACTTACCAGAAGGATTTCCTTTCATGGGTTCGCAGGTGACGTATGAAGGAGAAATTGAGCCGATGGAGAGTGGTAGGTTCCGTTTTATCCTCTATTATGCAGGATATACGAAGGTATACATTGATGGTGAACTGGTGGTTCCCGAACGTTGGCGTACGGCTTGGAATCCGAACAGTTATAAGTTTGCCGTAGATTTGAAAGCCGGTAAACGTGTTCCATTGAAAATTGAATGGATTCCTGATGGATATGTATCCTATTGCGGTTTGCGTGCATTGTCTCCTGTATCTGCTGAAGAACAGAACAAACAGTCGTGGTGGGGAGAAATGCAGAATGGCGAGGATATGGACGAGGTAATCAGTGGATACCGTGCTCTGACCGGAAAATCACAAATCATGCCGAAGTGGGCGATGGGATACTGGCAGAGCCGCGAACGTTATAAGACGCAGGAAGAAATACTGGATGCTTTGAAGGAATTCCGTAAACGTCAGATTCCCATTGATAATATTGTGCTCGACTGGAGCTACTGGCCGGAAAATGCCTGGGGTAGTCATGAGTTCGACAAAGCTCGTTTCCCTGATCCGAAAGGAATGGTAGATTCTATTCATGCTCTGAATGCCAAGATGATGATTTCCGTTTGGCCGAAATTCTATATGACTACGGAACATTATAAAGAGTTTGATGAAAAAGGCTGGATGTATCAGCAGGCCGTTAAAGACAGCATTCGTGACTGGATTGGTCCCGGCTACATCGGTTCTTTCTATGATGCTTATGCTGAGAGCGCACGGAAGCTGTTCTGGAAACAGATGGAAGATCATCTTTATCCCCTCGGAATTGATGCCTGGTGGATGGATGCCAGTGAACCGAATGTACGCGACTGTACGGATTTGGCTTACCGGAAAGCTTTGTGTGGTCCGACTGCTCTCGGTCCGTCCGACCAATATTTCAATGCGTATGCGTTGATGAATGCTGAGGCTATTTATGACGGACAACGTGCCGTAGACAATGACAAACGTGTATTCTTGCTGACTCGTTCGGGATTTGCCGGATTGCAGTCAGCGGTATTCCTTACTGGACGATGGACATTGGCGGATTCTGCGTAGAAAAACGCTATGAAGACGGACAAAAGGAATTCAATAAGACCGGAAAAGAGAATGCGGACTATAAGGAATGGCGTGAATTGAATACACGTTGGTATCAGTTTGGCGCATTCTGCCCGTTGTTCCGTGCACATGGACAGTATCCGTTCCGTGAGGTGTGGAATATAGCTCCCGAAGGACATCCGGCTTATAGTTCTATAGTGTATTATACGAAGTTGCGCTATACGATGATGCCTTATATTTATTCATTGGCCGGGATGACTTATTTTGATGATTATACGATTATGCGTCCGCTGGTAATGGACTTTACGGCAGATACAAAGGTGAATAATATCAGTGACCAGTTTATGTTCGGTCCGGCGTTGATGGCGGCTCCGGTGTATGAGTATGGTGCACGCACTCGGGAGGTCTATTTCCCGGCAACTTGCGGTTGGTATGATTTCTATACCGGTAAGTACATGGCCGGTGGGCAACAGTTGAAGGTGGACGCTCCCTATGAACGCATGCCGCTCTATGTACGCGAAGGGGCTATTGTGCCTTACGGACCGGAAATGCAGTATAGTGATGAGAAGCCTGCGGAAGAAATCACACTATATGTATATGCGGGTAAAGATGGTGAGTTCACTTTGTACGAGGATGAAGGTGTGAATTACAACTACGAAAAAGGACAGTATGCCACCATCCCGTTTACTTACAATGATGCGGAAGGCACTCTGACTATTGGTGACCGTGCAGGAGAATTTCCCGGTATGCTGAAAGAACGTACATTCAACGTTGTAAAGGTAAGTAAGGATAAGCCGCAACCTTTTGACGCGAAGGCTAAGGGAGTGACGGTGAAGTATGATGGGAAGCAGCAGAGTGTATCAATATCATGAAACAACTATTAATAATACCAATATCCTGTTTGCTCCTCTTCTCAGTATTGGGAGGTTGCACCTCCGCTGAACGGGTTACTGATAACCGTCGACAGGACTTCACCGCTGACTGGACTTTCCATCTGGGAGATGACTCCGCGGCATCCCGTCCCGATTATGACGACACGGCATGGCGGATCCTCCATCTTCCACATGACTGGGCTATCGAGGGAGAGTTCAGTAAGGATAATCCTTCCGGAACAGGAGGAGGGGCATTACCCGGTGGTATCGGTTGGTATCGCAAAACGTTTACTGTTGACAAAGCGGATGAAGGCAAGCGCCTGTATATTGATTTTGACGGTGTATCTATGAATTCGGAAGTCTTTATCAATGGTCATTCCCTTGGTGTACGTCCTTATGGATATGTTTCGTTCAGTTACGATCTGACTCCCCATATCAAGTGGGGCGGAAAGAATGTAGTTGCCGTACGTGTGGACAATGCGGAACAACCTAATTCCCGCTGGTATTCGGGATGTGGCATCTACCGTAATGTATGGCTTACGAAACTTAACCCCGTGCATATAGCGCAATGGGGCACTTTTATCACGGCGCAAGATGTGTCGAAGAACAGTGCACGACTAAACATACGTACTAAAATACAGTATGATGCGGCCGCTCAACTGCAAGATTCCGTGGAGCAGGCGGATGGTACGTATGTTGTTTTTGATTCGGAAATTGTTTCCTTGGCAGATGTTGTGTTGCAGTCACGGCTAATGGATGCAGAAGGGAATGTTGTGGGTGAGGTTGCATCGGAACTGCAAGTGATACCTGCCTGTCCGAACGAGGTAGAACAGGAAATTGTAGTGAAGAACCCTAATCTTTGGAGCGTGAACACTCCTTATATATATAAGGTGA
>OHMF01001212.1_pt1 | contig 10010 bp, 7 predicted proteins | sample 1569181 | NCBI WGS metagenome assembly OHMF01 (sample SAMEA3879559, study PRJEB24766) | human gut metagenome | biome: human-associated habitat; feature: feces | place: USA | collected 1985/1987
CAGGAAAAGTGCATCAAGTGCGGCCGCTGTGCCACTGTCTGCCCCTACAACGCCATCGTCAAGACCGAGCGTCCCTGCGCCGCTGCCTGCGGCATGGGTGCTATCCACTCTGACGAGCTGGGCCGTGCCGAGATCGATTACAGCAAGTGCGTCTCCTGCGGTCAGTGTCTGGTGAACTGCCCCTTCGGTGCCATTGCCGACAAGGGTCAGATCTATCAGCTGATCCAGGGCTTCAACCGCGGTGACCGCATCTATGCGCTGGTCGCTCCCGCCTTTATCAACCAGTTCCCCTCTCTGGCTTCTACCGGCAAGCTGAAGTCCGCCCTGAAGGCCATCGGCTTCTGTGACGTGGTGGAGGTTGCCATCGGTGCCGACCTGTGCACCGTGGACGAAGCACACGACTTCTTGGAGGAAGTGCCCGAGAAGCTGGACTTCATGGCTACCTCCTGCTGCCCGGCATGGAGCATGATGGCAAAGACCGCCTTCCCCGCTCTGGCCAAGAACATCTCCATGACCATGACCCCCATGGTGTTCACCGCCCGCATGATGAAGCAGGCCGACCCCGAGGCCCGTATGTGCTTCATCGGACCCTGCGCCGCCAAGAAGCTGGAAGCTTCCCGCCGTACCGTCCGCTCCGATGTGGACTTCGTGCTGACCTTTGAGGAGCTGGCAGGTATCATTGAAGCCAAGGATCTGGATCTGGACAATCTGGAAGTGGATCCCGCCGAGATGGATCTGTGCTACGCTTCTGCTGCAGGCCGCGGCTTTGCACAGTCCGGCGGCGTTGCCAAGGCTGTTGCCGACAAGATCAAGGAATGGCGTCCCGACATGGAGGTGAAGATCGCCTCCGCACAGGGTCTGGCCGACTGCAAGAAGCTGCTGATGCTGGCCAAGGCCGGCAAGTACAATGGCTATCTGCTGGAGGGCATGGGCTGCCCCGGCGGCTGCATCGGCGGTGCCGGCACTATTGCCGACCCCGTGCGCACCGCAGCTGTGCTGAACAAGTATGTGAAGGATGCCGAGTTCACCGACCCCGAGCAGAGCGCCTTTATGTCCAACATCCATATGCTGAAGGACGACCCCAACTTTGAGGTCTGAGCCGCTGTAATATAATTACCCGTAAGGCTGCTGCACAGTGATTTTGTGCAGCAGCCTTTTTGTTAAAAAAAGCTGAAACTTTGTGGAAATGCCGTGAAACGAAAATTGGACGCTTGTTTATCAGGGCAAAATGCGATACACTACAAATATGAGTTTCTGATGGGTGCTTTTTACAAAAAAGCGCCTTGTCATAAAAGAACCTAGGAGGAACGGCAAGAATGATCTGGAACAAGTCTAAACAGCCCGCCGACCTGCAGCAGGGCACAGCAGCTGCACCGAAAAAAGGCGGTGCGGCGGCATTTGCCCAAAAGAACTGGAAGTGGCTGGTGCCGGTGGCCATCGTGGTGCTGGCGGGCGGCTGGTGGCTGCTGAAGCCCAAGAGCGCAAAGCCCGCTAATGTGGATACTTCCTATACGGAGACAGTGCCCGAGACCCGGAATGTCTCCAACACGCTCAGCGGCACCGGCACGCTGAAACCTGCCAATACTTACAGCGTCAAGTCGCTGGTGTCCGGCAAGGTGCTGACCGGCAGCTTTGAAGAGGGCGATATCGTGGAGGAGGGCACTGTGCTGTATACGGTGGATTCCTCCGACGCCACCACCAAGGTGGAGCAGGCAGCCATCACCCTGCAGCAGGCGCAGCGCAGCTATGATAAGACCGCCGACCGCCAGTATGTCCGCGCCGAAGTGGCGGGTATCGTCAGCAGCCTGAAGGTGAACAAGGGCGATGAGGTAAAGAGCGGGCAGGAAGTGGCTGTGGTGCGGGACAGCTCCAAGATGAATCTGGTGCTGGAGTTCCCGGCTGCGGATGCTGCCAACTTCTCGGTAGGGCAGACCGCCGAGGTCACGCTGGACGGCACCTTTGAGGTGCTGCCCGGCACCATTACCGCCGTGACCGGCACCGATGCCCTGAGCACGGGCAACCTGCTCACCCGCACTGTGACCATTGCGGTATCCAATGCGGGCGGTCTGACCACGGCACAGGCTGCAACGGCTGCTATCAACGGGGTCAGTTCCATTGCGGCAGCCAACTTCCAGTATCAGGCCGAGCGCACCCTGACTGCACTGACTTCCGGTACTGTCACCGCCATCAATGTGCGGGAGGGCGGCAGCGTGAACAAGGACGACATCATCCTGACCCTCAGCGGTGAGGAACTGACCGAGTCCATCCAGTCTGCCTCCGAGACCCTGCGCGGCGCGGAGCTGTCCATGCAGAATATGCAGGATGCCATGGATAACTACACCATCACCTCGCCCATCAGCGGCACCATCATCGAGAAAAATGCCAAGGTGGGCGATGCCCTGAGCACCGGCAGCGACCTGTGCACCATCTACGACCTGAGTTATCTGGAAATGACTATCAACGTGGACGAGCTGCAGGTCAGCAGCCTGAAGGTGGGGCAGATCGTACAGGTGACCGCAGACGCCGTGAAGGATAAGACCTACGAGGGTCTGGTCACCCGTGTGTCCATGAAGGGCGATACCAGCGGCGGCACCACCACCTACCCGGTGATCGTGCGCATTGACGAGACTGATGGTCTGCGCCCGGGTATGAACGCCAACGCCGAGATCGTGGTGGCACAGGCCAAAAATGCGCTTACCGTGCCTAACGCCGCCATTGTGCGGGGCGGCTATGTACTGGTGCGGCAGGATTCGCCCAGCGCCGTGAACGCTGATGCTTCCATGAGCGCACCGGAGGGCTATGTGTACGTCAAGGTCAAGACCGGCGTCAGTGATGACAACTATACGCAGGTGACCAGCGGCCTGTCCGAGAGCGATACCATCGCCTACGACCCCAGCTCCGTGAGCAGCGACAGCTACTATGACGACGGCGGCTACGACTACTCCGACGGTGAAGTGATCGGCGGTACCGAAAACGCCGCAGACCCTGCCGAAGGCGGCGAGGAAATGCTGCCGGAGGAGACCGAAAACGCCGAAGAACCCGCAGCGGACGCTGAAGAGCCGGCAGAAGGCATTGACCCCGCTGAGACCGGTGCAGTTGTGGTGAATTGACGCAGGAGGGATGAATGAGCGCTCTGATCGAGTTTGATGCGGTGTGCAAGTATTACCAGATGGGCGATACCACGGTAAAGGCTGCCGACCACATCACCATGAAAATCGAAAAAGGCGAGTTCGTGGCCATCGTGGGCCAGTCCGGTTCGGGCAAATCCACCTGCATGAACATCATCGGCTGTCTGGATGTGCCTACCTATGGCACCTACCGGCTCAACGGCCGGGATGTGGGCAAGATGAACCGCAACGAGCTGGCCGCCATCCGCAACGAGATGCTGGGCTTTATCTTCCAGCAGTACAATCTGCTGCCCAAGCTGAACCTGATGGAAAACGTGGAGGTGCCGCTGGTGTATGCGGGCATCTCCCGCGCCGACCGCCACGTCCGCGCCCGGGAGGTGCTGGAGCAGGTGGGGCTTGGCGACAAGCTGAAAAACCGCCCTAACCAGCTTTCCGGCGGCCAGCAGCAGCGTGTGTCCATTGCGCGGGCACTGGTGCGCAACCCGCCGGTCATTCTGGCAGACGAGCCCACCGGCGCGCTGGACTCCCATACCGGCCGCGAGGTGCTGGGGCTTTTGCAGCAGCTGCACCAGCAGGGACACACCGTGGTGCTGATCACCCACGACAACTCCATTGCTGTGCAGGCCGACCGCATCATCCGGCTGGAGGACGGTCAGGTGGTGTATGACGGCGACTCCCACGCACCGGAGGCCATGGTGCAGCCCACCCTGCTGCCCGAAACGCCGGAAAAGGAGGAACAGGCATGATCTTTGAAACCTTCCGGCAGGCCATCCAGAACGTGTGGAGCAACAAGCTGCGCACCTTTCTGACCATGCTGGGCATCATCATCGGCGTGATGGCGGTCATCGTCATCGTGGGTCTGGGCAACGGTATGACCAAAAGTATGCGGGACAGCTTTTCCGCACTGGGCACCAACACCCTCAGCATTCAGGTGTGGGGCTATGGCTCCCGCACCGTGCCGGTGGAGGAGATGTACGATATCTGCCAGCGGCATTCCAATCTGATCAAGGCGGTGTCGCCGCAGGTCAACCTCGGCGGCAACGCCAGCGGTACGCTGAAGATCGGCACCACCAGCTACCGCTGGTCCAACATAAGCGGTGTGGACGAAAACTTTACCGAAATGAAAAACTACCAGATCGTTCAGGGACGCGGCCTGCAGTACATGGATATGCAGGACAATAAGCAGGTCTGCGTTATCGGCGATTACCTCAACCGCGTGGCCTTTGGCGGCAACGGCGTGGGACAGACCCTCAAGATCGGTGCCAACAAGTTCCGCGTTGTAGGCGTGCTGTCTGACAAGGTCAGCGACCCTACCATGCAGCAGGGCAGTGATGACGACTGTGTTTATCTGCCCTACACCACCGTGATGCGGCTTTCCAGCCAGAGCATGGTGGACTGCTACACTGCCATGATGGCCGACGAAAGCCTTGCCAACGAGGCCAAGACCACCATGGAAGAGGAATTGATGTCGATCCTCAAGACCGAAAACGGCTACTATGTGTACAGCGCCAGCGAATGGCTGGAGGAAATGAACAAGATGATCAACATGGTCATCGTGATACTTACCGGCATCGCCAGCATCTCGCTGCTGGTGGGCGGCATCGGCATTATGAACATCATGCTGGTGTCGGTCACCGAGCGCACCCGCGAGATCGGCATCCGCAAGGCGCTGGGCGCAAAGGAACGCACCATTCTGGCGCAGTTCGTGGTGGAGGCAGCTACCACCTCTGCGCTGGGCGGCGTTTTAGGCATTGCGCTGGGCTATGTAATGTCCATGGTGGCGAACAGGGTGCTGCCCATGTTCATGACTGATACCACCGTTACGGTAAGCCCCTCCTTTAACTCCATTGTGGTGGCCTTTGGCATCTCGGTGGGCATCGGCGTGCTGTTCGGTTATCTGCCGGCACGGCGCGCAGCCCGGCTGAACCCCATTGAAGCATTGCGCTACGATTGAGCGCGGCGGCGTGATAAACAAAGAACAAGAGGTACGACCAATGAAAAAACGGATTCTCGCATTTCTGCTGGCGGTCAGCATTGCGGTGTCGGTGCTGGTGCTGCCGGTCTCGGCGGCCAGCATCAACAATACGGCTCTGCAGACGGCTATCACTCTGGGCGCTGTGCCCACCGGTCAGGAGCTTGGTGCCAACGTTACCCGCGGTGCCTTTGCCAAAATGCTGGTGTCCTTTTCCACCTACCGGGAGAGTGTGGACGCGCAGGGAACTGTGGGCACCTTGTACCGGGATGTGCCCGGCACCTCCCAGTGGGCACCCTACATCCGCATTGCGGTGCAGCAGGGCTGGATGAACGGCTACACCGACGGCTCCTTCCGCCCGGACAACACCGTCACGCTGGAGGAAGCCTGTGCAGCGGTGCTGAAGCTGCTGAGCTATAAGACCACCGACCTGACCGGCTCCTTCCCGCAGGCACAGCTGAACAAGGCGCAGCAGATCGGTCTGCGGGATCAGCTGACCTGTACGCAGGGTCAGGCTATGACCTACGAGCAGTGCACCCTGCTGCTGTACAACGCCCTGCGCGCCAACACCGCAAGCGGCAGCGCCTACGGCAGCTCGCTGGGCTTTACGGTGTCCAACGGTCAGGTGGATACCTCCTCGGTGCTGCTCAAGAGTCGCAAGGGTCCCTTTGTGGCGGAGGAGGGCACCCAGCTGCCCTTTACGCCGGTAAGCGTCTACCGCAACGATAAGACCTCCGCTTCGGCAGAGCTGAACAAGTACGATGTGTACTATTACAGCGAAAGCCTGCAGACGGTGTGGATCTATACCCGCCGCGCCGCAGGCCGCATTACCGCGGTATCGCCCAGCGCCAGCGCACCTACGGCACTGACTGTGGCGGGCAGCACCTACAGTCTGGGCAGCGCTGCGGTGGCGTCCAAGATCTCCACCCTGAACGGCGGCGGCGTGGGCGAAGTGGTCACCCTGCTGCTGGGCATGGACAACGAGGTAGCCGATGTGATCACCGGCGAGGAAGCCGACAGCGTGTTCTACGGTGTGGTGCAGACCGCCACCCGCAGCCTTGTGGAGGATAACGGCGCAGACGTGCTGCAAAAGATCTCGGTGATGTGCACCGACGGCATCATCCGCACCGTGAACATCGACAAAAGCCTGAACTATCCCACCGGCTGGCTGGTGGAGATCAGCGTGACCCCCGAGGGAGAGCAGGTGACCGCCATCGAGTCCAAATCGGTCAGCGGTACCATCAACGAAACCGCCACCGCGCTGGGGGACTATGCTCTGGCCGATGACGTACAAATTCTGGATACGACATCGGAGGGGTTGGCTGGGACGGTTCGTCCCAGCCGAATAGCGGGGACAAAGCTGAATGCTCTGACCGTGCGCTACTATACGCTGAATGAACAGGGACAGATCGACCGCCTGATCCTGAACGATGTCACCGGCGACCTGTGGAAATACGGCGTGCTGGACGATGTGAAGAATCTGGCCGTCAACGCCAGCTCCATTCTGGGCACCCTGACCGGCAGCGGCTCCTCCGGTTCGGGGAGCAGTTCCTCCGGGAACAGCTCTTCCAGCTCCGGCAGCACCGGCAGTACCACCAACACCACGACGGTGACGGATGATCTGCGCAGTGTGCTGGTGCCCACCACCAGCGAGATCCTGTGGGGCGTCATTGACGGCTCGCTGCTGAGCACGGTCTGGAACCGCATCACCAGCAGCTCCGGTTCGCTGCTGAGCATCGGTCTCAAGCAGCTGGCCGATATCACTGGTCAGCCCATGAGCACCATCCTCAACTTTGTGGGCGGCGGCGCTACTTATATCTGCTACGTCAACGGCGCGGTGGCCAGCTACACCACAGCCATCAAGTATCCGGTGCTGGCGGGCGGTCTGGCAGTGCGGCAGAACGTGAACGGCACGGTAAAGGCTATGATCCAGCTGATGCCCATGAAGATCGACAAGGTGGGCGCAGCATCGGTGATGAGCAACGGCACCCGCTACGAGACGGCTGACGATATGCAGGTGTACCTGTGGTACAAGGGTCAGTATTATGCCACCAAGCTTTCCGAGGTGAACTCCGAGGGCTACTACCTGACTGGCTGGTACGATAACTTTGGCTGCGCAGCAGGCAAGCGCGTGCGGGTGATCGTGGCAGTCAAAAAGGACTGATGGACTACTATGCCCCCCGGCGCAGGGCGCTGCGGGCGGTACGGCAGCTGCTCTACCCGCGTGAGTGCCCCTTCTGCGGCCGGGTGCTGGGAGATGTACGGGATTGCCCGGACTGCGCAGAGCAGCTGGAAGCGCTGCGCCGCAAGCCGGGTATCCGGCTGGACCCGGCGCAGCACTATATCAGCAATCTGGCCGGTGCAGCTGCGCCCTACCGCTACAGCGGCTGTGTGCGGCGCGGCATCCTGAACACAAAGTATCAGGGCAAGCCGTGGCGGGCTGTGGAGATGGGCAACCGTCTGGTGCAGCTGGCCTTTGGCGGAGAACTGACCGTACAGTACGGCGAGCTGCTCCCGCAGCCGGTGCCGTGGGCAGCTATCGGGTACGACCTGATCGTGCCGGTACCGGCCTCCGGCAAAAAGCGCGGCTACAACGTGCCGGAACTGATGGCGCTGCCGCTGGCAAAAGCCATGGAGGTGCCGCTGGCACCGCAGGCGCTGGTGCGCACCCGCGCCAAACGGCATCAGGCCGGTCTGCCGCTGGAGCAGCGCATGGCCAACGTAGCAGGCGCGTTCCGGGCGGCACAGCCGCAGCAGGTGGAGGGCAAGCGCATCCTGCTGGTAGATGACGTGATCACCACCGGCACGACCGCTGCCGCCTGCGCACAGGCACTGCTCCATGCCGGGGCAGACAGCGTGTTCGCGCTGGCCTTTGCCACGGTAGAGTTTGGCGCGCCGCCGGACGACACCACCCCGATCTGCGAGGATGACGAGGAAGATGTGTATAGCGATTTTTGAAAATAACGCTCTTTCGCGCATCCCTTCGGCGGGCAAAGGCCGGGAAAGCAAAATGTAAAAACGGCATAAGAAATTTGGAAAAAGCGCTTGACAAAACGGGAAAAGTCGGGTATACTAATCAAGCTGTGAGCGGCAAACGCAAACAGATATCCGGGTGTAGCGCAGTTTTGGTAGCGCGCTTGAATGGGGTTCAAGAGGCCGTGAGTTCGATTCTCGCCACTCGGACCATAAATCCAACGATTTCACGTTAGAAATCGTTGGATTTTTTTGTTTATAGGCTGGCCTCATTTGGTTTTGACCACAATTTTGACCACAATGCGGGCGATTTTATCTGGTCAATCGCAGGGGCAAGTGGACTTTTTTGGACGCAAGAGCATCTGCTGCGATATGCGAGCCAGCGTTGATGCCAACGCTTTGAAAAGCTGGCTCGCGATAATTAGTGCCGTTCCGTCCAATTTTCAGGCCGAAAATGCCTCGCTGAACAACTGGATCGCACTCTGCCGAATGGATTCCTGAACATGGAGATAATGCTCAGTCATTTCGGTATCGGCATGGCCTACGATGCTCTGGATGGTCTGAATATCCACGCCCAACGCCTGCATCTGCGACACATAGGTGTGGCGGCAGCTGTGCGGCGTGAGCAAGCGGACATCGCCCGCTTCTTCTAGAGATTTGCGGAACACATCCCGGAAATGGGTGGGGTTGCAGGGCAAGCCGGTCTTGGGGCTTTCCCAGATGAACTGGTCGGTGGTATCCCGCAGCTTGATGGCACACGGGCGGACATTCAGCGGCACCGGAATATCCCGGATACTGTCTTTGGATTTCGGACTGCCGATGCTGACCGTACCTTTTACGACCTTTACTGCCTGCCGGATGTGAATGACAGAGCCATCTTCTTCAATAAACTGCGGCTCCAAAGCCAGAAGTTCCTGCATTCTCATCCCAGTGCCGAGCAAAAGCCGAATACTCAAGCCCATGCGGTCATCGGGCAGCACCTTCATCAGGTGTGCGACTTCCGCTGTGGTAAAGGCTTCCTTGCGCTTTGCGGTTCCGGTTGCCCGCATCTTTTCAGCAAGCCGGACCGGGTTGCGGCGCACAAGGTCATTGGCTTCTGCCTTTTGAAAGATCTGGTAGAGCATCCCTCGTGCCTTGCTGATGTAAGAATCCGAGCGGCCATCGCGCCGCATCCCTTTCAGGAAGTTTTCAATGTCGATGGGGCGTATGACGGTCAAGGGGCGATGATAAAATCCCTCTTTGAGCATTTTCAGGCAGTATTTGTAGCTTTCCTGTGTCGTGGGAGCGATATTATCCCTGTGACCCTCGAACCATGTATCGGCCCAATCCTCAAAGTACAGGATCGTGTCCAGCTGGATACCGCTGATAAGCGCATCCTGATACTCTTTCAGTTTGAGCTTGACCTCCTTCTGGGTTTTGCCATAGAAGGTCTTGAAGCGCGGCGAACCATCTTTCTGATAGCCGTCCATCATACGTAATTCCCAGCGACCATCGCTGCGGTGGCGAAGCGTACCCTCGCCGTGTGAACGTTTGCTTGGCATATTGCCTCCTTCCTGATGTCAAGTCGTTTCGTGAATCAGTATAAATAAAGCGACCTCTTGAATCAAGGATGTCAGATCAGCTGTTTACGCTGTCGCTAATCCACTGAAGAAAGCGGTCTTTGGGAACGACCATCCGCTTACCGATGTGGAGCGTGGGAAAGCCGTCCGAACGGAGCAGGATGTAAGCGTTGGCGCGGGAGATGCCCAGCGCAGCAGCGACATGATCGGCTGTCAGGGTGATGGGAAGCTGCTCATACGAAGTGAACTGAGAGCGCATAGAATACCTCTTTTCTCTATATGTTGTGTTAAGTGAATACAGGAACACTATATATTGCACTTTGATATGTAACAAGGGGCATCTGCGGTTTGCGGATGCCCCTTGTGTATATGGGAGAC
>OHMF01001224.1_pt1 | contig 9943 bp, 8 predicted proteins | sample 1569181 | NCBI WGS metagenome assembly OHMF01 (sample SAMEA3879559, study PRJEB24766) | human gut metagenome | biome: human-associated habitat; feature: feces | place: USA | collected 1985/1987
TCAATCGCAAGGGAAGTTGGTTGCACATAGATTGACACCATATTTGCGATATGCAATTCGCGGATGTTGCCAGCGAATCAAAATGCGATAGGCCGGGAAACCGGTGCCAGGGTTCGACTCCCTGATGCTCCGCCAAAAACGCCGCAGGACGATGCGTTCTGCGGCGTTTTTCATTGCATATTTTACTTTCCCGCCAGCAATACCGCCAGCACAGCCTTCTGGACGTGCAGACGGTTCTCAGCCTCGGTGAAGATCTCGTCGGCGTGGGCCTCGAAGACGGCAGTAGAGATCTCCTCGCCGCGGTGAGCGGGCAGGCAGTGGAGCACCATGCAGTCCGGCTTTGCGGCTTTCAGGAGGCCGCTGGTGAGCTGGAAGCCTGCAAAGTCCCGCAGGCGGCTCTCGCTCTCGGAGGTGCCGGGGGCAGCGGTATTCCAGACAGCCGTCACCACCACATCGGCGTCCTTGACGCCTTCGGCGGGGTCTTCCAGCAGGCGGAACGCACTGCCGTACTTATGGGCGAACATCAGCACATCTGCCGCCGGGTGGTAACCGTGGGGGCAGACGCAGTCTACCTTCATGCCGGAGAGCAGGCCGCCCACGATGAGGCTGTTGGCCATATTACTGCCGTCGCCGACGAAGCAGAGCTTCTGGCCCGCCAGCGCACCCCGGCGCTCCCGGATGGTCATGAGGTCGGCCAGCACCTGACAGGGGTGAGCATAGTCCGTCAGACCGTTGATGACGGGGACGCCCGCAAACTCAGCGAACTCTTCCAAATCGCTCTGGCGGTAGGTGCGCCAGACAACGCAGTCATAATAGCGGCCCAGCACCCGGGCGGTATCCTTGAGCGGCTCGCCGCGGCCGGACTGCAGCTCGGTGGCGGCATTCATGTAGTTGCCGAGGCCGCCCAGCTGGTAGACGCCCACCTCGAAGCTGGTGCGGGTACGGGTGGAGTTTTTCGAGAACATCAGCGCGACGCTCTTGCCCTTGAGCAGAGGTTCGGTGCCTCCGGCCTTCTGCTGAGCTTTCAGCTCATCGGCCACATCAAGGATGTGGTCCACCTCGTCAGGGGTGAGGTCGCTCATTTTCAGCAGATGCTTCATGCCTGCTCCTCCGTTTTGCTGGGGTCCATCTCCGCGAGGACGCTGCCCAGAATATCCAGCGCCATCTCCACATCGTGGGCGGTCAGAGTCAGCGGCGGCAGCAGGCGGAGGCGGGTCTTTGCGGTAAGCACCAGCAGGCCCTTTTCGCGGCAGGCGGCCAGCACGTCAGCGGCCTTGATGCCCTCGAGGAACTCGATGCCGACCATCAGGCCGATGCCCGAGAGGCTCCTGACGCGGGGCAGCTTTTCCAGACCGGTGCGCAGCTGGACGGCCCGCTCGTTGACGTTGGCGAGGAAGCTGGCGTCCATCCGGTCCACGACGACATTCGCACCGGCGCAGACCACCGGGTTTCCGCCGAACGTGGAGCCGTGGCTGCTGGGTCCCATACCGGCAGCGACTTTCTCATTCATCAGGACAGCGCCAATCGGCAGGCCGCCGCCCAGACCCTTGGCCAGCGTAACGACGTCGGGCTGGAGGTTGTAGTGCTCACAGCACAGGAAGGTGCCGGTGCGGCCCACGCCGGTCTGCACCTCGTCCACGATGAGCACAAGGTCTTTTTCGTCGCACAAAGCGCGCACGGCCTGCACATACTCCGGGTCCAGCGCCATCACGCCGCCCTCACCCTGAATGAGCTCCATCATCACGGCGCAGGTGTGGCGGTCCACCAGTTCCCGCAGCGCTTCGATATCGCCCGCCGGGACGTACTGGAAGCCCTCGTTGAAGGGGCCGAAGTAGTTGTGGAACACCTCCTGCCCGGTGGCGGTCAGGGTGGCAAGGGTGCGGCCGTGGAAGCTGTTGACCAGCGTGATGACATTGTAGCGGTCCTTGCCGTAATGATCCACGCTGTACTTGCGGGCGGCCTTGATGGCGCCCTCGTTGGCTTCGGCGCCGGAGTTGCCGAAGAACACCTTACTCATGCCGGTGCGCTTGCACAGCTTTTTCGCCAGCTTGCCGCAGGGTGCGGTATAGTAGAGGTTGGAGGTGTGCTGCAGCTTGTGTGCCTGCTGGGACACGGCTTCTGCCCATGCAAGGTCGCAGTAGCCAAGGCTGTTTACCCCGATGCCGCTGGTGAAGTCCAGATACTTCTGTCCCTCAGGGCCCTCGGCGTACAGCCCGTGGCCCTTTTCCAGCACGATGGGGCTGCGGTTATAGGTGTGCAGGACGTACTCGTTGTCCCGCTTGATGACTTTTTCAGAATCCATAGGTGTACCTCCTGTGAATAGAAGTTCCGCGCATACGCTGCTCCCCCGGAGGGAGCGTTTTTTCTATTATAATACTGCTTTTTCGCTTGCGCAATCTTTTTATTCGCGGTGGCTGCGGCGGTAGAAGCGGGTACCGGAGCCGCGGTCGGAGAACAGTTCCAGCAGGATGGAGTGCGGCACGCGGCCGTCAATGATGACCGCTTCGTGCACGCCCTGATAGATGGCATCCGCCATGCCGCCGATCTTGGGGATCATGCCGCCCGCAATGATGCCGGCGGACTTGTAGCCCTCGATCTCGGAGACCTCCACCTCGGGGATGAGGGTGGATTCATCTTCCTTATCCCGCAGCAGACCCGCGATATCGGTCATGGACACCAGCTTTTCCGCCTTGAGGGCAATGGCGATCTGGGCCGCGGCGGTGTCCGCGTTGACGTTGTACGCCTGCCCGAGGTCATCCATGCCCACGGTGGCGATGACCGGGATAAAGCCGCCGTCCAGCAGGCTTTCGATCAGGGTGGCGTCCACATGGACGATCTCGCCCACATGACCCAGCTGGGGGTCCAGCTCGGTGCAGCGGAGCATCTGTCCGTCCATGCCGCACAGACCCACGCCGCGCCCGCGCAGCTTTGCCACAAGGTCCTTGTTCACCTTACCGGCCAGCACCTGCTGCACGATCTCCATGGTGGCATCGTCCGTCACCCGCAGACCGCCCGCAAAGTGGCTCTCCACGCCCACCTTTTTCAGCATCTCGTTGATGGCCGGGCCGCCGCCGTGCACCAGCACCACCCGCACCCCCAGCAGGGTCAGGGTGACAAGGTCGTTCATCACGGCGTTTTTCAAGCTCTCGTTGATCATGGCGTTGCCGCCGTACTTGATGACCATGGTTCTGCCATGGTACTTTTGGATATAAGGGGTGGCTTCCGAAAAAAGCCGCGCCATTTCTTCGTTTTTCATCTGTTTCGCGCTCCTGTCAGGTTCTGTAATCGCCGTTGATCTTCACATAGTCGTAGGTCAGGTCACAGCCCCATGCCTTGGCGCTTGCATCGCCGGTGCCCATATCCACCTTGACCAGAATATCGTGCTCAGCCAGCACCTTGGCGGCTTCGTCCTCGCTGTAAGGGTGGTAGGCGGCGTTCTCGCACACATACACCTCGCCCGCCTTGCTGGAAAGCCAGACGCAGACCTTATCAATGGAGAAATCCCCGGGGGTGTAGCCGATGGCGCACAGGATGCGTCCCCAGTTGGCATCGCGGCCAAAGACCGCCGCCTTGAACAGGTTGGAGCAGACCACGCTGCGGCTGACGGCGCGGGCGGTTTTCAGGTCGGGCGCATGGGTCACCTCGCAGGTGATCAGGTGGGTGGCACCCTCGCCGTCTCCGGCGTGCTCGGCGCACATGTGCTCTGCAATGGCGGTCAGCGCTGCCACAAAGGCGGCGTAGTCCGCGTTCTCCTCGCAGATCTCCGGGTTGCCCGCAAGACCGGATGCCATGATGATGAGGGTATCGTTGGTGGAGGTGTCCAGATCCACGCTCATCTGGTTATAGGTGCCGGGCACAACGGTCTTGAGCGCCTTTTCCAGCAGCGCGGGCGAGACGGCGGCGTCGGTGGTGTAGAACGCCAGCATGGTAGCCATGTTGGGGGCGATCATGCCGCTGCCCTTGCCGATGGCACCCACGGTGCACACCTTGCCGCCCAGCTCGAACTGGATGGCGTATTCTTTTTTATGGGTGTCGGTGGTCATAATGGCGGTGGCAGCGTCCGTGCTGCCCTGCGCGGTGGCAGCCAGCTTTTCCGCTGCCGCCGGGATGCCCCGGGCAAAGGGGTCGATGATCATGGGCTGACCGATGACGCCGGTGGAGGCGGGCAGGACGTCCTTTTCGTCAATCTTCAACGCCTTGCCCACCAGTGTGCAGCACTCCTCGGCCAGCGCCACGCCGTTGGCGGCGCAGGTGTTGGCGTTGCCGCTGTTTACCACAATGGCCTGTGCATAGCCATCGGCCAGATGGGCGCGGTCCACCTTGATGGGCGCACCGCAGACCTTGTTGGTGGTGTACACGCCCGCAGCGGCGCAGCGCACCTCGGCCTTGATGAGCGCCAGATCATATTTTTCGCTGTGATTTGCCCGGATGCCGCAATGGACACCGGCTGCTGCAAAACCCTTGGGCGCGCAGATGCCGCCCGCAACTTCCTTATACTGCATAACGATTTTCCTTTCCCACAAAGAAAAACAAGTTTATTCCAACCCTTTGGTCTCTTCCAAACCCAGCATCAGGTTCATGCACTGGACGGCGGCACCGGAGGAGCCTTTGCCCAGATTATCAAACAGCGAGACCAGCATCATCTGGTCTCCGGCGGCGTTCACGGTCAGGTACAGCTCCATGCGGTCGGTGCCCGCCATGGCATTGGAGTACAGACCGTTTTCCGGCAGCGGCTCGTTCAGGCCGTGCACCTTGACGGTGGCAGCGTCCTTGTAGTAGTCCGCAAGGGCGGCAGCTACAGCTTCGGCAGTGGTGCCCGCAAGACCAAGATCCAACGGCACCAGCACCTGCATCCCGCAGTAGTAGTCGCACACCACCGGCACGAACATCGGCGTGTGCGCAAGGCCGCTGATCTTCTGCATCTCCGGCAGATGCTTGTGGCCAAGGCTCAGGCCGTAGCTCTTGGGCGCATCCAGCTTGCTGTGCGCCGGGCGGTCGGGGCTTTCGTAGTCCGCGATCATCTTTTTACCGCCGCCGGAGTAGCCGGAGATGCCGGTGCAGCTGAACGGATAATCCGCCGGGGCAAGGCCCAGCTCCACCAGCGGGCGGGCAATGCTGATAAAGCCGCTGGCATAGCAGCCGGGCACTGCCACGCGGTAAGAGTTCTGAATTTTTGCCTTCTGTCCCTTCAGCTCCGGGAAGCCGTAGTCCCATGCGGCATCGGTGCGGAAGGCGGTGGAGGTGTCCAGCACCTTCACGTCCGGGCGCAGCAGGGGCATGACTTCTTTAGAAGCTGCATCCGGCAGGCAGAGGAAGGCAAGGTCGGCAGAATTGATGACCTTTGCCCGCTCGTGCACGTCCTTGCGCCCTTCGGCAGAGATGGACAGCAGCTCGATCTCCGGGCGGGCTGCCAGACGGTCGGCAATGCGCAGGCCGGTGGTGCCGGAAGAGCCATCAATAAACACCTTTACCTTCATGCGTTTTCCTCCTCCCATGCGTCCAGCCGCGCCGTTGCCAGCGCGATCTGGCGCTGGACGCTGGCGGCGCTGGGGCCGCCGTAGCTGGTGCGTCCCTCGCAGCAGTGCACAAGGTCGATGGCATCATAGATATCGGCCCCGAACAGCGGGCTGTAGGTCTGGAACTGGGTCAAAGTCAGCTCCTCCAGCGTTTTGTCGGCAGCAATGCAGTCCGACACCATGCAGCCGGTCAGCTTGTAGGCATCCCGGAAGGGCATCCCCTTCTTGGTCAGGTAGTCGGCGCAGTCGGTGGCGTTGATAAAGCCCTTTGCGGCGGCGCGGCGCATATTGGCGGACAGGGTCTTCATGGTATCCAGCATGGGGGTGATGGTCTTGAGACAGAGCTCCAAGGTATCCACTGCATCAAAGATGGCTTCCTTGTCCTCCTGCATATCCTTGTTGTAGGCCAGCGGCAGACCCTTCATCATCACCAGCAGGGTGTTCAGGTCGCCGTACACCCGGCCGGTCTTGCCGCGGATCAGCTCCGTGACATCCGGGTTCTTCTTCTGGGGCATGATGGACGAGCCGGTGGTAAAGGCATCGTCCAGCTCGATGAACTTGAACTCCCAGCTGCACCACAGGATGATCTCCTCCGAAAGGCGGGACAGGTGCATCATGCAGATGGAGATGGCGCTTGCCAGCTCGATGCAGAAATCACGGTCGGACACGCCGTCCAGACTGTTGGCACAGGGTGCGGCAAAGCCCAGCTTCTCGGCGGTGAAATCCCGGTCCAGCGGGTAGGTGGTGCCTGCCAGAGCGCCAGAGCCCAGCGGGCACTGGCTGTCCATGCGGGCGGTGGCGTCCGCAAAGCGGTCAAGGTCGCGCAGCAGCATGGAAGCGTAGGCCATCAGCGCGTGACCGAAGGTGATGGGCTGGGCGCGCTGCAGGTGGGTGTAGCCGGGCATGACAGCGGTGGTATTCTCCGCGGCCTTCCTGCAGATGACCTTGATGAGCTCCACGATGTAAGCCTGCAGGGTGTGGCTGTAGTCCCGCAGGGTCAGGCGGATATCCAGCGCCACCTGATCGTTGCGGCTGCGGCCGGTGTGCAGCCGCTTGCCAGCATCGCCCACGCGGGCGGTCAGAGTCTGCTCCACAAAGGTGTGCACATCCTCGGCATTAGGGTCAATCTCCAACGCGCCGCTGTGCAGATCGTTCAAAATGGATTGCAGGCCCTTGTGGATATCGTCCACATCCTGCTGGGAGATGATGCCCTGCTTGCCCAGCATAGCAGAGTGTACCATGCTGCCGTGGATATCCTGTTCGATCATCCGCGCATCAAAGCGGATGGAAGAGTTAAAGTCGTTCACGCGGCTGTCCACCGCTTTGCTGGAACGTCCCTGCCAAAGTTGGGGCATAAGAAAACCTCCGGTATTATTGTAATGAATAGAGAATAAAGAATAATGAAAAATGTTGGTGTGCGCGCCACGCGCAAATAAAATAGATACAGCCTTTTAATGGGGGTTCAGTCTGATGTTTGCTGCGACCTTGGCTTTTTTTGAGCCGTGCCGCAGGCACGGCGGTCTACCATCATGATTCTTTTTCCTTTTTATAGTATATACTGGAACGCCAAAGCCGCCAAGGGGGTCAATGCCTCCCTGGCGGCAGTTTTGTTAATGGAAAAATGCGATTACTTTACTTCCGGCCAGTTCTTTGCCAGCTTGGCGCGCTCAGCAATGGGCAGGCCAAACAGGTTGATAAAGCCGTTTGCATCAAACTGATCGTAATCCTCATCCTCGCCGAAGGAAGCAGTCTGCTCATCGTACAGGGTGAACGGGCTGGTAACACCAGCGTTGATCAGGTTGCCCTTGTACAGCTTCAGTTTCACATCACCGGTAACGGTCTTCTGCAGGTCGTCGGTGAATGCGCTCAGGGCTTCACGCAGCGGGGTGAACCACTTGCCATCGTAAACCAGCTCGCCCATCTTCTGAGCAACGGACTCCTTGAAGTGGAAAGCATCCTTGTCGATGGTGATGGTTTCCAGAACGTTGTGAGCCTTGTACAGGATGGTGCCGGCGGGGGTTTCGTACACGCCGCGGCTCTTCATGCCGACAAGACGGTTCTCAACGATATCCAGCTGGCCAATGCCATTCTCGCCGCCGATCTTGTTCAGGTACTCAATCAGGGCAACACCGTCCATCTCCTTGCCGTCCACAGCGGTGGGAATGCCCTTCTCAAAGTGGATGGTAACATAGGACGGGGTATCCGGTGCCTGCTCCGGGGAAACACCCAGCTCCAGGAAGCCGGGCTTGTTGTACTGGGGCTCGTTGGCGGGGTTCTCCAGATCCAGACCCTCGTGGCTCAGATGCCACAGGTTCTTGTCCTTGGAGTAGTTGGTCTCGCGGTTGATCTTCAGGGGGATGTGGTGAGCCTCGGCGTAGTCGATCTCTTCGTCACGGCTCTTGATGTCCCACTCACGCCAGGGAGCAATGATGGCCATATCGGGGCACAGGGCCTTGAGGGTCAGCTCAAAACGCACCTGATCGTTGCCCTTGCCGGTGCAGCCGTGGCAGATGGCATCTGCACCCTCCTTGATGGCGATGTCTGCCAGTGCCTTGGCGATGCACGGACGTGCAAAGCTGGTGCCCAGCAGGTAGTCCTCGTACTTCGCGCCGAACTTCAGGGTGGGGAAGATGTAGTTCTCCACAAAGTCCTTCTTCAGGTCCAGCACATACAGCTTGGATGCGCCGGTAGCCTTGGCCTTTTCTTCCAGACCGTCCAGCTCGGTGCCCTGACCCACATCACCGGAAACAGCGATGACCTCGCAGTTGTTGTAGTTTTCCTTCAGCCAGGGAATGATGATGGAGGTATCCAGACCGCCGGAGTAAGCCAGCACGACTTTTTTGATGTTTTCCTTTTTCATGATAAACGCGCTCCTTTTAATAAAAATACACTTTTGTACCCTGATGCGCACTTTCCCTTCGCATCCTCTGTCTTTGATTCGCAGTTGATGCTTTTATTATACGCCACGCGGCTTTTCCGTCAATGCTGAAAACTGCCAAACATGCCGCGCATTTGCGGCAGGATTTGTTACACTTTGTATGTTTATGCAATATTATTTGTTTATATTCAAATTTTATGCAGTTAAAATGTATATATAAAATGCAAAAAAGCGCCCCGAAGGACGCTTTCTTTATGCCTGGTATCTTCCCAGGATCTCCTCCACCTGTTCCTGTGTCAGCGGGTGGGTGGGCTCCGGCTTTTCATTGCCCCTGCGCAGGGGCAGCCACCAGGTGGACAAGCCCAGCCAGCCGAACTTATAGGCAGTGTGGGGCTCACGGCCCACGCAGGTGAAGCCCAAGCGGGCATGGATACGCTCACTGGCGGGGTTGGGGTCTGCCACAAGGGCGTAGACATTCCAGTAACCCATCCCGTCCAGAATATCCAGCAGGGCGCGGTAGAGGGTATCCCCCACACCAAAGCCCCGGGCATCGGGGGCACAGTAGATGGTGCTCTCCACAGCCCAGTCGTAGGCCTCCCGGGGGTGGTAGCGGTGGGCGCAGGCGTAGCCCAGCAGCTTACCGTCCCCATCCCGGGCCAGCAGCAGAGGGATCAGCGCACGGGTGCTGTCCACCCAGTCCTCATACTCCGGCAGGGAAGAGGGCGTTACCTGAAAGGTTGCCGTGTGGTGCAGGACATACCAGTTGTAGATGTCCAGGATCTCCGCCGCATCGGCCCGGGTGGCCAGCGAGAGCCGGGGCAGGTTTTTCTCAGCCCATTCGGCGCACAGGGCTTCCTTCTGCGCCTTGGTCAGCTTTTTCAGGGCTGCTTCCCGGCGCAGGGCGGCAGATTTGTCTGTGCACCGTTCCAGATACGCGAACCGCTGTGCCCCCAGCGCACGGGTGCACTTGGCTCCCTTCCCGCTCTTGTGGGCGTGCAGGCGGCTGGCCGGGTCATTTGTCCAGCCCGTGTAGAGTTGGCCGCCTGCGCAGCGCACCATATAGACATAGGCCCGCTCCGCCTTCTCCGCTTCCCCGCTCATATCACAGTCTCCCGTTGTTTTTCAGCACCTGACGGCAGGCGGCCAGCGCCGTCTCCTTGTCCTTTGCGGTGATGAGGAAGCGGCTGGCGTGGCAGAAGCTGATACCCTCGATGCCGCTCTTCTGCTCAATGATCTCCTGCGGCTGGCCCGCCGCGCTGGCTGGGGTAGATGACGAAGAGAGCATCGGTCTTGTACAGGCCATTCTTCCAGGGCAGGTAGCAGGGCAGGATCACGATGCCGTCCCGGGAATTCTTATAGGCCTGCTGCACTTTCTCGTCGGCGCGGTTCACGGCATTCGCGCTCTCGATCTGGTTTTCCAGGATCTGCTTTGCCACAGCCACCGCCTTGAAGAAGCAGGTGTCCTGATCCTCCTTGGAATCCCACACCGGGTTGAAGAAGCCGATGGCATCGCACAGGCTGTTCTGCTCGCCGGTGTTATCGTTCAGGT
>OHMF01001230.1_pt1 | contig 9927 bp, 8 predicted proteins | sample 1569181 | NCBI WGS metagenome assembly OHMF01 (sample SAMEA3879559, study PRJEB24766) | human gut metagenome | biome: human-associated habitat; feature: feces | place: USA | collected 1985/1987
TCGTAGGCCACGGCGATGCGGCGGTTCCACCACGCCTGGTCGATGGGCTCCCGCTCGAACGAGAGCACGCGCACGGCGATCGACCCCACCTGGTAGTGGCCCAAGGCCATGAATTCGCCCTGTCGGGTGTAGACCTCGACGAGCGCCCCTTCGGCGAAATCGGACTCCTCCTCGGCTTTGATGTGATCGATGGCGCCCGAGAAAATCCACGGGTGGCGGCGCAGGAGCGACTCCTCCTTGCCCCGGCGCAGGTAAATTTGCGGTATCATTGGCGAAGCGGTTTTTTCGGTGTGCGCAGCAGTCGGTCGTAGATGCGGGTGCAGACCCAGGCGTCGGTGGCGGCGTAGAGCTGCTGCTTGTCGGTGAGCGTCGCGGCCTCCCAGTTGCTCAGCCGCTGGGCCTTCGAGACGCGCTGTCCGAGCACGATGGCCGAGAGCTTGCGCAGGCTCTTCTCCCCGATGCCCCACTCGGGGGCGATGCCCTGCAAGTCGACGAAGCCCCCGTCGCGGAAGTGGCGGATCTGGCGCAGCGAGCGCAGGTCGCCCGCCACGTCGGCGCCGATTTTGAGAATCCGCCTGTCTTCGAGCAGTTGCAGGATGGGCTTGGCCAGCGGAATCTTGTTGAGCCGGAACAGGTAGCAGACTGTCGGCGTGGAGAGTTGCAGCAGCGATACGCGGAACGTGACGCCCGGGCGGAACGAGGGGCGCGTCTCGGTGTCGAAGCCGATGACGGGCTGCTCGGCGAGCGTTTTGCAGGCCGCGGCGATGTCGCGTTCGTGTTCGACGATGCGGATCTCCCCCCGGAACTCTACGGCCGGGAGCAGGGCGGTCTGCTCGTTGCTGATTTTATCAATGAAGTTGTTAACTGTGGTCATGCGGTGAAAATTCCCACAAATTTATGCATTTATTTTCAGAAAAGCGGCTCTTCGGCGCGCTATTTTGCCTTGTCCGGGCCGTCGGGACCGCTGAAAAGCGCGATGCGTCCGTCTGCGAAGGTCCGGACCGCCCCTTCCCCGAGCAGTTCGCGCACCGCTTCGGCCAGCCGTTCGGGCGGGCAGGCCAGTTCGGCGGCGAGCCGGTGCGGGTCGGCCGGGGACCGGGCGAGGCACGCCAGGAGTTTTTCGCGCAGGGCGCTTTCGGAGCCGGGCGCATCGCCTGCCGCTCCGGGGTGAGCGGTTCCGGGAGCGGTTCCGGCCTCCCGGGCGGCGGCTTTCGCGGCCCGTTTGCGGGCCAGGCAGAGGTCGCAAACCCCGCAGGGGGTGGCGTCGTCGGCCCCGAAGTAGTGCTCGAGCACGACGCTGCGGCACTCCTGCTCGTTGTCGGCGTAGGCGATCATCCGCTCGAAACGTTCGCGCATCAGCTCCTGCCGCCGCTTGTAGGTCTCGGGGGCTATGTAGAGGTCGGCGCGCGGAAGGCGTTCCTCGTTCATAAAGAGGATGGGCGAGCGGTTCGAGGGGATGTAGCGGATCACGCGCAGTTGCCAGAGCCGTTTCAGCAGGTCGTGCACCTTTTCGGGCGTATAGCCGCTCCAGGTCGCTATTTCCGTTTCGTCGATGGGGCGGAAGTCGGTGAAAACCCCTTCGTACAGACGCAGCAGAACACGGATGATGTGGTCCAGATCGTCGCGGATCACCCGCAGGCGGTAGAGATCGTCGCGGCTGACGCAGAAGAGGATGCGCGCGGGGTTGGCCGCTTCGTCCATGAGGGTCATGTAGCCGTTCTGACTCAGGATCTTCAGGGCGTTCTGTACCAGACCCGTATAGAGGTGCTCCCGGGTGCAGAAATCGCGCAGGTTGAACAGAAAGGAACTTTGGGCACCGTCGCCGATGGCGATCTGGAGGTAGCTGCAGATTTTTTCGTAGATCGAACGGATCTTTTCGAGCGGCGGGTAGTCCGCTTCGAAGCGTTTGGCGATGCGTTCCGCATCGTCGGAAGAAATCAGCAATACGGCATAGCTGCGCCGCCCGTCGCGTCCGGCACGTCCGGCCTCCTGATAGTAGCTTTCGAGCGAGTCGCACATCGTATAATGTACCACGTAGCGGACGTCGGGCTTGTCGATCCCCATCCCGAAGGCATTGGTAGCGACCATGACGGGGGTACGCCCCGAAATCCAGGCTTCCTGCCGCATCGAGCGCTCGGCGTGTCCCAGCCCGCCGTGATAATATTCTGCGGAGATACCTTCGTCGCGCAGGAAAGCCGCGACCTGTTCGGCTCCTTCGCGGGTGCGGACATAGACGATGCCGGAACCGCCGACGTTGCGGATGATCCGCAGGAGCTGTTCGTTTTTGTCGTCGGTATGGCGCACGGCATAAGAGAGGTTGGGACGCGAAAAATCGCTGCGCAGCAGATGGGGTTCCGCGAAGCGCAGCTTTTCCATGATGTCGTCCGCGACGCGCGGTGTGGCCGAGGCCGTGAGAGCCAGCACGGGGACGCCGGGAATCCGCTCGCGCAGCTCGGCGATCCGCAGGTAGGAGGGCCGGAAATCGTAGCCCCATTGGGAGATGCAGTGGGCCTCATCGACGGCGAGAAGCGATACGTTCATTCGCTGCACCCGCAGGCGGAAGGCCTCGGATGCGAGCCGTTCGGGAGCGACGTAGAGGAATTTCACGTCGCCATAGACGCAGTTGTCCAGGTCGATGTCGATCTGCCGGGCCGACAGGCCCGAATGGATCGCCAGAGCACGGATGCCCAGCTTGCGGAGCCGATCGACCTGGTCTTTCATCAGGGCGATCAGCGGGGTGACCACGATGCATACGCCCTCCGAAGCCAGTCCCGGAATTTGATAGGTGAGCGACTTGCCGCCGCCCGTGGGCATCAGGGCCAGCGTATCGCGTCCGGCGAGCACCGAGAGGATGACCTGTTCCTGCACGGGGCGGAACGTGTCGAACCCCCAGTAGCGCTTGAGCAGCGCTGCGATCTGTTGCCGTCTGTTCGGTGCTGTCGATTCCATATACACAAAGGTAGTGTTTTTGGCTTTTACCCGAGCCCGGAGGGGATAAAAAGTGCGTCATATTAGGTTTCTCGAAATATTTTCCTATATTTGCACGTTGAAGAAGAAAACCGACCGATGAGAATCAAAGAGGAATATAAGGTCCGTGAAATGGCAGGCGAGCATATCGTGGTGATGCAGGGCCGTTACGGAGTGGATATGACCAAAGTGATTGCATTGAACGAAACCTCGCTCTGGTTGTGGAACCGGTTGCAGGGACGTGAGTTCGGTACCGACGATGTCCGCGATTTGCTCCTCGGCGAGTACGACGTGGATGCGGAAACCGCCGAGCGCGACGCCCAGGCGTGGGTCGCCCGGCTCAAAACGTGTAATTTAGTCGAAGAATGAGCGTAAAGCTGCGCAGATATATGTCCGTGTGGATGCTGCTGGTCGCCTACTGTTTCTCGGTAGGAGCAGCGGCATACGCCGTACTTTCGTGCCACTGTATGGGGCAGGAGAAAGGCGAGGTGCATATATGCTGCCGGGGTTGCGACATCCATACCGAATGCGATTCGCATTCGGCCGGTTTTAAGGCCGTTTGCTGCGGAGTGGATCACTCCAAGGTGTCGGAGCTATATACTTCCGTATCGTCTTCCCAATGGGAGCGTGATACGAAGGTCATGATCGTCGATCTTCCTGCCATATTGGCAGCGGAGATGACGGCGATTCCGTTCGATTCCGTTCATTGGGCGACGGTTTCTGAACGTCTCTGTCTGGCCCATAGCACGGTCCATCTTCTCTCTTCCGGACTGCGTGCTCCTCCCGTTTTCGTGTAACGACGCATGAAAAAGTGCAGTGCCTGCGTGTACTGTGTTTTTCCTGCAACAGGCCGGTTGCCCGATTTGCAACCGGATTGCAAGAATGGAATATTATTTTTGCATCATGTTTACACAATCAACGGAAAATCAAATGAAATTCAAGTATTTAGCAGTATTAGTCTTTTTTGTTGCATCGGCATTCGGCGCGGCTCGGGCTCAGAATGTCAAAGGTGTCGTATATGGAGCCGACACGGACGAGCCGCTGATCGGTGCATCGGTGTACTGGGCCGGAACGACGGTGGGAACCGGTGCCGATGCCGAAGGAAATTATACCATACACCGGGTTAAGGGATACGATATGCTGGTCGCCGGCTTCGTCGGATATACCAGCGATACGATTCGCGTCGAGAGCGGCGTGGAGCGGGTCGATTTTCGTCTGTCGAACGACGGGGTGGAACTCGAGGAGGTCGTGGTGAACAGTACGCTGGGCGGTAACTACGTGAAGCGGGACGGCATTCTCAAAGGGGAGATGATCTCCTTCGCGGGCCTCTGCAAGATGGCTTGTTGCAACCTGGCCGAGAGTTTCGAGAACTCCGCTTCGGTGACAGTCGGTTACAGCGACGCCATTTCGGGTGCGCGTCAGATCAAGATGCTCGGTTTGGCCGGCACTTACACGCAAATATTGGACGAAAACCGTCCGATCATGCGCGGTTTGAGTGCTCCCTACGGCCTGAGCTATACGCCGGGCATGTGGCTCAATTCGATCCAGGTGTCGAAGGGTATTTCGTCCGTGACTGCCGGACATGAGGCCATCACCGGACAGATCAACCTCGAGCACCGCAAACCGACCGACGACGAGCGGCTGTTCATCAACTTCTACCTTGACGACGAACTGCGTCCCGAGCTGAACCTTTCGACGGCGCTTCCTGTAACCAAGGATAAGAAATTATCGACGATCCTCCTGTTGCACGGATCGTTGGATACTCATTTGTTGGGCGACATGGACGACAACGGCGACGGATTTATGGATCTGCCGAAAACCCGCCTGGGAGCGGTTGCAAACCGCTGGCTTTATACGGCCGACAACGGCGCGCAGGTGCGATGGGGTTTCAAGTATCTGGCGGAAAATCGCCTGAGCGGTCAGAAGCACTACAAGGCTTCGATGCGTGAAGAGATGGATACCGACTGGGACAAGGGGGCCATGTACGGCTCGCAGATCAAGAACCGCGAGCTGAACGCCTACTTCAAATTCGGTATGCCGGTCGGTCCCGGTGTCTATGACGAGGACCAGCAGGACGAGCTTCGTTCGAACATCGCTTTCGTGGCCGATTACGACCGCTTCCGCGAACGGGCCTACTTCGGGCTCAACGATTACGACGGTACGGACAACATGGTTTCGCTGAACATGATGTACAACCACTATTTCTCCTTCCGTCATTCGCTGATCGTCGGCGTGCAGTCGCATCTGCAATTCCTTGACGAGTCGCTGCTCAACCCGACGCCGTGGCTGGATGCCGCCGGAGCCTGGAATCTCGACCGTCAGGAGAACGAGGTAGGCGCCTATGCCGAATATACCTACACGATCAAGGACAAGCTCTCCGTAGTTGCGGGCATACGCGGGGACTACAACGGTTATTACGATAAGTTCTACGTTACTCCGCGCGGTCATATCAAGTGGAACATCACCCCGACGACGATCCTGCGCGGTTCGGCCGGGCTGGGTTATCGTTCGACCAACGTCATCACCGATAATATCGGCGTTTTGGCTACGGGACGGCATATTACGTTCGAAAGACCGACGGCTCTTTCGGCGGGAGCCGCCGCTGTGCGCGGACCTCTCAATCCCGGCTCTGCTTACGGGGGATATACGACCTGGATGGTCGCAGACGGCGGTGCGGGCAATTTCAAAGCGCTCAACCGGATGGAGAAAGCCCTCACCGCAGGCGGTAGCCTGACGCAGATTTTCACGCTCGTGAAAGAGGAGGACGCGACGTTGAGTTTCGACTACTTCCGCACGCAATTTTATAATTCGGTGATTGCCGATCAGGAGTATTCGCCGAACGACATTTATATTTACAGCTCGGACAAACGCTCCTTTACCGATACTTATCAGGTCGATTTTTCGTGGACTCCGGTGGAGCGGTTCGATATTTTCGCTACGTACCGCTATACGAACAGCCGTATGACGATCGATCGTCCGGACGGCAGTACGGCGCTCGTGGAGCGTCCGCTGGTAAGCCGTTACAAGGCGCTGCTCAACTTGCAGTATTCGACCCGCTACAACCGCTGGGTGTTCGATGTGACGGCTCAGCTCAACGGTCCTTCGCGCCTGCCGACCCAGACGGGCGACCTGGCCGATTCCGAGATGTCGCCGACGTATCCGATGTTCTTCGCGCAGGTGACCCGCAAAGTCGGCAAGTTCGATATTTACGTGGGCTGCGAGAACATTCTCGATTATAAGCAGAAGCACCCGATTCTGAATGCGGACGATCCTTTCTCGGCGGGTTTCAACTCGTCGGTGATCTGGGGACCTCTGATGGGGCGCAAGTTTTATGCGGGATTGCGTATCAATTTTTATTGATTGAAAGAACGAATTAAATTAGTTATACGACGATGAAAAAAATGATTTTGTGCTGCCTCGTGGCAGTATTGGGATGCGGGGTGTTCGCCGTGGAAGCGAAGACGCCGCAGAAGAAGGGCGAGATCGTTACTACGGTGTTCACCATCGATATCGATTGCGAAAGCTGTGCGGCCCGCATTATGAACAACGTGCCGGTAATCGGCAAGGGGATCAAGGATATTCAGGTCGATGTTCCCTCGAAAGAGGCGACCGTGACCTATGACAGTGCCAAGACCTCGCCCGAGGAGCTGATCAAAGGATTCGGAAAGATCCGGATCAAGGCGGAAGAAAAACCTGGTAAATAGTTATATATGGGTTAGTTAATTTGGATGGAGAGCCGGGGTTCCGAAAGGAATCCCGGCTTTTTTCGATCGGCGAACGTCCCCTCAGGGAAGAGGTACCCGATCGGAGCAAAACGGACGGAATGCATCCGTAAATAAAGGAAGAGCACGCGTCGTACCATTGGTATTTTAGAACTTTTCCGCGATCTTTGAGGCGGCAATACCCCACAGCGTGTTGTGTATTGGAAAACATTCACTAACTTTGCGGTGCCGTCCCCGCGGATGGCGACATATTGTTTAGTGAAAGTGTTTCGCTAATCCTTGACAGTAAAATTTGGCGATTTTAAGGAAACAAGGGTAGGCAATACAGACACTCGTCACCGTGTATAGGCATATATCGTTCCCGATATATTCTATTCGGTGTGGGGTATTGTTTATTTGTTTCCGGGCTACGCCAAATGCCTACTGTCGGATAAACGAACGACTCCACACTTGAACTGAAATCTGTAATTTACTATTTTATAGTCAAGAATATTCTGTCAAAATCAAGCCAATGCAAAGTCGAACTATCATAGGCAAGACTACATTGCGTTCCCTATCATCCCATGGGAATCTTGCTTTCGGCTCAATATTTGGTTCTCGTACCTTAATCCATGTATCAAATAAGTATATTGCCTCTTCCTCTGAAATGTTTAAAATTTCTTGGCGTGAAAGGGCTGACTTAAGAGCATTTTTATCATTTGATTCTACAAGATAGGATAGGGCGGCATTAAATCTAACTTCAGCGACAAGAGGAAGTGCGAGTTGGTTTATATTTGAATTATATGTTATTGATTTTGTCCTTATGCTTCGGTTATAAGATAGTAACGACCAGTTCCGACATATTTTTCGATATATCCGCGTAAACCTGAATTCCAAAATGTCCCATGAGTAGCAATGTTGAAACCATGGGTATGTGTCATTCCTGCCTTTTCTTCATTTTTAATTTCTTTTAAGCACAATTCGTAATACTTCTTAAATCGGAACTTTATTTATATCTTGATTCTGTCTTCTATTGTATTTGCGCAATACAAGATCAGGATGTCCCAGAAGTCGTGGATGATTCAGCCTATACCGAAATCCATGGCCAAACAAGAACTTCCGTACCAGCAATTCCGGGTTTGTATTTTTACCTTTTATTGCTGACATACAACGGTGCCTCTGCTCTTTGGTCTGTTTGTCCATATCAAAATAGAGAACAACATATCATATTCTATCAAAGAATCCCTCGTATTTTTCATCTATAATCTTCCACTCTCCCATTTTACGTCTTCTGATACGAGTTATCTTGCCAAGTTCTTGCAGCCGTTTCAGATACTTCTGAATCTGGCGTGTGGACAACCCTATGCTCTCTGCCGTCTGTCCTGCCCTGATTTGCGGATTTTGGGAAATCAGTTTGTAAATCTGGCGACTTGTTTTTATGAACTCTTTTGCGAACTTGGATGGCTCTTTTACGTCTACCTCTCCATTGCCTTTTACGAGCTCTTGCATCAAAGGACTGCCACTGGGCGTAATTTCCCCAGTAACTTTATCCTTAAAATTCAAATTCCAAAGGGTTACATGGAACTCGGAAGCATTGGTGGTAAATTCAGGTGCACGGTAGCCTGCAAGATGTTCATAAGATTTATAGGCATTGATAATTTTCTTCATTTCACTGCCTCGTCTTTTCATAAGTCCTAACCGACTGAAGAAATCTGCCAATAACGGATTCCTTCTTTTAGATGGCACGGTAAGGGGATTTTGCTGCTGAATAAGCCTCCTGTCCATCATACCTTCGGGAGAGTAGATTTTCAACCGGTCATCATACATATCATCTGATTTCACTTCCCATCTGCATATAGTCCCGATGAATGATTGCGTTCGCTATCGCTTCTGTTACGGCACGTTCGGGATAATCCGGCAATTCTTCTCGATGATCACTCTCTTTCCACCATTTCTTCCGGGAATTGTTCCGCACAAAAGATACGGCATATTGCAACTGGCCGATTACGAACCCTCTGGGACAACATCGTCTATCGCTTCGCCCAAGCCGCTGGGTATATCCAAACCGTTCCATCGAGTACAGAATATGCGTGACTGTTGTACTGGAGATTCATTAGCTAACAATGCCCCGGTATTTGTCAAATTACCATTTTTGGTCACTTGGACATTTGGGGTGATGGGAGGGCGACAGTCAAGCGTGAGGACAGCCTTTTGGACGAGTCGCCCGCAGCGTTTGATCTGTAACAGCCGGAGGTCGTATATTCCGGCTGCGGTGCTGCAGGTCAGTAGCGCCGTTTGATATATTCATCCAGCAATTTCTTCCGATGTTCAGGACTGATTCCGCTTGGTATCCTCACCTTGGATTTCAGGTCAGAAAACAAGCCTTCAAGTGCATTGTTGGTATTCAGAAGTCCTGTTTCGGATGGTCATAGAAAGTCTATAATAGCGGCATATTTCGTTTTACACTAAGGTAGGCGCTACGAAGCCAGGTCTCATGTAGGGAGGAGTTTTACGCTTAATTCTCTTGTCTTGGACTCGTTCATTGACGATATCTTTGTACTTTTCATACCAATCATTGAAAGCGCCAACAAAGCTTTCCTTGTTCATCTTAGTGATATTATTTGCTAGCTTCAATTGCTCTGCATATGATTCTATATCAAGGTCTTGGTTAGATGTCTGCGAGCTGTCAGGATCTGATGGAATTGACACATCAGGACCTTAATAGGCTTTAGCGCCTGAGGCAAACCTTTCATCCCATCTATTACAACTCCATATATCTTGAACCCCTTGCTCTTAAGCCATTCAATACCTTCAACATAGTAGGCTATCGTTTCGTGAGTCACATACTTATGCCACAGAACGACGCCTATTAGAGCGTCACGAACAACCATCAGACCAAAGTTCCTGTCCCAGTAAGTGATGTCCATCTGTATAGTCACTTTCTTGTACTTTGCAATCTTGTAGACGTATCTCATACTTTCAAGATCACAGAGGATAGTTTTCTCTGAAATGCCATGCTTAAGGGCGAGTTGATTAAGCGTTTGTTTGCCCTCTACACAGTCGGTTATTACCTGTGATTTATCTCGGCGAATGCCATCATCAAAACGACGCCACAATCGTTACATTTATACCGTTGACTGCCGGACCCTTAGGCCATTCCTGATCACATTTTTAGAACCGCAGAAAAAGCATTTTTTCAATCATACCAATTAAGATGCTTGCAAATAAATGAAAATCAATTTATTGTGTGTATTCTGTT
>OHMF01001236.1_pt1 | contig 9911 bp, 6 predicted proteins | sample 1569181 | NCBI WGS metagenome assembly OHMF01 (sample SAMEA3879559, study PRJEB24766) | human gut metagenome | biome: human-associated habitat; feature: feces | place: USA | collected 1985/1987
ATAGTTATCGCAAACGCATGCTCCAGCTCCTCCAGCTGGTTATACGGATACTCACTCTGTCTTCCATCGTCAAATTCAACTATGATCTTCTGGTCATAGTCATCCACCGTCCTGACAAATCCTATATCTCCGTTGAACACACCGACACCTTCCTCTTTCGCAAACCTGCCGGTGGGATCCATTATCTTCCATTCCTGCTTGTAGTTGTTCTTCACCTGCATGACTTTGTCTCCCTGACGGAACACAACATCTCCTCTCACATACTCCGGCTTTCCCTTACCGGATGGGTTGAGTATCTCCTGGAGCTGTCTGTTGAGATTCTCTATTCCAAGGTCAAATTTCCTCATAGGTGTGAGAACCTGTATATCCGAACTGTTCACCTTGAAAAATGATGGAAGCTGCTTTGTCATCAGAACCTTCAGTTCAGATATTATCTCATTATACCCATTTCTCGGTATAAAGAAAAAATCCTCACTCTTGTTCTTTATCTCGATATGTACACCCGCATTGATCTTGTGGGCATTGCCTATGATATCGCTGTCCTTTCCCTGCCTATATATCCTGTCGAGAACCGACACATGGAATACTCCAGAGGCAATGATATCCTTGAGCACGTTTCCAGGGCCAACTGATGGAAGTTGGTTGGAATCTCCCACAAGGACAAGTCTCGTACCCGGAGTCACAGCCTTCAAAAGGCTGTAGAATATTCCACTGTCCACCATGGACATCTCATCGATTATTATAACATCCGCTTCCAGGGGATTGCTTTCATTTCTCGCAAATACATATACCGAATCACCATCATCGTCCACACCACCATTGAGTTCTAGAAGTCTGTGTATGGTCTGGGCCGCATATCCTGTGGCCTCAGTTATCCTCTTTGCAGCACGCCCCGTAGGAGCAGCCAGCACTATGTTCATGCGAAGGCTTTCGTATATCCTGATAAGAACATTGATTATGGTGGTCTTACCTGTTCCCGGTCCACCTGTGATAACGGCTACGCCATGTCCCACGGCCTTTTCCACCGCCTGTCTCTGCGCATCCGCAAGTTGTATCTTCTCCTCGTCCTCAACAGTTTTTATAACCTTATCTATATTAAGTTTTGCCTTTGAAAAGTCTATATCAAGCGCGGTGAGCATTCTCGCCGAATTCAGCTCCGTATAGTAGTCACCGACTCGGTAGACTATATTCTCAGCATGTGTTTCAGGAGGCGCATCTATCTGCACTTCCGCCTGGGTGTCAAACACGGAATCAAATCCATCATCAAACATACTCTCGGATCCTTCAATCCCGGCTTTTTCACTTTCTGATCCTACATCCCTGGACTCCCCGTTTAATCCAAGCTCCTTTACGATGATCTTTCCCGCAACACTCAGTTCCAGTATCTGATTACATATAGTCATCTCCAGCTCCGGATCATACGGCATGTATTCATTCATAAGAAGATCGTAAGTCTTGTCTACAAGCATCTTCTGCGGGAGATACATATGTCCCAGCCTGTTCGCCCCCGACAGCGCATACATTATAGCCGCCCTGACTCTGAAATCAGAGTCCTTGCCTATGCTAAGTCTGTCCGCTATCTCATCGGCAGTCTTGAATCCAACGCCGGTTATATCCTCCGCTATCTTATAGGGATTTGTCCTGACAACGTCATATAACCTGTCACCGTATTCATTGTATATCTTAACCGCAAGATTCACTGGAATGTTAAGTCCCGAGAGGAACATCAGCGCATCCTGCATCTCTTTTTTTTCGTTGTAGGAGACTGCTATCTCCCTTGCCTTTCTCTCAGATATTCCTCTGATCTCCGCAAGTCTCTCAGGCTCCTCCTCTATAATCCTCAGCGAATCCATCTTGAACTTCTTCACGATCCTCTTCGCCAGGGCTTCGCCTACACCCTTTATCACGCCTGAACCAAGATACTTCTCAACGCCGATAATGTCATCCGGCATCTTTATCTCACAGGATGTGAATTTGAACTGCAGATCATAGTTGGGATGTTCCACAAATTCTCCCTCTGCAGATACATACACGCCCTCCGCCACGCCTCGCAGATTCCCCACAAAAACATCTTCGCCGTCCTCACCTTCTACGGTGAAGACGGCGTATCCATTGTCTTCGTTCTTATATATAACCTTTTCTACATATCCTTCTCTAACCAAGTTCTGTCTCCCTTGAAATTCTTATCCAAAGTGCTCATCTGAAGTCATATATACCAGACCAATGCCCTGATCCAAAGACACTAGTTCTTCTTCTCACTCAAAAGCTCTATATACTTGCCGGTTCCTATCGCCACAGCTCTGAGTGGATCCTCAGCTGTCATTGTAGTGATTCCTGTCTTCTCCTCAAGAAGTTCCTCAAGTCCGTGGAGAAGCGCTCCACCACCTGTGAGAACTATTCCTCTATCCGCAATGTCTGCGGCAAGTTCAGGCGGAGTTCTCTCAAGTACAGAGTGAACAGCCTCACATATCTGTGATGCCGGCTCACGAAGTGCCTCCTCTGTCTCATCCGATGTAACAGTGACCGTCTTTGGAAGTCCAGTCACAAGGTTTCTTCCTCTTATGTCGAGTGTTATATTCTCAGGTCGTCTGTAGCATGTACCTATCTTGATCTTGATCTCCTCTGCGGTTCTCTCTCCTATGAGAAGGTTATGCTTCTTTCTCATAAATCTTACGACAGCCTCATCAAAATCATCACCTGCGACCTTGATGGACGCACTTACAACAGGGCCACCAAGTGATATGACTGCGATATCTGCAGTTCCTCCACCTATATCGACTATCATGTTGCCACACGGTCTGTATATATCTATACCTGCACCTATCGCCGCAGCAACAGGCTCCTCTATAATCGAAACATCCCTGGCCCCGGCTGCATATGTCGCATCCTCGACCGCCTTCTTCTCAACCTCTGTTACCTGAGAAGGTACACATACACTTATCCTAGGCCTTCTGCCAAAGTAACTTCTTCCAACGGCCTTCTGAATAAAATACTTCAGCATCTTCTCAGTTATCGTGTAATCCGAGATAACGCCCTGTCTGAGGGGTCTGATGGCAACTATATTACCCGGAGTCCTGCCAAGCATAAGTCTTGCCTCTTCACCGATTGCCACTATCTTATTCGTATCTCTGTCATACGCAACTACAGAAGGCTCTTTCAATACAACGCCTTTTCCTTTTACATATACCAGGATACTGGCTGTACCTAAATCTATACCAATATCTGCGCTTGCCATAACAAGTCTCCCTTCTATTCGTTCACGTCTCTTAATATTACAAGAGATGCATTGCTGCCGTCAAGCCATTTCATGCGTACTTCTGTCAGATCCATGATCTTGTCAAGGCTTCTTATGTAACTACGCCAGTTAACTTCCTTCTCTTCAACGCCTATATGCTGATCTGGACCGCCCATAATCTTATATTTATCTCGCAGATTCTCTATAAGAAGCTTGCTATCTTTATCTGTGAAATCATAGCCAAGCATATCATTTAATGCTTTGTTTGAGAACAGTACTTTTCCAGTATCGACTTCCCTTATAAATATGCCCTCATCCATGTAGTTATATGTATCGAGAAGAACACTGTTAATCCTCTTCACACTGTCATCACTCTCTATCTTCTCCAAGCAGCATCTTATGACCTCAGAGGTCTGCTTTGCAAATTCTATCTCCTCCACTGACCATATCTTATTCACGGATGTGTTGGCAAGTACAAACACCGCACCGCTGCGTCCATTCACATATACCGTCACCGCCACAAAGCTCTTAACCGTGCTTCCAGTAAGAATCTTCTTCGCAACATCATCTATATGTCTGGCATCTATTACCATATATCCCTTGTCTGCCATCTGGACTTTGCCCTGTCCATTCTGCCATGATCTGAATCTTATATTGCCCCGCTGCCAGTCTGATACATACTCTTCAGCCGACATGCTCTGATTCTTTGACCATAGATACTGACAGTCAAGGCTTCCATCGTCATCCCTGACATACACAGCCGCAACATCAGAATTAAGACATTCACCCACCTGGGATATAACATCATTTATAACCTGCTGCTGGCTCTTATCTGAATTGTTGAGGGAATCCACAAGTATCTTCTGCCACTGAACCTTGTTCTCCATCATGACTTCCAGTGACTTGGCACGTATCGCTTCCTTCGCCAGTATATTCGAGCTGAATGCATACTCGGAAAATATCCTTCCAAGCTGCCACTGTACCTTATATACCTTCTCCATCTGCTTTCCGTCATCTGCATCGTATGAACAGCAGATCCACGTTGCAACATGCTTCCCATCAATCATGATCGGAGCACCGCAGATCTTACTTCCGTCAATATCATCATCCATATCCATCATGACCGGAACATTGTTTCTGAGTATCACCTCATTGAGCTTCATGTATATCTGCTTGTACTGAGGTTTCTCAAACATATCATAGAAATAACCCATATGCTTCTGAGGTCCCGCCGGCTCAACCATCTTCTTACCTACAGGATCTATGATGGTTGTGTATAGACCTGTAAGCATTGAAAATGCCTTGGTTATCATCGTCCACTTCTTTGTATCCAGCTGATTCCTCTCATTATCAGACTGACTGTTCGCCTTCATAATATAAGAAATCTTGTCGTCAAATTCCTTTTTCGCCTTCTCAACGCTGTTCTCAAGAGTCTTTTTGTCCGTTATATCAGATATGAAATATTCTACTGTGTAGGAGTTGTCCTCCGCCTGTGTCACGGAACTCTGGGACTTGACCCAGATTATCTCTCCCCTGTCGTTAACTATCCTGAACTCCTCTTCATAATCCTTATCCTCGCGCTTTGTAGCATTTTTGACATTCGCAAACACCCTGCTTCTGTCCTTCGGATGAATGTAATCTTCTATAAGTCTGTCTCCAAGCCTTATGGCATCAACATTGATACCCATCTGCCTGGCGTTAGGCGTGATATACTTGAACTCTGGTCTTCCGTTGTTATATCTCTGAACCATGACAAAGCTCTTGATTTTTGACATGGCTGACAGAATATACGCAGCCTGATCCTCGTTATATCCGGTCTCCTTGTCCTTGATGAACAAAAGCTCTATTCCATCCATATCGCCCTCAGATGTCCTGACTATATGACACTTCAGTCTCATCTTGCTTATATCTCTTCTGGACGACACGATCCTTGTCTCCATCTCGAAATCATCTATATTCGTATTCTGAGCCTTATACAACTGTCCTATGAGCACATCATAATCACTCTTTGGAATGAGATCACTGAGTCCAACTAGTCCGCTGTAAAAGTTGCCATCTGTGTATCCGTACTCTGTTATGTTCTTCGACACATAACGTGTTCTCCATACACCCTCCGGCTTATACAGGTACAGAGCCACAACCCCTATATGATTTATTATCCTCTCAAGACTGACGCTTCCGATGGTTACATCCGATCTCAGTTCAAAAAGAACCATATATGCCTTTTTGCCCTTGTACTCAAACTGATTCACAAATCCACTTACAATATATCGCTCACTGTCATTCACTATAAGCGCAAGTCTGTGCCAAATGAGAGCCTTCTTATCCTCAAGTGTAGGCCAGAATTCATCGCTTATCATAAATTTGTCAGGTTCCATTCCAAGTGTCTCCACACCTGTACCTATGATCTTGACTGCGGCATTGTTAATACTGAGGACTTCTCCATCTTCACAAAACATCACCGCAGGATATTCCACTATTCCCAAAAAGTCTGAATAGCTGCTAAGTTTATTTATCTCCATCTATCTTCTCCATTTATATTTATCCATTTCGTATAATATCCCTTTATACACATAAAACTTTCCTATGATGACATTAAAAGCCCATAGAAAAGTTTCATGCTGATACACAGAACTCATCATATCATGAGCATCTGCTTTATTCATAAATATTACTGCTGTGAATTCTCCGCGTCACTGACCATAGCTGTCGCTTCGCTCTTCAGCCCCGTAAATGCCTTATCTGCAACTTCCTTTGTCGAAGCACACGCTGCAACCACACTGTCAAGCGATGATAAAAGATCTGACATGTATCTGCTCACGCTCTCACATTCCTTTTTAACATTGTTTCTAAGTCTTGTGGCATCCTCTGTAGCTGCGTTTCTTGTGTTCGCTGCATCTCTCTGTGCCTCTTCACGCATAACCTTACACTCATAATCTGTCTTTGCCGAGAGTGCCTCCGCATCAGAATGTGACTTATTTCTAGTCTTTTCAGCCTCTGCGTATGCCTCTTCCTTCATGCTGTTGCACTTTGCCTCAGTCTGGTCATACATCTGCTGGCACTGTATCTCTGTGTCTGTCTGAAGCTTGGTACATCTGTCTCTCACTTCTGTCTCATAAGCCTCAAGTTCAGATGTTATTGTATTTTTTTTGTCGGTACACTCTTTCTCGGTCTGTGCGATAAGTGCATCAGCGCTCTCTCTCGCCTCCAGAAGTGTTCTTGATATAGACTCATATCTTCCAGCGTTCTCAAGCTCTCTCTGCTTGTAAGCATTCACCTGCTCCTTGAGTGCTTCAAGTTCACTCTCAAGGTCTGAATTAGCTTTTTTCAAAGTCTCTATAGTCTTGGATGACTCAGTCATGTTAACCTCTCTCATCGTCTTAAGACTGAGCACTGCCTCACTGAGCTTACTTACGTTCTCCTTCAGATCTTCAACTTCCTTGTTGTGCTTCTCCTTGAGCTCGTCAATATAGTAGTCAACGGATGCTTTGTCATATCCTCCGAATTTTACAGTTTTAAGTGACTCAACTCTTTCATCTGCTATCTCTTCTACCTGTTTTGCCATGACTTTACCTCCAAAATCCAATCGTACTTAGTCGTATTGTAATCGTATGCTATGCCAATAACCTTCTTGTCAAATGTAATTAATCCCGCTGTACTACCTTATCGGTGCGCATCAGTGCGGTTCATATTATATCACACATCATAGTTTAAGCAAAGCACTTTTGTCGTTTCTGTATTTTATTTAATTGATTTTATGATTACAAACAAATATTTTTATGCTATATTGTTTATGCTGTATAATATAGAAGTAATTTATGCACTTTACACTAAACAGAGTTTTTTCTGTTGTTAATACGGAGGATCAATATAGATGAAAAACCACTTAAAGAGATATTCCAGACTGATGTTACTCGGTCTTACGACCACCTTCACACTCGCATCCCTAACAGGATGTCTGCATCGCAAAAAAACAACATATCAGACATATATGCAAAACATTTTGGATGTTAACTACAAAGGCAGCTTTGACGGTTATGTTGATGACAATGACGGTTCAAAAGATGATGCACAGGCGATGTACGATGATACCATAGACTACCTGTCCGTTCAGCTCATAAATCATTATTCACTGGCAAATGCTGACTCAGACGAGGTAAAGAATATATTCAACGATACTGCAAAGACGATATACTCCCAGGCAAAATATGAAGTATCACAGGCGTACAAAAACGGAGACGATTATTACGTTGATGTAACTGTGTACCCTATGGATATTCTCAACCAGGTGTTCGATGACGTATTTGCGTATATTGAAGACTCCAACAAGAAGATCGCAGCCGGTGATTACAACAATACAGGAAAAGAAGACTATGAGGCACAATTCGCACAGGGAGTTGCAGATATAATCCAGGAGAAAACCTCAAATATGGAATATCGAAGTCCAGTGGTCATATCCGTGAAGATAACCGATGACGGCGACTATTACTGTGCCGACCCATCCGGTCTGTCACAGGTGGATGCATCGATGCTCGCCATTGAGGGTTCCCATGACGGAGACTCCGGCGATTCCGAATCAGATTCCTCTAAAGATGGTTCTTCTGAGGACAGCTCATCTGATGACAATGACGGAGGAACTGATATCAGTTCCGGCGTAGAGGCTGAATAATCCAAGCAGAACAACAAGCATAAAGAACAAGGTTCAAAACAAGAACCCCGACCACAAAATCTATCGTAGTCGGGGTTCTTGTTTTATTATAAGATATCTTATTTCTCCTTGAAGGTAAACTCTTCATTTGCAAGTTTGAATCTGATACCATCTATAAGCATCATATCTGTACCACTGCTTATAATCTTTCCGCCAAGATATGTATGGTTTGTCGACTTGTTGTCTCTCAGATAATATACACCATTGACGTTTATTATGTATGCATGGCGACGGCTGACTGAGTTGTTGTCAGTAACCTGATAGTCAACCCCCTGTGTAGACTTACCAATACAGAATATAGGCTTGTCAATCCTGATTCTCTCTCCTGTTCTTGTTCTGATAATAACAGGACCGCTCTTCACCTTGCTGTTCGCTGTCAAAACAGTTGTAGATCCATCGTCATTACTGTCAAATCCTATATCATTTGAAGAGAAATCCTTAACCTCTTTTGCAAGCTTGAATGATGATGTAGTTGTAGTATGTGGTGTCTCCGGTATCTCCACTTTCGCCATATTGGCAGGCTGAACATCTTCTAATTTCATGAGTTCCTGCTCATCCTCCGGATGTGCTATGTTGTCATTTTTCAGATCTGTTACAAATTTATAAAACTCTGACAGATAGAAAGTAGAATTATGGTCGAAATACTTGATAAGTTCATATCCCGCATCAGAAGCTTTTTTATTTGCAAACTTGACATTCGCCATGAAGTCCCTTATAAACTTCTCCATATTGCACTTGTCCATAGGCTTATCTATTGGCAGGAACACAAGCTGCACTGCCATGTTCTGAAAATCTATATACATGTATCCTTTGTTCAATATGACTTTCCCTATGGACATATCGTTTGCTTTCAGATACATCAACTGATCGGCTATACTGAATATTATATCCACCAATTCATCCTTGTGAATTTTCTTCTCAAGGAACTGGTTCATAGTTGTCATAGCCGGGATTGAATATGTGAGCGCCCTCTGCCCATTTATATACTCCTCATGGCAAAAAGCGTTGTTGCCAACAAACTGAGCATTGTACAATTCAACCTCGTTGTGAAGAACCTCAACATCATCTTCAATCTTAAAGTACAATTTGTACTCATCACACAAATACATCTTATCACTCATAAAAAACCCTCCGATATTTATCGCACGATATCCATGTAAGTCCCGGAGTCAATTATTCTACTGTAACTGACTTTGCCAGATTACGTGGCTTATCTACGTCCAACCCCTTTGCATCGGACGTATAGTACGCTATGAGCTGAAGGATAACAGCGGCTGAGAACACAGTGAACAGACCATCCTGCTTAGGAATCGATATATGCTTATCGCACACATCTCCGTCATTGTATTCCTCATCCATGCTGACAAGAATAACATATGCCCCCCTTGCCTTCACCTCGCGTATGTTGGAAATCATCTTTCCATATACAGATTCCTGTGTAGCCAAAGCTATGACCGGAACGTTGTCTGTTATTAGCGCAATCGTTCCATGTTTTAACTCCCCTGCTGCATATGCCTCGGCATGAACATATGAAATCTCTTTTAGCTTTAGCGCACCCTCCAGAGACAGAGTATAATCAAGTCCTCTTCCTATATATAAAAGGCTGTCTGCGTTCATCAGCTTAGAGGCTGCATACTGGCACTTTTCCTTAAGAGTAATAGCCTCCTCAAGGACAAATGGCATATTTTCAAGATATTCTGTATATTTTTTACATTCTTCTTTTGTTATTTTGTTTCTTGCAAAAGCCAGCTCAAATGCTATAATGCCTTTGTTGAGGCAACAGATATTTCAGGGCCAGCGTGCGTATACACAACCATATCAGCCTCTCTCGCTATAGATGAGCCTTTAACATTAACAATAGCCATAGTATCTGCACCCCTCTGCTTTGCAAGCTCTAAAGCAGCCTTTGTATCAGCAGTTTCTCCCGACTGTGATATAACTATCATAAGATCGCCTTCACCTATAAGT